>PDWI01006715.1_pt1 | contig 14337 bp, 7 predicted proteins | sample 1430891 | NCBI WGS metagenome assembly PDWI01 (sample SAMN01162508, study PRJNA174530) | Oral metagenome, whole genome shotgun sequencing project. | biome: Marine environment; feature: Marine mammal; material: Swab sample of the gingival sulcus; isolation source: swab sample of gingival sulcus...
CCCTAAAACCAATAATATGCTATTTACCTATAATTTTTTTAGAAGAGATAGTTATGAAACAGGCGAATATTTTATAACACATGGTTTTTATTATATGGGATATAGTTTTGTTTTTGAAATTGATATTAACAATTCACATTATGATATTGCTGATTTTGATATACCAAATGTATTTACTTATAAAACATTTGAAAATAACAAAGATTTAGATACTAATAATGCAATGTATAGAAAAGAAGCGAGGGAATTTTACAAAAAAAATAAAAATAAAATATTACATGAATTTAAAGTAGCTATTGCTACAAATAAAACTGTTATTAGAACTAAGTATGTAGAAATTGATAAATTATATTTTGGCTTTTAATGTATAGAATATATAAGTAGATAAATAAGGAGGAAAAATGCGCGATTTAAATTTACAGCAAGCTGAACAAGAAATTTTAAAATTTGAAAATAAGGTAGATTTAAAGTTTGAAGATTTGACAGATTTTGCCAACCGAGTTCAGGTAGTAGATAGAAAGGCACCAGCAGATGCAGTTACTTATCTATATAGTGGTCAATTCATTGATGGTATAAGTACTACAAAAGTTATTGAAAAATTAAAAAAGAAACCAAAGGTAAGAGTTATCGATAATACTGATTTTGCAATTTTCGTAAATGAAAATAAAACATTTAATATGTTATTTGATAAACTTATTATTAAAGAGCTTAATATTACTGGTATTGAAGAGTTAGAAAATATACCACAAAAGATTAGATCAAAAATAGATAAATTTAAATATAGTTACATGTTAAATGACCCTGTCGATGGCATCTGGGGCAAAGCTTCTGCAACCTTTACTAAGCAAACTAAGGGTAGAGTTGAGCTGATTGCACCTAAAGCTGCCTACAATAGAACAATGTACCTTGTCGAATTGAAAAATATATTTAATAATCCAAATGCAATATTTCAAGGCGAAAATTATGAATTTTGGCAGTCATTTAAAAAAGCTTTAACGGATAAAGGGGATAGTGAACAAAAAGCTATTGAGATAATGTCAGAATATGTGCATTTAAATTCAATAAGAAGAAATCAGCATATTGGTTTTAAAATTAAAGAATTTGAAACTAGCTCTGGAAAAAAACGAATTGAATTAGATGATATAATCATTGCAAGTGATGCACACTCATTAGAGCCTGGTTATAAAAGTTTATCCGAACTACAAGGTCTCAAGTCAAGATCGTATTTTGAAAAGCCATTTCTTGATAAATATAAGTATCATATTGATAAAAAATTTGGAGCTGGTTTCGCGGATGAAGCAATTGAATCGGCAAGGTTGTTAGACTATGCAAAAAATTCAAAAACAGAGTTTAGAATTAATGGCAAAAAGGTTATCGATGATACTTTTAGACATTCAAAAAACTTTAAAACTAGAACTTATAAAGGGTTAAAAAATGTAGCAAAATGGTCTCCATATGGCTGGAAAACCCTTGAATTGCTTGATACTTATAGAGTTCTTAGAACTGCTTCTGATTCTTTTGAAAAAGGTGATAAGGCTGAAGGTTGTAAAGTTATTCAAGACTATCTGTTTGAATCTGCGGCTATTTTAATAAGTAGTGAAATGTCGTTGGCTCTCACGGCGGCGTTAGTGGCAGGTTCTGAAGGTGCAGCTGTTGGTAGTATAGGTGGTATTCCTGGAGCCTTAATCGGTTTTGGAATTTCTTTCAGTATTGGTTTATTAGGTGCTTACTTAGGTAATAGATTTAGTAATGCTGTAAGTTTTGCTTTTGAGAAAGCAACTGGTATTCGACGAGCTGACCCAATTATATTGGACTTGAATGGTGACGGTATTCATTTGACTAGTGTTGCTGATGGTGTTTATTTTGATATAGATAATAGTGGCTTTAAAGAAAAAACTGCTTGGGTACGTCCCGAAGATGGCTTACTAGTAATGGATAGAAATAATAATGGTTTAATTGATAGTGGTGCTGAATTGTTTGGTGATCAGACTATCTTAAGTAATGGTACTATGTCTACAAGTGGTTTTATGACATTGGCAGAAATTGATGATAATAAAGATGGTGTAGTTGATAAAAACGATAGTCAATTTAATAAATTGAAAATTTGGCAAGATAAAAATAGTGATGGCGTTAGTCAAAAAAGTGAACTTTTAACACTTGAACAAGCTAATGTTAAGTCAATTAGTCTTGACGTTGAAGAAGTTAATAGAAGCTTTGAACATGAAAACTTCATAGTAAGAAAAGGACATTTCACAACTTTATCGGATACTGTTTTAGAAACAGGCGAATTTTTACTTAACCGCAATACCGTTGACAGTAGTATTACTCCAGCTGATTTAAATAAAATTAAAAACTTAAAATTTGGTAAGGAAATTTTAGAATTACCAGAATTACCAATGACGGGTAATCTATACTCTCTAAGACAAAAAATGGCATTAGATACTAATGGCAAATTAAAAGATTTAGTCAAGCAATTTGTTAATGAAGATAGTATTGAAACAAGAAATAATCTAATAGATGATATTTTATTTACTTGGTCTGACTCTAATGAAATTGACAAAGATAGTCGTGGTGAGTATTTTGATTCTAGAAAATTAAATGTGTTAGAAAAGTACACAGGTGTAAAATATACTAGTAAATATGGTGATAATCCTATATATGAAGCTAGACCTAGACTTGAAGCTGCTTATGGTCAACTTGCTGAGGGTGTATATACAATGATGTTGTTGCAAAGCAAATATAAAGATTTACTAGAAGAAATTTATAGTAGTAAAAGTGAAGATTTCACGATTAGTGCTGAGAATGCAATTAAATATCTGAATAAGAAACTTGATGAAAATACCATTGATAAAAGGGATTTGGTTTCAGATATAAGTAGAATAGTTCGTACTTTAAACATCGATAAAGCAAATGATTATTTTAATTTTAGAGAAAAAATAATTGAAAATGCTATCATAGATATTGCCGAAATTGACCGTGATTCATTTACAAGTTATGATATTTCTAATAGAGAATTTAGAGTAGAAGTTTCTGGATTTGATATAGTATATGATAATGACAAAAAACACGTAACAAAAATTAATTCTAAATGCAACACAATTTATGCAGGGAAAGGAGAGGACTGGTTAGATGGTCTAGCTGGTAATGATATTTATTACTTTAACAAAGGCGATGGAACTAATTATATTACAGAAAAGAGCTCAAAAAACGAACGTAATATTGTAGTTTTTGGTAAAGGTATAAGTAAAAATGACATAATAATAAAGCGATATGACTATAAAGATGTTGCCTTATTTATAAAAGATACAGATGATAAAATTGTAATTAGAAATCAAACTGCTGAAAATCCAACTATTCAAAGAATATATTTCCAAAATGGCGAATTTATTGATAGTAAGTTAATCAAGGATAATCTTCATAATGAAACTGAGGGTGATGATGTTATCTATTTGAAAGAGGGAGATAACTATGTAAATTCACTCGGCGGAAATGATAAGATTACTACGGGTGATGGTAATGATGAGATACATAGCGGAAGTGGTGATGATTATATAGAATGTGGTGACGGCAACGATAAAGTTTATGCTGGAAAAGGTAATGATAAGATTTATGATGCTGGCGGTGATGATAACTATTATTATGAATTAGGCGATGGCAATGACGAAATCCGTGATTTTCGTGGAGAAAATTACATTAATTTTGGCAAGTCAATTGCACCGTCAGATGTTGTAATTCATCGAATTAATAATGATGATATAGCTCTACTTATAAAAGACAATGTGATTATATTAAAAGATGAATATAATACTAGTGGTCGTAATCACTTAAAATTTTCAGATGGGACTATAATAACACCTAAGCAAATACAAAAAATTGCATGTACACCGACCGATATGGATGATTATCTAACGATAGAAAACGAAAATGGAGAAACTGTTTACGCTAAAGCAGGTAATGATAAAATTTACGGTTACAAAGGTAATGATATAATATATGGTGAAGCTGGTGATGATACTATAAAAGAGCATTACGGCAACAACAAGGTATATGGTGGTGTTGGTAATGATGATATTGATACTGGGTATGGTAATGACTTCATTGAAGGTGGTGCTGGTGATGATTCAATATCAGCTAGTGAAGGGGATGATACTTTAAGCGGTGGTCAAGGTAAAGACTGGTTAGATGGTAGCTATGGTAACGATACTTATATCATTACAGGACAGCAAGGTGTTGACACTATTCAAGAAATGACAGGCAATGATTTAATAAAATTTGCTGAAACTATTAGTCTGGAAGAAGTTAAATTTTCAAGGGGAAAAGACGATTTCAATAATTTAGTTATCAAGGATAAACAAGGATTATGGTCAGTTATTGTACAAAATCAATTTAAACGTGAAGAAGAAATGGTTGAACAAATTAAGTTTAAGGATAAGACTTTATCTTTTAAAGAAATGCTAGATTTAGCCAATAAAGACTCATTAGAAATATTTGGCTCATTTAAAGACGATGAATTGATTGGTACAGATGCTGATGAACGATTACATGGTAGAGAAGGTAATGACATACTAATCGGTGGAAAAGGGGATGACCAGTATTTTAGCAAAAAAGGTATAAATACATTTTGTTATAATAAGGGTGATGGCAAAGATCGTATCGTTTATGGTAATAAGTCATCAATCTTAAAATTTGGTGAAGGTATAATGAAAGAAGATATTAAAATCATTGAAAGTGGTAATGATTGTATAATTAGGTTTAAAAATTTCGATGGTGAAATATTATTAAATAACCAATTGTATTCAACTAGTAAAGTTATTGGTAAGATTGAATTTTTCAATGGTGACACGATAGAAGAAAACGAATTTACTGATTTTATGTTAGCAAGTCCTAATGCAGAAAATAATTCTAAAAAAATCACTTTAGATGATTTCAAAAAGAGAATGAATAAAATTGAAACACTAGCATATTATTATATAAACGAAAATAATGCTAAGTCCAATAAACACAAAAAATATATAAAAGAATATACTAGTTATCAAGATCTACAAGATGATGAAGAAAATAGAAAAGCATATATTAAGGTAAATAATCTTATAAATGCTAAAATAGATTTTGATAGCAATAAAGGAATTGGTTTAAATAGAAATATCAAATTACTTGATGAATCACATAATTTTAAGGGTGAGCAAGTCTGGATTAAAAATATTAACGAGTATAATCTTGATTAATTTTTACATAATTTTCATAACTTACTTGACAAAGTTATTAAATTATGATAATATATTAATAAATTCTCCATAAGCTATATTGAAAGATATAGCACCTTGTATTAATTAAAATAAGTATTGATAATCCAATCGTTTTCCCTATTCATATTTATTTTAACCTTTTGTATAATCTATTTGTTTTAGCCCATGTAAAATTCAATTTTGGTTTTACATGGGTAAATTATTTTATAAATATGTAACAAATTATAAGGTTATATATTATTTGTTTCTTAAATTTAATACTTTGCTTAAGTATTATTTTTTTTGTTTTATTGCAAAAAAATTAGCTTAAAGATATAATGTTACTATATTTAATTCTAAGTTTTATTTTAGTAAAGGAGTTTAAATGAGACAGGTATATTTAGACTATTCTGCGACTACACCAGTCAAGCAGGAGGTAATTGATTATATGATAAAATTCCACGCTAGCCAATTTGGTAATCCTTCTAGCGTGCATAGTTTTGGTATAAAAAATAAAAACGCTATTTTAAAAGCGCGAACTACTATTGCAAATGCCATAAATGCTGACAAGTCGGAGATTTATTTTACTTCAAGTGGTACTGAAGCTGACAACTGGGCTATAAAAGGGGTAGCTGATAAACTTAAAGCGAAAGGTAAACATATAATTTCAAGCAAAATTGAGCATCACGCAGTTTTACATTCTTTACAATACTTAGAAAAAAATGGTTATACAGTTACATATCTTGATGTTGATAAATTTGGTAAAATTGATATACAAGAGTTAAAAGAAAGCATCACTGATGAAACAATCCTAGTTAGTATAATGTATGTCAACAACGAAATAGGAACAGTTCAAGACGTAGCAGAAATTGGTCAAATTTGCCAAGAAAACAATGTCTATTTCCATACTGATGCTGTGCAGGCTTTTGGCAACTTTAACATTGATGTCAAAAGTCTTAATATTGATTTAATGTCGATTTCATCACACAAAATATATGGACCTAAAGGTGTTGGGGCATTATATATCAAAAAAGGTGTTGAAATTGAAAATCTAATTCATGGTGGCGCGCAAGAGAGGAGTAAAAGATCAGGTACTGAAAATCTGCCAGCAATTATGGGTTTTTCAAAGGCGGTTGAATTAGCATATAATAATTTGGATAATCATCTTGCAAAAGTTAGCGATTTGAGAGACTATTTAAAGACTAAGATATTGACAGAAGTAACGGGGGCATATTTTAATGGTCATGCTATCGATATTCATCCTGCTATTTGTAATATATCCTTTGATGGTATTGAAGGGGAGTCGCTTTTTGTTGGCTTAGATATGAAAGGAGTAGCAGGTTCGACTGGTTCAGCCTGTAATAGTGGTTCGATTGACCCCAGTCATGTTTTGCAGGCAATCGGTCTTAGTGATAAAAAAGCACTTAGCTCAATCCGACTTACAGTTGGTGACTTTACTACTAAGGAAGACATCGACTATACTGTAAACGTTATTAAAGACGTAGTTAAACGTCTACGAGCTTAACATTTAAGAGCAGTCCTAATAATATAAAATTCTACAAAGTATTTACGCAAGCAAGTGCTAAATATTTGTAGAATTTTATATTGCTCATCAATTTATAATTAGTATAGTATTAAACTACATCAAAACTAAGCATCTTGATTAGTAAAACCATAATAATTTAACTTGTAGTATAATGTTGTTCTTTTTATACCTAATAATTTAGCCGTTTCCGTTTTGTTGCCCTCAGTTTTTAAGAGAGCAGATTTAATCATATTTTTCTCAAGATTTTCAACAGCTTTATTTATATCAAAATCATCTATGATTTCATTATCATTTTTAGCATAACTTCTTTGAATGTGACTTGGTATGTCTGATATATCAAGTTTATTATCTTGACACAGTACCAGCATTTGCTCAACGGTGTTTTTAAGTTCTCTAATATTGCCATTCCAACAATAATTTTTAAGCATATTAATTGCTGAATTGGTAATTTCGGGTTGGTCAATTTGATTTTTTTGACTTATCTCAGCTATAAATTTATCAATAAATAATTCTATATCTTGTTTTCTATCGCGTAAACTAGGTAAATTTATATTAACCACATTAAGTCGGTAATATAAATCTTCTCTAAATTCACCGTTTTTCATTAGTTTAGACAAGTCTTTATTAGTTGCTGAAATAATTCTAACATTGACTTTTTTCAACTCACTAGAACCAACCTTGTTAAATTCACCACTTTCAATCACTCTCAGTAATTTTGCTTGTAAATTCAATGGTAGGTCAGCAACTTCATCCAAAAAAAGTGTGCCATTGTCGGCAAGTTCAAAATAACCGATTTTACCATTTTGACTGGCACCAGTAAAAGCACCGCTTTCGTAACCAAAAAATTCACTTTCGAATAATTCATTAGGAATAGCACTACAATTTACAGGTACGAATAGTCCTTCCAAATTGCTTTTTTTATGGATAGCTCTAGCAAACACCTCTTTTCCTGTGCCACTTTCGCCACTGATATATACACTAACATTTGATTTCGCAACAAGTCTACCAACATCAACACATTTTAAAAAGTCAGGGTCATTACCGATTAGTCCACCAAATGTGTCGCTCGATATTTTATCAACTTGTTCTTCTAACAACTTAACTGTACTGGTCGCTTTTTCCAAATCATTGGAAAGATTCATAACATCAGTTATATCGCGGTCGGTTGAAACTATCGCAAAAAGTTCACCTTTGTAATAAACAGGGCTGGCACTAATAGCGATGTAGGTGTCTTCTCTAGGTGAGTGCAAGACATTTTCAACAGCTTCTTTTTCAGTTAAAACTTTAGTAAGTATTGCACTAGGGAAGTACTTTAAAACTGATTTACCAATAATATCATCGGCTTTAATTTTATATAATTTTTCAGCACTTTTATTCCAATACACAATTACACCATATTGGTCGATTACACAAACAGCCTCATGTATCGCTTCAATAATGTTACGTATTTTGTAATTAAATTCTTCCACTTCCATATAATAATGGTCTCTAATGTGTGTAGAACGGATTACACCAACCAATTTGCCATTTCTAGTTACTGGTAACTGTCCATATTTTAATTTGTACATTGCATCACGACACTCAGAGAGCACAGCGTTTTCGCTAACTGTTCTAATACTTTTATTGACAAATTTTGCAAGAGTAATTGTACTTAGTTTATATCTTTCTTTCATAGCATTAGCAATATCATTGTGCGTTAATATTCCAATTACATATTCGTTTTCATCTATTATAATTACTTCGGGTAAGTTATTTTTAAGCATCATATTAACAGCGGTATTAACCTTGACATCTTTATCTAAGGCAATATAATCTTTAGAATAAATATCATTTATTGTTTTTGATGGTAAATCATACATTTCAAAACCTCTTTGTTTAAATTTTAGACAAGTGTTACATTTACGAATTTTCTTTAAATCTGTATGTTTGATTATACCACAATGTCGATAACTTGACAATGAACCGTCTTAAATTTAATAATAATATTATATAAAAAAATAATAAGCGTTTTAGTTGAAAAATACTAAATTTCAAAGCTAAAAAAACTTGCTGTTTGGTACGATATTATTCTTGTAAATAGTTATTGCTATGATTAATTACGACTTAAATATTAAAAATATAAATTTTTTTGAAATTATTTTAAAATATTTATATTTGGCACGAAAATTGCATATATTATTAATGAAAGGAGGGGAGCATGAAAAAAGTTCATATTTTATTAAAACAACACATTGGTAATATAAGTACACCAATTGTCAAGGTTGGCGACAAAGTACAAAAAGGGCAGTTAATCGCCCAAGCTTATGGCTTAGGCGCAAATATACATAGCAGTGTTTCAGGAACTGTTATAGCGATAAATAACGAAGTTATAATTGAAGCTGCCGAGAAACAGCCTAAAGATTATATCAAGCTTAAAAAAATGGATACAAAATTAGAGATGATTAAGCAAGCAGGTATTGTTGGAGCAGGTGGCGCGGGTTTTCCAACTGATGTAAAGTTCGCCAGCGATATAACTAATGGAGTTGTCATCATAAATGCGGCTGAGTGCGAACCCTTACTACATCATAATATAAAATACATCGAAGAAAATACTGAAGAATTTGTCAAAGGTATTGTACATGCGATTGATATTACTAAAGCTAAACAAGCATATGTTGCAATCAAAACCAAACATAAAAACGCAATTATTAATTTAGCAAAGAAAATAAAAATGATTGATAATATAAAAATTAAGTTTTTACCCGATATATATCCTGCAGGTGACGAACGGGTAATCATTAGAGAACTTTTAGGTGTGATTTTAAATCCTGGCGAATTGCCTATAAAAGCCAATGCTATTGTCAGCAACGTTGAAACTATTAAAAATATTAAACGAGCTATTAATGATAGAAAACCGGTAATTACAAAAGATATAACTGTTGGTGGAAAATTAAAATCTGGCACTAGCGAAACGGTTTATTTTGATGTACCAATTGGTGTAAATGTCGGTGAATATATCGATAAAGCTGGTGGTAAAAGTCCGTGGGGTGAAGAAATTTTAATCGGTGGTCCATTTACAGGAGTAAGTGGCGATTATAATACACCTATTACTAAAACAACAGGTGGTATATTTGTTGGTATTGAGTTTCCGCAAATTAAAAAGAAATTTGGTTTAATTGAATGTGAATGTGGCGCAACCGCTGATAGATTAACTGAAATTGTCGAAAAAATGGGCGGAGAAGTAGTTGCTGTACAGCGTTGTAAACGTATGAAACTTGTTAATGGCAGGTATAGATGCGAAAAACCTGGTGTTTGTCCTGGTCAAGCGAGTACAGTAATTAAATTGAAAACTGATGGTGCAGAGGCAATCCTAACAGGAACGTGACAAGATTGAACAAATACTGTGATGAAAGTTGCTCCTAGGTTAGGGGTTAAGATTCTACATAGTACCGACCATGTGTTACGGGCTAGTGATCATAAATTATACAGAAAAAGCGATTAAATCTTTATATAATATCAAAAAAATATTATTTATTGAAAATATTTAATTTTGTGTTGCCAAATAAATTTTCGTAAGTACTCTTAAGCGGGTTCGCAGGCACGCAAGATCCACTCGCGTAGCGAGTTAGCTGGAGTGCCGAGTAGCGGTGCTTACGAAAAAATATTTGGCATAACTTAATAGAAATTTTTAAATTATGTATTAGTATAAAATATAACGAAGGAGGACAATATGTCAATTACAGCTGAAACAGCTAAACAACACGCCAATGACCCTGCAGTATCTTGTTGCAGGTTTGAAGTGGGTACTATCATTGATGCATCAAATTTAGAAGACCCAGCAATTTTTGAAGATTTGAAGGAATCTGGTTTACTCGAAATCACAGCGGATACCTTAACAATCGGGCAGGTGTTGGGTGCTAAATTAACTGCAACTGTTGATGCTTTAACACCACTTACCAAAAATGTTGTTGATTCAATCAAGCAAAATAACCCGCAACAAAACGTTGTCGAAAAACAGACACAAGCTAATGTTGAACCAGTTGAAAAGTTCAATTTAGATAGTGGAAATCAACAGAGTATTAAAATTCATATAGGTAGTGGAACTGATATAGACATTGAATTACCAATACCTACATTAAGTGGCAGTCAAGAAAATTGTCACAGTCAAAAAAATGACATTTATGAACAAGCGGATGTCAAAAATCAGTCTGTGATAGTTAACTCTACCGCTGATAAGACGAATAACAATCAAATACTCAGAAAATTAATAAAAAAGCATTATAAAATTAGTGAAGTCAAAATTGCGAATAAAACAGAAATCGTAAACGAAACATTATATATCCGAGATAACCTTATAAATGACGCTTTACAATCTGAAGAATTGGTTTTAGATGTTAAACTAGATATTATAACAAAAGCAGACTATGATAAATATTCAGAAACAATTATGGATGTCCAACCAGTAGCTGTCAAAGAAGAAGGGGAAATTGGTCATGGTATAACTAGGGTTTTAGACAACGTTATTGTTGTTGTAACTGGCGTTGATGAAAAAGGTGTCCAAATAGGTGAATTTGGTTCTTCTGAAGGCATATTAAACAGAAATATTATGTGGAATAGACCAGGTGCACCAGATTTTGGCGACATATTTATCAAAACAGAAATCACAATCAAAGAAAAGACCAATATGGAAAGACCTGGACCACTCGCTGCTCACAAAGCTACTGATGTGATAACTTCTGAAATTCGCAAAGCATTACTTGCCTGTGATAGACAAGATTTCACAAGTAAAGAATTTATCCAAGTTAGAAGAAAAGGTAAGAAAAAAGTATTAATCGTCAAAGAAATCATGGGACAAGGTGCAATGCACGATAATTTGATTTTACCATTTGAACCTTGTGGAACTATTGGAGCTGTTGCCAATGTTGATTTAGGTAATGTACCTGTTATGTTATCGCCAACTGAAGTTTTAGACGGTGGTATACACGCACTGACTTGTATCGGACCAGCCTCTAAAGAAACCACTCGTCATTATTGGCGTGAACCTTTAATTTTAGAAGCGATGCTTGACGAAGACATCGATTTATGTGGCGTAGTGCTAATTGGCTCACCACAAATAAATTCAGAAAAATTTTACGTTTCAAAACGTCTAGGCATGTTAGTCGAATCAATGGATTTAGATGGCGTTATTATCACAACTGAGGGTTTTGGTAATAATCATATTGATTTTGCGTCACACCATGAAGAAGTCGGTAAACGTGGAATAGCCGTAGTGGGCTGTACCTTTTCAGCAAATCAAGGAGCTTTAGTTGTCGGTAATAAGTATATGTCAAGCATGGTTGATTTAAATAAATCTAAGCAAGGCATTGAGAATGAGATATTATCTAACAATACACTTTGTGAAGAAGATGCTATTCGAGCATTGACAATGCTAAAAGCGAGAATGTTTGGCAATGAAATCAAACCAGCAGAAAGAAAATGGTCAAATGATGTTAAACTAAATAATATTAATTTGATTAATAAAGAGCTTAATAAAAATATCGAGCTTAAGAAAAATGAACAATCATTAGAAAAGTCTAAAAAACGTAAAGAAATTTATGAGGTTGAATAATGAACGAAAATGAGTTAAAATATGGTAATAGGTTAATCTATATGGAAGGCATAATTGTAGCCGTACAAGATGGTGCAGTTGAAATAGACCTAAAAGGTAGACTAGGTAAATTAAAAATACCACGACGAATGTTAATAACTGATTATCAAGTTAAACAAGGTCAAATTGTGGGGTTTAATATGTCATATCCTGAAATTACATCAGAACAAATCAATCAAAATTACATAAATAAGACAAATCAAAGTCATCACAACAAGGAGGCAGTTTATGAGTAGTAAAATATTACAAGGTTTGCAATCAGAAATTTTTGTGCCTGTTACGCCAAGCCCTGTTTGGACACCTGTAACCAAACAATTAAAAGACATGAAAGTTGCGCTTGCTACCGCTGCTGGTGTTCATTTAAAAACTGACAAAAAATTTAATCTAGCTGGTGATTTTACTTATCGTGAAATACCTGGAACTGCAAATGTTGATGCTTTGATGGTAACACATGGTGGCTATGACAATGGCGATGTCAATAAAGATATCAATTGTATGTTTCCAATTGACAGAATTAGAGAACTTGCTGATAGTGGTTTTATCAAAGAAATCGCTCAAACTAATTATGGTTTTATGGGTGGTGGTGGTAATCAAGAAAAATTCACCAACGAAACTGGACCAGAGATTGCACGAAAATTAAATGACGAAAAAGTTGATGCTGTAATATTGACTGCTGGTTGAGGTACTTGCCACCGCACAGCCACAATTGTGCAACGTGCGATTGAGGAATCGGGGATTCCAACAATTATAATTGCAGCACTAGCTCCTGTTGTAAGACAAAACGGTGCACCACGAGCTGTTGCTCCACTAGTACCAATGGGGGCAAATGCTGGTGAACCAAACAACATTGAGCAACAAACAGCTATCATCAAAGAAACGCTCGAATGTTTGATTACTATAAGTTCTGCTGGGCATATTGTACCGTTAAATCATCAATATGTCGCAAAAATCTAATCAACTAATTAGTATGACAAAAGGAGAACAGTTTTGAATTTCAAACGAAGTATACACGCTATTGATTCACATACAATGGGCGAACCAACGCGAATTATTGTTGGCGGTTTTCCGAATATTTCTGGAAAAACCATGATAGAAAAAAAACAATATTTACAAGAAAATTTAGATTTTATTAGAACTGCTGTCATGCTTGAACCTCGTGGTCATAACAATATGTTCGGCTCGATTATGACAAATGCTTGTTCTGATGAAGCAGATTTTGGTATTATCTTTATGGATAATGGTGGCTACCTAAATATGTGTGGTCATGGTTCAATCGGTGCTGTAAATGCTGCGGTCGAAACTGGTATGGTTGAAATGAAAACACCTAAAACCGTTGTGAAATTTGACACACCAGCTGGACTAATACGAGCAGAGGCATTAATTGAAAACAATAAAGTTAAAGAAGTGTCTATTATGAATGTAGCATCATTTTTGTATAAAAAAGATGTTAAAATAAATATTGAAAAATATGGTGAAATTACACTTGATATTGCTTTTGGTGGTTCATTTTTTGCGATAGTTAATGCAAAACAATTTGATTTAGAAATAAAACCAAAAAATGCGTATCAGATAAAGAAACTGGGAGTTTTGCTGCGAAAACAAATAAACAAATCAATAGAAGTTATGCACCCAACACTTAAACATATCAATAGGGTGGATTTAGTAGAATTTTATCAAGAAACAAGTTCTGATGCTGATTTTAAAAACGTTGTAGTTTTTGGCAAAGGGCAAATTGACAGGTCACCTTGTGGTACTGGCACAAGTGCTAAAATGGCTACACTTTATGCTGAGGGAAAATTGAAAATTGGCGAAACATTTACTTATGAAAGTATCATCGGTACAACTTTCAAAGGTAAAATTGTTGCTGCTACCAAAGTAGGAGAGTATGATGCAATTATTCCACAAATAACTGGTGCATCATACATCACAGGTTTTAATCA
>PDWI01006716.1_pt1 | contig 14336 bp, 15 predicted proteins | sample 1430891 | NCBI WGS metagenome assembly PDWI01 (sample SAMN01162508, study PRJNA174530) | Oral metagenome, whole genome shotgun sequencing project. | biome: Marine environment; feature: Marine mammal; material: Swab sample of the gingival sulcus; isolation source: swab sample of gingival sulcus...
CTTTTCATTTTCATCCTCCCAATATTTTTCTATCAAATCAAAAGCATTTTTCTTGTCTAAACCCATCTGTTTTAAATTTTTTATGCTCTCTATTAGAGCTGACTTTATCATTTCTTCTTTTGTTATTCTAATAGTTTCATCATTTATAGTTATATAGCTCTTTGCACCAGACTGTGATTTAATAATGCCTTCTTCCTCTAGTATTCTATAAGATTTTTGTATCGTATTGGGATTTACCGCAATCAAAGAGGATAAAACACGCCTAGAAGGGAGCCGCTCGCCATCACTGACATTCCCAGAAACGATTGCCCTCTTTACAAAATCTACAATTTGAAGGTATATAGGCAAGTCATTATTGCTTTCAAAATTACTAAAATCTAGCATTTCTTATCCTTTACTTATACTATTCGATTTTTATTAAAACTGTTCTGTTCATATAATACAGTTTTACAAAACCATACTACACCACTAATACAGTTTTGTCAAGCTTTTTTTCATAAAAAAATACCTCTCACAATATCCTAAAACATTTTGAAAAGCTAAAATGATGATTGTAAACAATTCACTTGACAATGTAAACCTTTTGTATTAAAATGTTTAAAAAGGAGGTTTTTATTATGTCTAAAACAATACCCACTCAAATTCGAATAGATGCTGATACAAAAAGACTTTCTACTGAACTTTTTTCAAGCCTTGGTCTAGATATGTCTAGTGCAGTTAATATATTTCTTAAACAATGCGTGCTAAGAAATGGTTTGCCTTTTAGTGTATCAATGCCAGAATATAGTGAACAAACAATAAACGCAATGCTTGAAGCTAAAAAAATAGCCCGTGATCCTGATGTCAAAGGTTATACTAATATGAAAGACTTAATGACAGCACTTGAGTCAGAATAATGTATCAAGTTAAATTCACTACTGCTTTCAAGAAAAGCTATAAAAAAGCAGTAAAACGAGGTTTAGATATTTCCATTTTAGAATCTGTTATCGACACTTTACGTCAGGGTAAAGTACTCGATAAAAAATATAAACCTCATGCCCTTAAAGGCAATTTTAGTGGCTACCATGAATGTCATCTACAAGCAGACTGGTTACTAATATACCTAATTGAGGAAAATATTTTAACATTAACAATAGTTGATACAGGTACTCACTCAGATCTTTTCAAAAGATAGTTAGTTCTTATTGTACTATAAATCTCCAACTACATAAACATTACTACTACGCCTTGAACTACGCCTATCAAAAGACCTAGCACGCCGCCGAGTAACTCAATTCGTTTTAATTCATTTTTAGCAATTTTAATAATAATTCTCTCCATTTCTATCAAATCTAACTGGAGGATTTTTTCTTCGACCATTTTTTTAATATTAACAGAATTGGTAAACTTATTAATCGCCATTTCTATCATTTCGTCAAGCAAATTCTCGCCCTGACTAGCTATTATTTCATCAATAGTAGCATCTATTACAGAAGCGAACATCATATACAGTTTAAACTTTGTTCTAATAAGAGTTAATAATTTCTCTTTTATAGTCTGCAATATTTCTTGTTTATCGGTATTTTTAAATAACTCATCTATTATTTCATCGGTAGACAACAACTCTTCCTCAACTATCTCCCCAATAGAAACAGCTATTTCTTGGTGCCTTTTGGGAATCAAACCCTGAATTTTTAATATCTTACTAGGTTTAATCGGTCTAAATAATAATTTTATAGCCAAAACATTTGTCACATAACCAATCAAAGCCCCTATTAGAGCCATCACTAATATTTTCATATAACCCTCTTATCTCATCATGCATCGTTATTTTACATTGTAAATACTAAGATATTATACCCGAAAATTGGTTATTTGCAACAATAATCACTAAATTTTAAACTGGAAAAACAGCGTAACAATATATTAAACCCATAATAGAGTATGAAACCGCCAAAATCAACCAAGCTGGAATACTCTTCTTAAGTATAGTTCCCTCTTCGCCTAGTACATCAACCGTTGCACAAGCTGCTACGATGTTGTGAGGGCAAATTATATTACCTATAGCTCCACCAGCATTTTGACAAGCAAATACTACAGACTTATTTATTCCAATTAATGCTGAAGCTTCCATGTGCATAGTTCCAAACATAACATTTGAACCGAGTCCAGTACCAGTTAAAAATGTACCCAAACTTGCAATTAAAACAGCTACTACCGGATACACAGGTCCCGCCATATCCGATAAAGTCTTAGCCATAATGCTAAGCATACCTGTCTGCTGCATAATATTTGTCATAGCAAGCAAAGATGACATAACCGCAAGTGCTGGCAATACTTTTTTTGTAGCTTCAAAAATATAACTAGGATAATCTTTTACACCCTTTAATATTATAGACGAAATGAACAACACCAGCAAAATAACCGCAGCTATCCACAAAACATAACCATACTTAGCTAAGACTCCCAGCGGAAACGAAAACCTAATAACGGGAAGTGCTATAACCAAAATTATATATGGTAAATACGACTTAAATGTACTAGGTATCTCTGTTCTTTCTTCTTCCGAAACCTCTTTTGCTTGATATCTAAATTCTTCTGGAATTATATGCGATTTTTTAGTAAGTTTACTATATATTACGCAAGCTAAAACACCAATTATTCCAGCACCCAAACTAACTACTTCTACGCCCACAAAACTTGAAATAAGATAAAAAGATAGCAATTCTACTATCCCTATATAAACTAAAAAGCCCCAAATCCCTTTGAAAGCCTTTTTACCAAACAAAAAACCCACCAATATAAATGGAACTAAGAAAGCACCGACCATAGATAACAAACCAGTTCTAGATGCTATTAATGGCAACTGATCCATGGTGAAATGACCAGTCTCAACCACCTTGCTAAAACCAACTATGGTGGTAGCCCCAGCTCCACCGAATGAAGGAGCGATTCCCGCACCGAGCATGCCGGCTATAGCAGCCTGTATTGGAGTAAATCCAATCCCGACCAAGAAAGGTGCACAAATTGCTGTAGGCGTTCCAGCACCCGCAGCTCCCTCTAAAAACGCACTAAAACAAAAAGCTATCATAACTAAAAGAATTCTCTTATCTTCAGTTATATTAGATAAAGACATCTTTATTCCATCCATCGCCTTTGTCTTTTGTAACATAATGAGCATCGCAAAAGCTGTCATAACTAGGAAGATAATCTTCACACCTTCAATAACACCTTTTACAGCGGTCTGACCCATAGGCGCTGCTTCTCCGCCAAAAGCACTTAGACCTAAAATAAAAGCTACAAGCAAGGCAATCGGAGCAACCTTCATTGCCGATTTCTTCATTGCTATCATGCCAACTAATAGAATAATAATAGGTATTGTTGCTAGAAAAAACTGTAACATTTTGATCCCTCCCTTACTCAATAAATTTTTAGAATATAAGACTAATTCTTAATAAATTTTAACACTTTATAGGGAAATTTGTCAATTTTTTCACTTAAGAAAAGAAAAAGGTAATAGCTATATATATGATGTATAAAGATAGTAAAATAAAACCAAAATATTTTTTAATATATTCGTTAGATCTTATAACTGCTATCCTCAAAATTAGAACAACCGCAAGCATAAACGGTATCTGAACAAAGAAAAACTCTCTAGGAACTTCCAATCCGCCTCTTGTAACTGAAGCAGAAGCACCAACAACAAATAGAACATTGAGAATATCAGCTCCTATTACATTTCCTATAGCAAGTTCTCCATGCCCTTTTTTAACCGCTGTAATCGATGTCACAAGCTCAGGTAAGCTAGTTCCAAAAGCTACCAAGGTTGCTCCTATTACGCCCTCCGGAATACCAAATCTTATAGCAGTAATTTGAATAGCTGGAATCAAAACTTTTGAAGAAACGATTATCAAAACTATCCCAAGTATCAATAAGGCAAAACTCTTAATAGGATTATTTACCTCTTCTACCTTGCCATCTGAAACCTCTATTTGACTACCCTTTGTGCTATATACGGAATATATTATATAAGTTATAAGTAGAAATACAAATATAAAACCCATGTACTGAGTGATATTAGCGCCATTACCTATTCCAGAAAACGGAAAAGAAAAAAGCGCAAGTAAAAGAACTACTCCAACTTGTATTCTATTTTGAATCTTTATCGTCTTACCTTGAACTGGAATAAGCCCTAGAATTATCGATAAACCTAATATAAGCCCAGTATCTGCTATTATAGAACCCATGGAATTACCGAGAGCAAGTCCAGAAGTCCCCTTTATAGCTGCCATAACTGATACAGATGCCTCTGGAAGAGTCGTCCCCAAAGAAACTATGGTAGAACCGACGATAACCTTTGGCACGCCCCAAGAAACCGAAATTTCTACAGCTTCTTCAACGACAATATCCGCTCCCTTGCCTATCAAATACAGAAATATGCCTATAATGATAAGCAATACTATGGTATTTAAATTAGTAAACTGTTCTAAAATAAAAGCATCCATACTTAACTCCAAAACTACAAGGGTCTTTTTGCAGGAATTCCAACCCTTCTAGGGTACCTGTCCTCAGTTTTCGCTTCTTTTGTAAACTCTAAAATTTTAAAACTTTGTCTCTCTCCACTAGCTAATTCAAGTTCATACTCAAAAATATCGCTAAGTTCTACATTTAGAACTTCGATTGCATTTTTGGCTTCATCAATTTCTTTATCTATATCTTTTGATTTATAAGCATAAAACTTTCCGCCTACTTTTAGGCTAGGAATAGTGTATTCCAATAATAAATTTAAAGGCGCAACCGCTCTAGACACTGCCAAATCAAATGTTTCACGATGTTTTTCATCTCGCAAAAATTCCTCTGCCCTAGCATGGACGAGTTCTACATTTTTTAAATCTAGTTCATTTTTCACATCTGATAAAAAAGATATTCTCTTGTTTAAAGAGTCCACTAGAACAAAGTTTGCTTCGGTATTAATTGCTAGTGGAATAGCTGGAAACCCAGCTCCTGTACCCATATCCAAGACTTTTTGACCCTTTTCTATCCCAGTAAAATTTAGAATAGCTAAACTATCGTTTACGTGGCGGTGCATAAGTTCAACTTTATCACTCGCCCCAGTTAAATTCAAATACTTGTTAGCCTCTAAAACCATATCTACATATTTTGAGGTTTTATCTAAATTTTTATTCTGGCTTTGCATTTTTATGCCTCTCTAGGTAGACCATAAGTACTGAAATATCCGCAGGTGAAACCCCAGAAATCCTTGATGCTTGCCCCAGCGAACGCGGTCTTATATCATCTAATTTTTGTCTCGCCTCGAGCCTCAAATTATCTATACTCGCATACTCTATCCATTCAGGCATAATTTTTTCTTCCATTTGCTTGTGTTTTTCTACTTGCTCTAGCTGTTTTTTGATATAGCCTGAATACTTAACATTTACCTCGCAGTATTTTTTAACTTGCTTACTTAAATCAGGCATAGTTTCATCTATTTTAGCAAGGTCTTCGTAGCTAATCTCCGGTCTTAATAACAAGTCTTTTAGATACAAAGAACCCTTTGGCTCTAAGTATCCCTTTTCCTCAAATAGTTCTAGTAAATTTTCTTTCCTTATTTTGGTACTTGCTAGCCTATTCAACTCTTCTTGAATCTGAGATTTTTTACTCAAAAATTTGTCGTATCTTTCATCCGAAACGAGTCCAATTTCTCTACCTTTTTCGGTAAGTCTCATATCAGCATTGTCTTGTCTAAGTAGTAGTCTGTACTCGCATCTGCCAGTCATCATTCTATACGGCTCATTTGTACCCTTAGTAACCAAATCGTCGATTAGTACACCTATATACGCCTCGCTTCTATCTAGTACAAAATCGTCCAGCCCATCTATCGAGCGAACGGCATTTATTCCCGCCATAAGCCCCTGACAAGCGGCTTCTTCGTAGCCACTAGAACCATTTGTCTGACCAGCAAAAAATAATCCAGAGACCTTTTTATGCTCCATACTAGGTTTTAAGGTAAGTGGATTTATGCAATCGTATTCTATCGCATAGGCTGGTCTCATTATTTCACAGTTTTCAAATCCAATTAGACTCTTATAAAAAGAATGCTGGACATCCTCTGGCAAGCTTGAACTCATCCCCTGTATATAAATCTCACCTGTATATGCTCCCTCAGGCTCTACAAAAATCTGGTGACGTTCTCTGTCAGAAAAACGACTAATTTTATCCTCTATTGATGGACAGTACCTAGGTCCAACGCCCTCTATATTTCCAGAATACATAGCACTCAGATGTGTATTTTCTTGTATTATTTCATGAGTTATATTATTTGTATAAGTAAGGTAGCAAGGGTATTCTTGGAATTCTAGTTTTTCAGTCATAAAAGAAAAACCCTCTGGATCCTTATCACCATACTCAATTAACATCTTACTAAAATCTACGGACCTTCTATTCATCCTAGCTGGAGTTCCCGTTTTGAACCTTCGCATATCAAAACCTTGTTCTCTTAGATTTACCGCTAGTTTATTAGATGGCAACATCCCATTTGGACCGCTTTCCGTAACCCCGTCGCCTATAAAAATCTTTCCAGCTAAAAATGTTCCAGTAGCAATAATGATTTTTTTTGCCCTATAAATAGCGCCTATTGACGTTACCACGCCCTTTACTTCATCATTTTCTATAATAATTTCGCTGATTTCAGCTTGTTTTAGTTCTAAATTATCTTGATTTTCTATGACCTTTTTCATCCTAATGTGGTAGGCTTGTTTATCCGACTGCGCTCTCAAAGAATGAACTGCAGGGCCTTTTTTGGTATTTAATGTCTTCATCTGGAGTAAAGTTTCATCGGAATTTATGGCCATTTCTCCGCCCAAAGCATCTATTTCACGAACGATGTGCCCCTTTCCCGTGCCTCCCACCGAAGGATTACAAGGCATCATAGCAACGCTCTCAAGACTAAGAGCTGCTAACAATGTTTTTTTGCCCATTCTAGCTGATGCTAAAGCCGCCTCGCACCCTGCGTGACCTGCCCCAACCACAATTATGTCATATTCACCTAGTTCGTATTTTCTCATATTTATTTCCCCAAACAGAACTTTTCGAAAATTCTGTTTATTACATCTTCATCAACTGTCTTACCTGCAACCTCGCCCAAAGCATCGTAGGCATTTATCAAATCTACCTCTATTACATCTAGCGGCATCCCAGAATTGAGTGAATTGATTGCATTTTCAATACTGTTTTTAGACCTAGTGATAGATGAAAGTTGTCTTTGATTTATTATAAATTGCCCATCTTTTGAATGTAAATCTCCAGAATGAACTATATTCAAAAAGGCGTCTTCAAGTTTTTCCAAACCTATTCTATTTTTTATTGAAACTTCAACAACTTCTGAATTAGGGCTGTATTTTTTCACATCATCAATAGTAGTTTTCACATCCAAATCTATCTTGTTTATTAAGACAATGGATTTCTTTTCTTCACTTAATTCAAGCAATTCTTTTTCATCTTCTGAAATTTCACTGTCGGCGGCAATTATTGTTATAATAAGATCAGCTTGATTAAAAATCTCTTTGGATTTTTCAACTCCAATTTTTTCAACAAGATCTTCTGTATTTCTAATTCCAGCTGTATCTATCAAATTAACGGGAAATCCAGCTATGCTAACCCATTCTTTTAGCACATCTCTAGTCGTTCCAGCTATTTCAGTAACTATTGCCCTGTCTTCTTTTAATAAAAAGTTCATCAAGGAAGACTTGCCGACGTTTGGAACGCCTATTATAGCTACAGATACGCCCTCTCTTAAAAGTTTTCCTCTATCAAAGTCGTCGATAAATTTCTGTAAATTTTCATTTACTTCTATCAAAACTTCCTTGATTTTTTCTTGTTCTATAACTTCAATGTCTTCGTCTGGATAGTCTATAGTAACTTCAATCCTAGCTAGTAAATCAGTCAGTTTATCGAGTTCTATATCTACTTCCCTACTCATATTACCCTTGAGCTGATTTAAAGCTATATCAAAACCCTGACTCGTTTTTGCTGAAATAAGGTCCATAACTGCCTCTGCCTGAGAGAGGTCGATTCTACCATTTAGGAAGGCTCTTTTGGTAAACTCTCCCTCTTTTGCAGGCACGCAACCTAGAGAAATAAAGAGTGAATTTATCTTAATAAGACTCGCTATGTTTCCATGACAGTGTATTTCAACTAGGTCCTCAGCTGTGTAAGAACGTGGTCCTTTAAAATATACTGCCAAGACCTCATCATAGACTTTTTCGTCTTTTATTATATGACCATATACCATTTTTTGAACGGGATATGAAGATAAATTCTTGCCCTTTTTAGACAAAAAAACAGAGTCGGCTATCGAAATAGCCTGTTCCCCTGTTATCCTTATAATGCCAATTGCCCCTTCTTGTGAAAGGGGCGTGGCTATCGAAACTATAGTCGTATTATCAAACATATTTTTCCTTCGAAAATCCTACTTAGGATAAACTACTACATATCTAGAAGGCTCTTCACCCTCACTTCTAGTAGCGACCAATTTATTTTTCTGTAAAACAGAGTGAATAATCCTTCTTTCATAAGGGTTCATAGGCTCCATCTCAACTTCTTTTTTAGTTTTAATAACTTTTGTAGCTGTGCTTCTAGCCAATCTCTCTAAAGTATTATCTCTCTTTTTGCGATATCCTTCTACATCTAGCAAAATTCTCTTTAAATCGTCTTTTCCTCTACCTCTATTTATCATAAGTGATAAAAGAGTTCTCAAAGCATCCAATGTCTTTCCGTGTTTACCTATTAGTAGAGAAACATCTTCTCCACTAACATCGATCTTTACAAGATTTCCTTCTTCTTTTAAATTAACCTCTATGTTTTTATTTATGCCACTAGCAATCTGACCCATAAACATTTTTACTATTTCTTCTGCTTCGTTTATTAATTCAGGTCTATATAAAGAATCTTCAATTTCAATTTCTTCGTTCTGCTCAAATTTGCCTTCCAAATTACTTTCTTCTTTTTGCTCTGGCTCTTTGTTCTTAACTTCGTCCTTAACTTGAGCTTGTACTTTTGCTTCTACACCATCTTTTAGTGTAGCTGTTACTTTTACTTGTCTATGTTTCAAAAATCCAAGAAGTCCTTTACTAGCTTCTTCAATTTCTAAATCAACATCATCTATACTAACTTTCATTTCTGAAAGTATTTCTTCAATAGCTTCGTCCGCTGTCTTTGCAACAGCTTCATATTTGTCCATCTATTATTATCCTCCTCTTCAGTGTTTTACATTTCAACAGTCGATTTTTTTGCTTCATCCATTTTTTTCATTACAATCTGTTGTATTATCCTAAATATTGTTCCAGTTACCCAATATAAAACCAATCCTGCAGATAAACTTCTTGAAAAGAATAGTATCATCAAAGGCATCATAAATTGCATAACTTTCATATTCATAGAACCTGCACCAGCTTGACCTTGATTTGCTGGAGTACTTATCTTCATTTGAACGTAAGTTAGAATTGCAGTAATTATTGGTAAAAATCCTGGAATTTGGTCTGCGTACGCCAATGTAGGGAATACAACAGACAACTGGTCAGGCATAGATAAATCCTTAATCCATAAAAAACCTTCTACAACTGCCTTCGCACCAACTTCTGGATTACCTTGGAATACGTATACTAAAGGCTCTCTCAAAACTCCAAACAAGGCTATAATGATAGGAAACTGAATTAAAAGTGGCAAACATCCTGCAAAAGGACTTACTTTATTTTCCTGATAAAGTTCCATTATTTTTTTATTAGCTTTTTCTTTGTCGTTTTTATACTTAGCCTGAATAGCCTGTACTTGTGGCTGAATTTTTTGCATATTTTCTGTAGATCGTATTTGCTTTATTGCGAGTGGCAACATAAGAAAATTAAAAATAATTGTCATCAATATAATAGACAATGAATATACGTTAGTAAGATCATATAAATTCCTTATAATCCACCCAAATGCTTCTTTTAATACTCCCATTTATCCTCCTACTTAATTCGTTATTTATTCTAATGGGTCGTAGCCTCCCTTACACAAGGGTTGGCACCTCAAAAGTCTCTTAATCGTTAAATATGACCCCTTAATTGCCCCGTATTTATTAAGTGCATCAAGGGCATATTGTGAGCAAGTGGGGTAAAATCTGCAAGAACTACTCCTTTTTAATGGCGATATATAACGTCTATAAAACTTCACTAAATAAATTAAAATATTTTTCATCATTTATTTTTTTTCTTTAATTTACTTACTAAGTAGTTTATATTTGAAAGTATTTTGTGGTAGTCAGATGAATTTGATCTTATTCTAGCTACGAAAACGTAATCATAACCATCTTCAAAATTATTTATATTCAAATAGATAGACTCCTTAATAAGTCTTCTTACCCTATTTCTAGTAACTGCATTCCCCACTTTTTTGCTTACAGTAATACCAATTCGTTTGTTTTCTAGGTTGTTTTTTATCTTATACAACACTATTAAATTACTTACGAATCTATTTCCTTTTTTGTATGCTCTTACAAAATCACGGTTGTTTTTTAGAGATTCGTATTTCATAGTATAACCCTACAAAAAAGAATAGCGCTGATCTTTATGGAAAAGTTTCTGCGCCCTTCAATTAAAAATTATTGAGCTAATCTCTTTCTGCCCTTTAATCTTCTTCTTTTTAAAACATTTCTGCCTGATGGACTGCTCATTCTTTTTCTAAAACCGTGTTCTGCAGCTCTTTGTTTTTTCTTCGGTTGATATGTCCTTTTCAACTTCTTCCTCCTTCAGTTATAAAAAATAAATTATATTAATCTAAAAATATGCACTCAATATTATACATTTATATCTCAACTGTGTCAAGTTTTTTAAAGCAAAAAACCCCGAGTCAAATCGGGGCTTTACTCTCATCAACTTAGCGAGATGTTACTTATGCTTGTTCAGGTGCATCAACAGGACAAACTGATTGGCAAGCTCCACAATCTATGCAAGCGCCTTCATCAATTGTATAAATATCTCCCTCAGAAATTGCTTCTACTGGACACTCTGCTATGCAAGCTCCACAAGCGATACAAGAATCTTTAATTACAAATGCCACAATATTACCTCCCATATTCAAATTTCTCATCTTAATTGTGATTCGGCCCTCTCCCAAAAGCCTTATCTTTTGTAATATGATTATCGCATTTTATCATTCGATTTTCAATTAAAAACTTAATTTTTTTCTGTTTTTCCTCTTTAAAATATCGAAAATCATTATCATTTAGTATAAGCAAATAAAAAAACCTCTTAAAATCAACGTTTATGGCGACTTTAAGAGGTTTAGATTTTCTTATTGTTCTTTAAATTTACTTGAAATTTTGAAAGATATTATCAATTGACTATATTATATTAGTTCATTGCGTTTCTTTCGTTTCCAGTTTTTAATTGAATCACGATGTTTTCAAGAGCTGTAGTAACCATATTTCCAACTGCTTCATCAGTGAAGAATGCATAGTGAGGAGTAAACACAACATTATCCATCTTTCTTAGTTTCTCAACTGCAGTTCCTTTAACTTTTTCAGGATCAATCTTTTGGTTAACGTATAGAGTCTCAGTTTCTAGAACGTCGATTCCAGCTCCGCCTAGCTTATTGTTTTCTAAAGCTTCAAGCAAGTCATCAATGTTTACAAGACCACCACGACCAGTGTTAATAAGAATCGCATCTTCTTTCATTAATTTTAGATTATCTTTATTAATGATATGGTGAGTTGATTCCATTAGTGGAAGGTGTAGTGAAACGATATCAGACTCTTTTAATACATCTTCTAGAGTATCTCTGAATTCTAATACCTCAGCAGCTTCATCTGTTCTAATCTTATCGTATCCGATAATTTTAGCGCCAAATCCTTTATAGATTTTAGCAGCTGTAAGACCGATTCTACCAGTTCCAATAAAACCTACTGTACAATTTCTAATTTCTTTAGATAGAAGGTTCTTGTTCCAAGTAAAGTCTCCACAGTCCATTGCTTTTTCAATTTTTTTCACGTTTCTAGTTAACTCTAGTGCGTGACAAACTGCTAATTCAGCAATAGCGTTTGGCGAATATCTAGGTACGTTTGTAATAGCAATACCGTATTGTCTAGCCATTTCAAGAGCAAACATATCCACTCCTGCTGTTCTAGAAGCTATTTGCTTGATTCCAAATTCTTTTAAAGTTTGGAAAATCTCTTCATCTTTGATTGGGAAAATTTGCTGAGTACTTACAGCATCAAATCCTTTTGCTAATTGAATACTTTCTTTAGTCAACAATCCCTTTTCTAATACAACCTCAATACCAGTCTCTTTTTGCCACTCTTCGAAAGCTGCAATCTCGTAAGGTTGCACATGATAAGCTAAAATTTTCATCTCTCCTCCTTGCTATTTAGCATGCGTTTTTTTTGCCAAAATTTTAACAATTTTCTATAAAAACCAACCAGACTTTTGTCTGAAAATCTGATTGGTTATTATTAATTTAAACTACCCAATTACTTTGTAATTGATTCGATTGCTTCAAGCATCTCAGGTATAACTTTATATAAGTCACCTACGATACCATAGTCAGCTACCTTGAAGATAGGTGCATCTTCGTCGATGTTGATTGCAACGATGATATCAGACTCTTTCATACCAGCTAAGTGCTGAATAGCTCCTGAAACACCACAAGCAACGTATAGGTTAGGCTTAACAGTAGTACCTGTTTGTCCTACTTGGTGAGCTCTGTCAATCCAACCAGCGTCAACTGCTGCTCTTGAAGAACCAACAACTCCGCCTAGTTTATCAGCTAATTCTTGAATTAGTTTGAAACCTTCAGGGTTTCCAAGTCCTTTACCACCAGTAACGATTACATTAGCGTCAGTTAAAGAAACTTTTTCACCTGCAGACTTAACGATTTCTAATACTTTAGTTCTGATATCAGAAGCAGCTAATTTCACGTTAAGTTTAACTAACTCAGCTTTTTGAGATTCGTCTTTAACTGCTTTGTCCATAACACCAGGTCTTACTGTTGACATTTGCGGTCTGTTATCAGGGCAAATGATAGTAGCCATAATGTTACCACCAAATGCAGGTCTAGTTTGCATGATCTTGCCGTCTTCTTCGTCAATTTCTAATTGAGTACAGTCAGCTGTCAAACCAGTGTTTAGTCTAGATGCTATTCTTGGAGCAAGGTCTCTACCAATGTGAGTTGCACCAATTAGTATGATTTCAGGCTTTAATTCGTTTACAGCGTCTGAGATTACTTTAGTATATGCATCTGTAGTGTAGTTTTCTAATAGAGCATCGTCTGCATAATATACAGTTTCTGCACCGTAAGCTGCAAGTTCATCTACTAAATGATCAACTTTGTGACCAAGTAGAATTGCGTTTAATTTAATACCTTTTACAGCAGCAAGTTTTTTACCTTCGCCTAGTAGTTCTATTACAACTGGTGTTAATTCACCTTGTCTTTGCTCAGCGTAGACCCAAATATTCTTGTAACTATTTATATCTTGTCTTTCCATAATATTAACTCCTATTATTCACTATATGATATGCATTTGTTTAAATTCATCAACTATTCTAATAGCCATTTCTCTTTCAGTACCTTTAAGCATTTCGCCTTCAGATTTAACTTCTGGAGTAAATGATCTCTTAACTCTTGTAGGAGATGATTTTAATCCAACTTGTTCTTTAGTAATATCTACATCGTCAATTGTAATAACTTTGATTTCTTTGTCAAAGCAGTCGAAAATTTTATCGATGTACATATGGCCAGGTTCGTTAAGTTCTTTAACAGCTGTTAATAGAGCTGGCATTTGAAGTTCGATCATTTCATAACCGTCTTCTAATTGTCTTTGAACTGTTAGCTTTTTACCATTGATTTTCAAATCTTCTACGTAAGTTACTTGTGGTAAGTCAAGTTTTTCAGCAATCTGTGGTCCAACCTGAGCAGTGTCACCGTCGATAGCTTGTCTACCAGCAAGAATTAGGTCATATTCGCCAATTTTTCTGATACCAGCAGCGATAGCGTTTGAAGTTGCCCATGTGTCTGATCCACCAAAAGCTCTATCTGTTAATAGGTAAGCTTCGTCAGCTCCCATTGCTAGACACTCTCTTAGCATTTCTTCAGCTTGAGGAGGTCCCATTGTTAGAGCTGTTATATGAACACTAGGGTCTTTTTCCTTAAGTTCTAAAGCCTGTTGTAATGCGTTAGCATCGTCAGGATTCAAAATACTTGGAACACCGTCTCTTATTAGTCTGTTTGTTTCCTTATCTATTTTTACCTCTGTTGTATCAGGTACTTGTTTAACACATACAATGATTTTCATTTTTTACACTCCTCTACTTTAACATACTTCCTGC
>PDWI01006717.1_pt1 | contig 14334 bp, 11 predicted proteins | sample 1430891 | NCBI WGS metagenome assembly PDWI01 (sample SAMN01162508, study PRJNA174530) | Oral metagenome, whole genome shotgun sequencing project. | biome: Marine environment; feature: Marine mammal; material: Swab sample of the gingival sulcus; isolation source: swab sample of gingival sulcus...
TGTACCATCTGTAAATTCTTCCGCTTTTATAGCGACAACTTCGTTGTTCATTACTCTACAGACTGTTTTGTCTATACCTTCGTTGCAGATTGGTTTTGTACCAGACTTATATTGTGATTCATTGACAAATTCTGCACTATATACTTTCAAAGGATTATTTCCTATATCATAAATTTTGATCGCTGTAGTCGATTGACCAAAATTTGACCCACCACCGCTTCGTGGCTCATTAACCTTTACAGAAAAATGTACTTTTCCTACTTTTGTACATATATCAGGAAAGTTCGCAATTATTTTGAGATTTTTGAGATTTATGCCTTTTGTTTTTGTAAGGATATTATGTTTGAATTCTTCATTTTCCTTTATACTCTCACCATCACATTGAATATCCCATTCATAATAAAGATCTTTTGGTTGAGATATACCACCTCCCTGTATTTGACCTGCAATTGCTGTAACAGTTTTTTCTAAACCAAGCCCACTTGGAATAACTGCTTGTGTACTCACGCCACCAGAATTACCACCAACAGTCAAAGAAACATTTAAGCCATCATATTCTGATATACCAGGTTTAACATAAAGATTGTTTGATTGAATACATGCATTCAATCCTTTTAACCCACTTTTTTTATCTTTTAAACTACCTACATTAATTTTCAGTTGTTTTCCACGCACCATCTCAAAATATGAACCTTTATCTTGTAAAACATCCTTACAACCAGGATCCAACAAAGCAAATACTGTTTGATATGTTGCATCCTCATGTTTTGTAGATTCAATCCCTCTACCTTCTACAATCACCCCAATTTCATCACCTTTTTGATATTTCCAAGTAAATTCTTTTAAGCCCACACCAACAACAAATGCCTCATCATTGATTGCAAGAGGTGTTGTTTTATCTGTAAGAGGATTGAGATGATATAATTTTTCCTCAAAAAGACCAAAATCACCATCTCCTGCTAAGGATGAAAACACACGCACATCTTCATCACACATATTTTTTTTACTTGTTTTTACTTCACATGCTCCTGGTTTTTTGATTTCATCAGCAATAGACCATACACGACATCCTCCACCATAGTAATTATCTCGCAAATCACCATATGGCAATCCACACATTTGTTCATAATATCCGGAATCTTCTGGCCAAATTTCACCATCGAAACACCAAGACATTTTTGGTTCTGGACATCCTCCACTTGGTGCATTTGGATCAGTCCATACTTTTCCAGAATTCGCATTTTTAGGCACGCAAAATGGAGTAGAAACACGCGCTTCTGACATTTCATGACCATATTTATAATCCTTTCCCCAATCACCATCGGCTGTTTTACACGCATATGCCCCATTAATACACGTTGGGACACTACCTGAATCAACACATTGCCATAAATTACGAAAACGCGCACCTCCTAAACCAGAAAAATCTGCATCCGTACTTACATTTGTTTCTACATTCCCTGTATTCCCATCAACACCAGCTTCTGCTTGTGCATGTATTTCTCCCGAAAGATCGTCAATAATTGTAGGGCATTGTATACTTTTATCGCTTTGCATACATCGTGCGACATACCCTTCAGGACACCCAGAAGTTGTGTTTCCTGATTTTGCTAATTCACGTTGCACACCAGAAATAGGATCATATACATAACAATATGTTGGCGCATCTCCTCCTGCATTACCTCCACCCAACGGAGCTATATATCCATCATCATCTTTTCCTGCGTATTTTTCCGCGTTATCATACTCATCATAAAAATTACCGTCATTATCTCCACCATTCATCTCTTGGTCTAGCGTTTCTGGATCAAAATATAATTCTGCTTGTGCACGCACTGCAAGAACGTGCTGCATATTTATCTCACCGTCTCTATCATCGCCAACCAGTGCTCGCGTTTCATCATCTATCCTATTTGGATTTTTCAGATACCATATAAAATATGCATCATTGATATTGCCAATGTTTTCTACATCAGCTGATGCTGTGATTTTTTCTCCTTCTTTTGGATTTGGTGTAGAAAAACGAATAGACACAGCAGGCGCTCGCCCTTTTCTATCTATAGAATTTATTGTTTCTGTCTGCGGTCGCAACCCTTTTTTTACATTTATATTAAGATCATCCTCCAAAAATTGATTAATAGCCTTGCGCGTTTCTTCTGCAATATCTGGCATGCCAAAAGCATGCACGATAAAAGGCTCAAATGCAAGAAAAAAAATCTGCACAATAGCACACATCGCGACAATCTTTCTTTTTTTAAATATAGTCACACACATTTTTTGTGAATTTTTTATATAAGCATCTACTCAAGAAAATAAAAAATATCTCTTTCCAAACATCTTTTACTAAACTATCACTCAGAGCTTTTTTTAACTAAACGCCTTTACAACAAGAGTGTCAATAATTAAAGCTATGACAAACACTGCTCCAGACATATAAAGAATATTTTTTCCATCACGGATCTTTTGCACAAAAAACGTCGGTACAAGAAAAGGTAAAATAATCCAAAGACTACTATAAAAACTATATAAAAGTATCATGTAAGAAACCAATGCAATCAAAAAAGTATAAATCTCCCTTTCCCACTTGATTGCATACACAAATCCCCATGAAAAAAAAGTAACCAAAAATACCATCGGAGCTACAAAAACAAATTGATAAATCAAAAACGCACCAAAATTGTATAAAATTGTTGCAGAAAGCACATCAAGATATTTTTGTACGCCCCACTCAAGAGTAACTACAAAAAAAGCAAATAATCCTCCCAAAATAATCGAACTAATCAAAAAAAACAAAGAACGTAAATTAAATGTACTAAATGGCAAAAATCCCAAAAATTGCGCATTTTCTTTGAGAATAATTTTTGTATATAAAAGCGGCAAAAAACAAAGAAAAGTTATAATACTAAAAAATATCTGAAATTTGAGATTACCTACAGGAAAAAGAAAATACAAAACCAAACAACCGATTGCAAATCCAGTGCTTATAATATTTTTTTTCATTTCATATGTCATATAAAACCTATATTATGTTATTTTTTTATTATATCACATTATTTACTTTTTACGTTCTTTGTAATTTTTTGATTATTTTTTTTGCTTTTATTACACGTTTTTTTTCATTAGTTTGTGCTTTATATACAATTAAAACAGAAAAAGGAACAAGGTTAATAATCGGTACAAGATCTATAACTGAGAAAAATGCACGATTCAAACGTCTTTTCGCACGCTCTTCTCGTGGCCCAACATTCCAAAGTGAAAAATTTATATAAAATGATGTACAAAAAGATAAAATCATAGAAAAAATAGGAATAGACAACATATCAAACAATACATCTGCAAAAGCTGCTGTATATACCAATATCCACAAAACACGATTGTATCTTCTGATAATTTTTTGTTGTTTTTTTATGTTTTTTTTCTTTTTTCTATTTCTTTTTTGTGCAGCAATCATTCCATTACGCCATTTTTGCTCTTTTTTTAGCATCTGTCTTTTTTGTGCATCTGTTTGTATTGGTGTATTATAACGACTTTTTTTGATACTTTGACCAATATTTTCTAGATGCTTTTGCTCTAAAGATTGTTTTTTTCTATGAGCTGCTTGTGCCATTTTTAGATTGCGTAAAAAATCTTCCTGTTTAGCAATTTCTGCTACAGACATATCTCCATAATTTCGTGTTTCTACCGTTGTCACAGCACACAAATGTCAAGAAAAGAGAATGAATAATAAATCATTCTTAAATCTCAACCCTTAATTCTTAATTTATTTTTATTCTTCCAATTCTTCTTTTGCCTTTTCAATTTCTTCTAATTGTCGTGGATCAGAGGTGATAATTTGGTCTTCGCTGTATGATGCAATAACTTTAATTGCAGCATGTTTTGGGCCTGCAAAAAGAATTCCCTCACCAACATTACTCTCCAAAAGTAAGAATTTTTCATGATCTGTAAGAAAAAATGTCTCCGCAATCACATTAACTGAAGCAGGAGATTGCCTGAGAAGAAGCTGCAGAGAAGAGTTTGTCACAATTGGTTTTCCATAACGACTTGTCATAAAATCACTTACATCCTGTGTAATCGTTGTGAGTCCTGTATAATACTTACGACACCGCTTTGCAATACCAAAGAGAAATGCTGCTGCATCATCATTTTGCATCATGACCCACGCTTCATCTACCGCAACAATGCGTCGTGTTATATTAGAACGCATTTCATTCCAAATAAACTGCAATACCATATACATTGCAATTGGCCGCAACTCTTCTTCGAGATCACGAATATTAAATACAACCATTTGATTGTTAATCTCGATATTCGTCGCATTATTGAGAAATCCTGCAAAAATACCATCTGTGTATTTTGATAAACGCTTTGCAAGTGAATCACCACCATCCATACTCCTAAGAACCTCAAAAAGATCAGCAAATGTCGGATATGACGCATGTGATAATTGACCAAAATTACTATTTTCCGTGATATCACGCACTGCATATGATTCACGAATTGCTCGCTCTAATACAGTGTCTTCCTCTGGCGTCACACTCCCAAGCATAATATGCAACATTCCAATCAAACTAGCAATATTATTGCGAAATACATCACGTGGTTTTTCACCTTCTGGGATGCGAGGTAATTCAAAAGGATTAATATGTGCACTTGACCCAAGAGAAATACGGATATATGTTCCACCAACTGTTTGACAAAGATGTTTATATTCATTCTCTGGATCAATCACAATCACATTAACACCAAGCATAAGAGAACGAAGTATTTCCAATTTCACAAAATAACTTTTACCACCACCAGATTTTGCAAACACTACCATGTTCGCATTTTCCATATTAAATCGATCAAATAAAATTAAGCTATTGTTGTGACGATTGATCCCATAGAGAATTCCTTCATTTGAAGAAAGATCAGAAGAAACAAAAGGAAAAGTAGTCGAAAGTGGTGCTGTATTGAGATTGTTTCCTGCATTTAGCTTATCAAAACCAAGTGGAATTGTTGAAGAAAATCCTTGTTCCATACGCAACACTGCTGGTTTTGTATATACAAGTTGTGCTTCTAAAATTGCTTCGATTTCACTTTTATTTTTCTGTACTTCTTTTTTTTCTGATGCATAAATTGTGATATAGAGACCAAACCGAAAAAAGTGTTCTGTGCCTTGTTGTAAACTCACACGAAGATCTTCAATGTTTTCCAATGCTGTTTCCAACATTGGGTCACGTACTTTACCACTCTCTGCATTCATCGAAATCTGAGAATGTACACGAGCAGAACTTTTTTTCAAATTTTTAAGTACATCCCGTGTATCAGCTGGATGAATAAACATTGATATATCCATCGGAAAATCAATATTAATAATTGGTGAAAACCAATTATCATTCAAAAAACGTGGATATGCTACAACAAAAAGCGTCGTAGACAACATGCCCCCAATCTGCAAATGATCTGAATTTACCTGCAAAGCACTTGGTGCAATCAAGCCACGAACTGTCGCAACACCTTTTTGATAAAATTCATTATTTTCGATAACTTCTTCTACTGGTTTCTTTGGTTTTTTATCATCTTTTTTATCTTTTTTTCCAAAAAGCATATTTTATATTAGTTTAATTGTGAATTTTTCCATTGTAGAGAATTACAGAAAACATTGTGAATAATATTTTTTTCAATCCACAACACTTTTTCACTCTCTCATCCCATCTTTCTATTAAAAAATCTGATAAATCACATAATCACATCTGTTGTATCTCTGATTTTGTAATATCTTTAATTGTTGCCTGAGAATATTCAGAAGGATTGTACATACCATAATACAATTCAATCAATTCATCTGTTGTAAGTGTTGTAAAATGTAAACCTGTTCCACCAAGAGCTGCTGCTACATGATCCACTCGTTGCCATAACTGATTTTTATATGTTTCAAATAATTCTTCACGCTCTGCAATATCTTGTGAAGGATGCACCGCCTTTGAAATTCGCCCAAGCATTCCTTCACTTTCATCCTCTACTGGTGCAAAAGGAACTACAAGATAAAAAGATTTGCTCATAATATTTGTTACTTCTGTGAGGTTTTTGATAAATTCTCTATACTCAACAATTTGAATTTTCAAAAGTTCATTATGTTGTTCTTGCACTTTCTCTTTGAGCATTTCTGCATAAGGTGTAATATTTAATTTTCGTGAACTCACTACAATTTGTACAGGAAAATCAAGTGAATTAAGAAAATTTTGATACGCACCAATAATTGCTGTTTGTTCATCAGATGATTTGAGATCAAAATTTACCGAAGAAACAAGTAACACTGCGCGCATCGCACCATTATTAAGCACAACAACACCATCTTTAATTGTTTTGATATCTACATATTTTAGCGTGCTTACACCTTGACCTGCACTACCACTTGCAAATAATCCCATGTTTTTTATGTTATTGATTATTTTTATTTACGCGTTCTTTCAAAATCTGCTGAAGTCGTTCATTTCTCTCTTTACCTCGACTATCTAATGTTTGTGCGATTATTGCTACTTCCTCTGAAGTAAGTGTTTCTTTTTTGCTTTTTGACTCGATTTTTACATCTTGTTGTGGTTTTTGTTTTTGTTGCACACTCGCCTCTCGCTGCCACGTATATACTCGTGGACGCAAAAAGAAACTAAAACCATACCCTATATATTCTACCATTGATACACCTCCAGGTTTTGCAAAGGCAAGAGCTGCGAAAAGAGGTATTGTAATTGCTGCGAAAATATAAAAAGTGATACGATCAAAAAGTGTCCAAAAAATAAAAAGAATACCACCACAAGCAAAGAGCCATCCAATATGTTTCCACGTCAATGGACCTGCAATACGATCTTCAACATCAATATACTGTGGTACAACTTGCATATTTTTATTATTTTTTCATTTTATTTACATCTTTTTTATTATACCATACATTTTTCACACAAAAAATAAAAATTCACAAAAAAATTACAATTTTTTCATAATAAAAAACCATCACGTAAAAATGATGATTTTTTTCTTTTATTTCTCTGTTTCTATATCAGTTTCTATCGTATGCATCTGACCCATGGGCTTGATACTGAAATAATCACCTGTTTGTACTGATGTATTTTGACGTTCTTTTTCAGAAGGAAGAACATGATTTGAACTAAATGTAATATTACCACTATTTTTTTTAACTGCAGAAGAATTTTTATTTTTTGTGTTTTCAGTCAATGTTTCTGCATTATTATTTGAGGAAAATTCTTGTTTTTCTGCTTCCACTATTTTGTTAATTTGTTCCAATTCCTCCTCTTTTTGATGTATTGCATCAATTTCATTTTGCTTTATCTTTTCCTCTACATATTCTACACCATAAAGATCTTTTTGATTTTGTTCAATTTCATCAGTGAAATTACCATATTCTTTATACTTATTCACATGCTCTTTTTCTTCAATTCTTTCACCAATATTTCTCGGAACTTCGACCACATCTCTCATTTCACTAATCATTTTTTCCATGCGATCTTTTACTTGTGTCAATTCTTCTTGCTCCCTTTCAATCTGCTGATCAATATTTTTATCTACCAACACTTTACTAGATGTTGTCTGAAATGATCCAATATCATTTACTTCTCTATGTGCTGTGCCAATTTGTCTTTGTGATTCATTTCCTCTATTTTGTTCAGCATACCCCCAGTTTTCCTCAGAATCCTCTCCAAAATGCTCATTTTCTAGAAATACATCTTCTCCCTCTCCTCCAAATTGATTTTCATTTGCCACAAAATAGTCATGCTCTCCACTCTCTTGTAATAATTCATCTTGAGAATTTAGCATTCCTTCTTCTTTTTTATTATCATTGATTTCATTTTCTAAAATACTTCTTTGCCCATCTCTATCACTAGCACTACCAGAAAGATATGTTTCTGTACCAAAAATACCTTTTTCTTCTGAAGCATCTATTTGCCTATCACTTCTTCCCACACCACTATCAATTTTTGCAACAGATGGTTGTGTAGTTGACGAAATCATATCAAATGACCGTGCATTCTGTGTATTAATTGTTTTTTCTTTTTTTTCCTGTTGCTTTTGTGTTGTTGTGTTTTGTGTATTTGATTGTGCTTGTGGTACTTGTTCTTGTATCTTTTGCTCTTCAAATTCTTCTTGTCTAGTAAATATAATTTCTTTTTTCTCAGGATCGATTACCAATTCATTATCCTCATCTCGCGACTTAAAAAGAAGTGATAATTTTTGTTCTTCTTCATCAGAAATATTTTTTGTGACTTGTGAACGAAAGATGAATTCTCCACGCTCAAGAGCGTTGTGTCTACTCACACCAAGTAATTTCTCATACACCATAATCCAATTTTTAACTGTTGGTTTCAATGGTTTGAGAAATGGTTTTGAAATAATTTCTTGTTCCGTAATCACCTGATCTAAAATCTGTGGATACGATGATAGTGCATTTTTTAATGTCATCTTGACGATGTTTCTCTCTTGTTTTTTTTCTGTTTCTGGCTTGATGGTTAAAATTGCACGAAGTAATTTCAAAGCTTCATCTGGCGATATCTTACATAAATATGCAATTCGTTTTACGAAATCACCTTCTGTTACTTCGCGAAAAAAATATTTTCGCACCAATCGTGAAAATTCTTCTGTTTGCTCATCTTGCAAACGAAATCGCTGCTCGACACCATAAATAAAAGATATTAAATTATCACAACCGAGTAAATTATGTGCTTTTTGTGGTAATAATCTATATTTTTCCTGTATTTTTATGATATCCTCTTGTGTATCCTTTTTATCTTTTTGTGCAGATACTAAAACAGGGTAATATTTTTTTTTATCTCTAAAATCCTCCATTAGAAAAAATTATTATGTAAGAATACCATTTTGTCCTGTGGCATGATTTATAAATTGACCACTTGCATTTTCACGAATTCTTTGTTCTAAACGTGCATTATTTTGCACTCTTTGTCGCAGTAAATGTCTGATTTGACCATACTGATTATTTACTTGCATTTCATTCATTAAACCTTCTTGTTTTGCTATATCTCCTCCGCTCATTCCCTCAAACATATCCTCAAAAGCTGCTATTTCATCCGCATACTGACCACTTTGCATTCTACTAGCAAGCACAATATTTGCTTTTCCTTCTGCATTTAATTTCCTCTCCAGCGCACCTCGTATTTCATCTGAAAGTCTATTTTGATCATTTACATTTCGAGATAACATTTGTGCGATTTGCTGATATCGCTGTGCATTTCCTTTCCCAAATTCTTTTTGTTCTGAAAGAAATTCTGCTATTGCTTCTTGCTCTGCTCCTGTTGCATTTGCAAATTCATTCATTGCTGTATCAATATCTGTACTAGCATCTTTAAGTTCCTTTTTCTTTTCTGCAATTTGTCGATTTCTCAACTTTGTCACCGCATTTGCATCTCCACCAAACCTCTGTGTAGTAGCTAATCCACGTGCTACACTTGCTTCGCGTGCTCTTTCATGTGCTTGTTGCGTAGATTCTCTCATATTTCTTATACGCGTTGGTGTTGTACGCAAACTATCATACGCCCTACCAACATTTCTCCCTAAACGCGACATACCTGTATTTCCTTCTAAATTTGCAGCTCTTTCTGACAACTCATTTACACCACGACCAGTCCATTGTGCCCCAATTCTTGCTCCACCTCTTATTCCGCGTAAACCATATCCTCGCACTCTCCGCGCAGCATTTAGTGATAAGGATGCTGTTTGACCACTGATGTTTTGCGCAGCTAGTACACCTGCCCATATCATTGCAATTGCCACTGCATAACTCGGCAAAGCAGCAAATGCACCTTTCAAAAAACCACCAGATTCCACAGCATCTTTTCCTAATTCACCTGATAATGTACTCATCATTTTTGTTGATAAAAGAAGTGTAAAAAGCACAATTGGACCGAGATATGCTTGTTTCAAAAAAGAATCCCACCATCTACTTGCTATGCCGCGCGTTGTCGGAAATGCGCTAAGTGCAAAGCCTGCCGACGCAAAAACGAGAAGGACCGCGAGTAAAATCACACGCAATAAAAGTAAAATCGCCACCATACCAACTGTAAAAAGAAAAACTGAACCAATAATAATTCCTATAATCATCGTCGCAGCAATTCCATCGTTTCCTCCTTGAATTTCATTATCTTTAACATATGCTTCTCCAAGCATCATCGTAGCAAACCCAGTATCATCTGCGAGACTCGACATCAGTCCTGTCACTGCCACATCTGAACCACTTCCACCACTATTCCCAACGATATGATACATCGCAACATTTGACACATCTATGATCACGCGTGCTACTGGCCATGAAAAATTCACAAGCAGTGCCATCACAACAATCATAACCCATGTACTGCGGATATGATACTTTGATACTTGAAAAACTGTAGAAAACGCACTAAAAAGGAGAAAAAACACAAAAAAGATATTGAGAAAATCCCGCACAACACTCCACCCCATATACAACCCGTCTGTTTCAAAAACCCGCATTATGGTATCTGACATGGTAAACTTGATTAAATTCACCATAAGTGCAATCATTTTACCAATTGCCATCAAAATCCAAAAAAATAATCTCAAAAATGGATTATAACTATCAAGAGTAATCTTCCCTTCAGCAGCAGCACGTTCCTCTTCTCTTATTCTTGAATAATCTGTAGTTGCCCAATCAGCTACGCTACTTCCACTTACAAATTGTTCTTTTCCATTACCAGCACTAACTTCTCTCGGACATTCGATAGAATTATATGTTAGACTCACACCAAAAAAACACAAAAAGAATCCACAGAGAAACATGCTAGATATCATCTTTTTTTTCATATATTTATTTTGTTTTTTTGCTTTCATTTTTTTGCGATAAACATAAATAAAAACATTTATCTAAAATTATACCATATCTCTCCATAAAAAAGAAAATAAAAAATTCCCTAAAGATATAACTATATCTTTAGGGAATTATTTTCAATGTACAGCCAGTTGGTAGAATAGCTTTGTCACCGCTTTTTTTTCTCTGACATCTTCTTTAAATTTTTCAAGTATTTTCTGATGTGCAAGCTCCTGTGACTCATTACCAATACAAGTCACTGATGCCTTACCTTCTTGTATTTTGAAATAGCTATTAGTAGCTGTATAAATACGAGAAGCAGTCAAAAAACTATACCCTTCCCATTCTGCTTTTGCTGTAACGACATAGAGATTTATTATGCCATACTGCGTTTTCACATGGCTTTTCTCTACAATTTCTACATCGTAAATTCGTTCTGCTTTTTCTTCAACATTTTCCAAAAAAACAGTGTTTATTGATTTTTCAGTAAGAACACCTTTAACCTCTTTTTCAGAAATAATAATCTCATCACCAGACGCAAAAGAAAGAGAAGAAAAAGAAATAGCAATAACTGTGATAATAATAGTAATAACGATAGCATTTTTCATAACCAATCTCCTTCCCACTTATGTGGGCCTAATATATTTTACCTTTACTGGCGTTTTGAATGTACTACAAATTGAGAAATATTTTTCTCATAACAATTCTCGAGATTTTCAAGAATTTTTATGAGAGCATTTCTTTTTTTCATTTTTACAGTATTATTATAGCACAATTATAATATTTTGTCAATACCATTTGCTTGGGTACTATAAAGCAAATGGTTTATCTTTTAAACAAATATGTACGTAATTAAGCGGATTATCAAAGATTTTATCTTTGCAAAAACGGAAGTGACATTCACATACGATTTTATGAGGATTTTTATGATCCAATATTCTCATAACACTATTTCGTATATCTTTTTATTTAGCACTAATGATATCGTTTTTTGTATATAATATTCTTCTCTAATTTCTTTTCAAGAAGATATTAAACTATTAAATAGTATCAATTTATGATATTTTTTTATCATAGTAGAATACTATATATAGTGGTATATATCACAGCAAAATTCTCATAAAATTTCATATTTTTTACATAAAGTTATCCACATTCCACACGACTTATCCACACAATATATTGTGCGCATTCTTTTTTTAGTAAATATATCTTTTCCAAACCACAAAAAAGATTGTATTTATCCCCACTTTCCAATGTTTATCCACCAATTTAGTTACAAAAACATCTTTTAGTGACATAGTAAAACTCTACATAAATACTTATAAAATAAAGAAATGTTTTTTTGATAATAGAGATATCTTTTTTAAATTTTTTTGATAGATCTTTTTTTAATCTTTATATATGTTTTTTGAAAAGAGGTGTTGTGTGATATTTTTGATTTTTTAGTATATAAATAATTTCTTTATTATATATAATCTATTATTACTATTAGTGTGTGGATATGTGAATTTGTATAAAAAATGTAGTGTTGTATTGAAAAATAGTTGATGTGGATGAAGGTGTGAATTTGTGTGTGGATAAGTGGATAAGGGTGTATTGGAAAAAAACACTAAAGTTGTCCACAAAATTGAAAATTATACACAAAGTTATACACATATATACACAGAAATCTACACAGAGTTATCACATGTTATTCACAATTTTTTGTGGATAAATATTTTTTGATAGAATATTGATCTGCGTAATGTATCGTGTGATGGTTTACTTTTTATAATTTTTATGGTACAGTGCATTGAATATGAAAAATACATTTCATGTAACAAGTGAATATAGAGGTGTTCGTGTTGATAAATTTCTCTTTGAGAATATGGGCACAAATACACGTGGTGAGATAATTCGGATGATAAAATCTGGTGCAGTTTTGATAAATGGCAAAAAAATCAAACCAAGTCTTACACTAAAAGGTGGAGAAATAATTAATGTCGGAGAATACGAGGAAAAAACTACAGAAATTCTTCCAAATAAAAATGTTTTTGTTGAAATTGTGGAGAATACACCTGATTTTATTGTAATAAATAAGCCACGTGGTTTGCAAGTGCATCCAAGTCACAGAGAACGTGAAAAAACAGTAGTAAATGCACTTTTGGCAAAATTTCCAGAAATAAAAAGTGTAGGAGATGATGAAGAGCGTCCAGGAATCGTGCATCGGATCGATAAAGATACAACTGGTTTACTAATTGTAGCAAAAAACCAACAAACATTTGATACATTAAAAACACTTTTTAGTGAAAAAAACATACAAAAAACATATCATGCAATTGTATGTGGACACTTACAGGAAAAAAGTGGCATAATTGATGCACCAATTGCGCGGGCAACGTCATATACCAAGCAAAAAATTGCATTTGGAAAGTATAAAGGAGATGCTCGTTCTGCACAAACGACGTATTGTGTACAAGAGGAATATATGATTGATGATGTAGCGCTTTCACTTGTGGAAGTAAAGCCACAAACAGGGCGAACACATCAAATTCGTGTACATATGGCGCATATCGGTCATCCTTTATTGGGTGATCAGCGCTATTATACGAAAAATGAAAGAAAAATTGTTCTAAACATACCTAAAGAGTATGCTATTGAAACATTTTTTCTCCATGCAAAAGAAATTTCGTTTTATATAAATGGGAAAAAACAGCATTTTAATATAAAATATCCTGATCGCTTCCATGCTCTTGTACATTTTTTACAGGCTTTTCGGATAAAATAAAATTTTTGGAGGTAGATTGTAAAAAATAATATTTTTATAAGAAAATGGCACAAAAAAAAGAAAATATCACAGAAATATATCGTGTGGGTCGATCAAATGCTGGACTGGGTCTTTTTGCAAATAAAAACTTAAAAAAAGGTGATTTTATCATTGAATATACAGGAGAACCTCTGACATATGAAGAAGCAGATGAGCGTGGTGGGCGGTATCTTTTTACATTAAATGATACTATTGTACTCGATGGCACAGGAAGAGAACATACAGCACGCTATATTAATCATTCCTGTGATCCAAATATTGAAGCAGTGATAGAAGATGAAGAACACATCATGTTTTATGCTATTAAAAATATCATAAAAGGTGAGGAATTGACTTTTGATTATGGTGAGGAATACGTGAAAGATATCATCGAAAAAGAAGGGTGTCGGTGTATAAAGTGTATAAAGGGAATATAATATAAAAAATAATATTTTTTTAAAACAAAAATCACACTATAAAAATGTGATTTTTCATATATCTTTGAGCGAGTGAGCGGAATCGAACCGCCATTTCTACCTTGGCAAGGTGGTGTAATAACCATTATACGACACTCGCAATTATTTTTGACGTATTACTTACAACTTATCACTTATTCTGTGGGACTAGCAGGGTTCGAACCTGCGACCAAGCGGTTATGCATCTTACTATCATTTTCATGACTTCTTTCGAATTTGTAAGCTGGACTATCCCTTCA
>PDWI01006718.1_pt1 | contig 14333 bp, 10 predicted proteins | sample 1430891 | NCBI WGS metagenome assembly PDWI01 (sample SAMN01162508, study PRJNA174530) | Oral metagenome, whole genome shotgun sequencing project. | biome: Marine environment; feature: Marine mammal; material: Swab sample of the gingival sulcus; isolation source: swab sample of gingival sulcus...
ATTCCTCTTCCTCATCTATATTTTGCCTGTTTTTTGATCATAACAATATCTTACATATATTATTCAAGGACTTCATCTCCTGGATAAAATTGTTCAAAGTCTTTTCTGCAATCTTGATAGTTCCCCCAAAATCTGCTACAAATAACCGCCAATTACCTATGGCACCTGTTCACATCTAAGGACTCCCGCCATCTTTCTTACAATTATAATTATCCCAGGAGGTTATCTATATCATGTCTATCACACAGCCAACAGAGGGACTATCCTTTGACGATGTTCTTCTCCTCCCAGAATATTCAAATATTTTACCAGATCAGGTGCTGACCAAAACCCGTCTTACCAAGGAATTGGAATTAAACATTCCCATTGTGAGCGCCGCAATGGACACGGTGACCGAAGCCCTTACCGCCATCAGTATGGCACGGACAGGAGGACTTGGTTTCATCCATCGCAACATGAGTATTGACGACCAGGTAGTGGAAGTGGATCGGGTAAAAAAATCCGAATCAGGAATGATCGTAGATCCTGTGACCACCCATCCCGATGCTTCCATATCCCAAATTCTTGAAGTCATGGCAAAATATCATATCTCCGGTATCCCGGTGATTGAGGGAGAAAAACTGGTGGGCATTGTAACCAACCGGGACCTGCGATTTGAAACCAATATGGCAAAGCCTGTAAAGGAAGTAATGACCAGCGAAAACCTTGTCACGGTGCCGGAAAAATGTACCCTGGAAGAATCCAAAATCATGCTGCACAAGCACAGAATTGAAAAACTCCTGGTGGTGGACAAGGCAGGCAAACTCAAGGGGTTAATCACCATAAAAGATATTGAAAAAATTAAAAAATATCCAAATGCATGCAAGGATTCCTATGGCAGACTCCGTACCGGTGCCGCCGTGGGTGTGGGATCAGACATGATGCCGCGGGTGGAGGCATTGCTTCGTGCCGGGGCAGATGCCCTTGTCATTGACACCTCCCACGGCCATTCCCAGAATGTCATGGATGCCGTGAAAAACATCAAACACGCCTTTCCCGACTGTCAGCTCATCGCAGGCAACGTGGCAACGGCAAAGGGAGCCAAAGCCCTGATTGACGCAGGGGTTGACGGCGTAAAAATCGGTATTGGCCCAGGCTCCATCTGTACCACCAGAATCGTTGCAGGCGTGGGCGTTCCCCAGCTGACCGCCATACTCAACTGCCGGGAGGTTGCCCAATCCACAGGAGTTCCCCTCATTGCCGACGGCGGTATCAAATACTCCGGCGACATTGCCAAGGCCCTGGGAGCAGGTGCCCATTCTGTGATGCTGGGAAGCCTGCTGGCCGGAACCCAGGAAAGTCCGGGCGAAATTGTAATTTACCAGGGCCGTTCCTACAAGGCATACCGGGGAATGGGTTCTGTGGAAGCCATGAAACAGGGGAGTTCCGACCGCTACTATCAAAAGGACACCACAGAAGACGAAGAACTTGTCCCCGAAGGAATCGTGGGCAGAATCCCCTACCGCGGTACTGTCCGTGAAAACATCATTCAGATGGTGGGCGGACTCAAAGCCGGTATGGGATATGTGGGTGCAAAAACCATTGATGAACTCCACGAAAAGGCAGAGTTTGTGAAAATCAGTGCGGCCGGCCTTCGGGAAAGTCACGTCCATGATGTAATTATTACCAAAGAAGCACCCAACTATCGTATAGAAAGTAATTAGGATCCCGCCATGAGCGAAGCCCAATCTCCCTTTTATCATCTGCACCTGCACACGGAATATTCCCTGCTGGACGGAGCCATCCGCATAGGCTCCCTCATTGAACGATGCAAGGAATTTAACATGGATGCCGTTGCCATGACAGATCACGGCACCATGTTCGGGGCTGCACCATTCTACGAAAAAGCCAGGGCAGCCGGGGTCAAGCCCATCATTGGCTGCGAAGCATACCTTGCTCCCCGCACCCTGCACCACAAGGAACCCATTGACCAAAAGGGAATGAGCCATCTTGTCCTCCTTGCCCGAAACCGCCAGGGCTATAAAAATCTTTGCAAGATGATGTCCATTGCCCAGCTCCAGGGATTTTACTACAAGCCGAGAATCGACAAGGAACTGCTCAAGGAGTTCGGTGACGGGATCATTGCTCTGTCCGCCTGCCTCAAGGGAGAAATCCCCCAGGCCATCCGCCAGGGAGACATGGAAAAGGCTGCCCAATGTGCACGCTTTTACCAGAAGGTTGTGGGTGAAGACCATTTTTATCTGGAAGTCCAGGAAAACGGCATGGACATCCAGCACAAGGTCAACGAAGGGGTACGGGAATTAAGCGAAAAACTGTCCATTCCCCTGGTCGCCACCAACGACTGCCACTACCTGAACCGGGAAGACAGCACGGCCCACGAGGCGCTTTTATGTATCCAGACAGGCCAGACCCTGGCCGACCAGAACCGTTTTCGCTTTGATTCTGACCAGCTGTATTTCAAGGATGCCGCCCAGATGCAGCAGGACCTGGGGCATTTCCCCGGAGCCATTGAAAATACCAGGGAAATTGCCGCCAAGTGCAATGTGGAATTTGACAATTCTTCCTACCACTTCCCAAAATACGCCCAGACCGAAGAAGAATCTGAACCGGAAATTTTCCAGCAAAAGGTCATGGAAGGCTTTGAACGCAAACTTGCCATCCTCAAGAAAAAAAATCCCGATCTCAATGAACAGGAATACCGGGAACGAATTGAATACGAAATCAAGGTCATCCTGGATATGGGATTTCCGGGCTATTTTCTCATTGTGGCAGACTTCATTGCCCACGCCAGAAGCATTGGGGTCCCCGTTGGCCCCGGCCGCGGTTCCGCCGCAGGTTCCATGGTGGCCTATGCCATGGACATTACTGCCCTGGATCCCATTGAACACGGACTCATCTTTGAACGATTCCTGAACCCCGGCAGAATATCCATGCCGGATATTGATGTGGATTTCTGCATTGAAGGCCGGGAAAAGGTTTACCAATACACCATTGACCGCTACGGCGGCCCGGAACGGGTCTGCCAGATCATTACCTTTGGAACCCTGAAAGCCAAGGGAGTAATCCGGGACGTTGGCCGGGTGCTGGATGTGCCCTTGCCCGAGGTGGATGAAATTGCCAAGATGATTCCCGACATGACCAAAAACCTTGCCACGGCCATTGAAGAAAATCCCGCCATTCTGGACAAATGCAGCGAAACCCCGGAAAAGGAAAAGATGCTGGAAATCGCAAGGGTTCTGGAAGGCCTTCCCAGGCACGCATCCACCCATGCCGCAGGGGTTGTGGTGGCAGACAAGCCCCTGAACGAATACCTGCCGTTGTTCCGGGGTAAAGAAGGCGAAACCCTGACCCAGTTTGACATGAAATATGTGGAAGAACTGGGGCTGGTAAAATTTGATTTCCTGGGACTACGCAACCTCACCGTCATCAAAAACTGCATGGAGCTGATCGCCAAACAGGGCAAGGAACCGCCGGATCTGGATCATCTGGACTACACCGATGCCAAAACCTTTGAACTGCTGCACAGGGCAGATACCACAGGGGTGTTCCAGCTGGAAAGTTCGGGCATGAAGGATCTGATCATGCGTCTGAAACCGGATCATTTTTCCGACATCGTGGCCCTGGTTGCCCTGTATCGCCCCGGCCCGCTCAATTCCGGCATGGCAGATTCATACGTGGAACGCCGTCACGGCAGGGAGGAAATTACCTATGCCTTTGACGAATTGGAACCCATCCTCAAAGAGACCCACGGCGTAATTTTATACCAGGAACAGGTCATGCAGATTGCCGTTGCCCTGGCAAGCTACACCATGTCCAAGGCAGATGAGCTGCGAAAGGCCATGGGAAAGAAAAAGGCAGACATGATGGCAGAGCACCGGAAATTGTTCCTGGAAGGTGCAGAGAAAAACGGAGTGAATGTCAAAAAGGCAGAACAGCTATTTGACCAGATTGCCAAGTTTGCAGAATACGGATTTAACAAATCCCATAGTGCGGCATACGCTTTAATTGCCTTCCAGACGGCATATCTGAAAGCCAATTTCCCCCTGGAATTCATTGCGGCCCTCATGACCTCGGAACGAAGCAACTCCGATGCCATCCTCAAATACATGGATGAATGCCGCAGCCACAATATACAAGTGCTGCCCCCGGACATCAACGAAAGTGAAGCCCATTTTACCGTGTCCGGAGATGCCATCCGCTTTGGCCTTGCCGCAGTCAAGGGAGTTGGCGAAGCTGCCATTGAATTTATCATGGAAGCAAGGAACCAGGACGGCCCTTTTGCCGGATTGTATGAATTTTGCGAACGGGTCAATGGAACCAAGGTAAATAAAAAAGTGCTGGAATCCCTGATTAAATGCGGGGCATTCGACAGCACCAAGGCCAACCGCTGTCAGATGCTGGTCGCCCTGGAAGATGCCATGGATCACGGCACACGGGTATTCAAGGAAAAATCCGACGCCCAGATGGATCTGTTCGCTGATTCCGGCATGGATCTTGGCCTTCCTGTAAGTATTCCCGAACTGCCAGATATGGAAGAATATCCTTCCAATGAGCTGCTATCACTGGAAAAGGAGGTATTGGGATTTTACATTTCAGGCCATCCCCTGGATAAATATGAAAATGAAATCCAGCAATTTGCCACAGCAGACACAAGGGATTTACCCGAACTTGCAGACAAAAAAACCATCCGCATCGGCGGCATCATCAAAATATCCAAGCTCCATAAAACCAAGAAAAACGGCGATCTCATGGCCTTTTGTGTACTGGAAGACAGATATTCCCCGGTGGAGGTGGTGGTCTTTCCCAAGGTGTATAATCTGGTGCATCCACTCTTGGGCGAAGAAGCCATGGTCATTGTCCAGGCCCAGGTGCAGCAGCAGGATAACCAGACCAAACTGCTGGCGGACAATATTGTTGCCATGGAAGATGCTGCAAAGGAATGGAAACTGCGTGCCGTCATCAAAATCCATGCAGACAATGCAGATGGACAAACTTTGTCAAAACTGCGGCAAATTGTCAAGAATCATCCTGGTGACTGTATGATTTACCTGGAACTTGTCATCGACAAAAATCTTGCTCCGGTGGTGATTCAATGTGGCCAGGATTTTGCCCTGAATGCTTCCACCCAATGCCTTGATCAGATCAAAGATTTCCTTGGACAGGACAGCATTGAGATCCGATGCGAACCTGTAAAGTCCAGACAGGAAGAAGTGCCTCGTTGGAAAAAAAAGAAACAATTTGCATAAAATTTGGTTAAAGTTTTTTCATGGGTTTCCGATAGGATTTTCATTATGCTGATCTTTGGTACATTTATTGCTGTTATTTTTCTATACGTCATTTGGAATAAAAGATACAGGTCAATATTTTTCCGGAAAGCAAATTATATAGAATAAACAATATGATATTACAAAAGGAGAAAACCATGAAAAAAATTTTTGTTCTTTGTTCTGCAATTCTTCTCGCAGGTTGTTTTTCTGCATCTTCCCTTTGGGCGGATAATCCGGCCAAGATGCAGATCTCTGCCACTCTTGAAAAATCAACATTGGAAGTAAGTGTTGATGAAGATTTGAATTTTGGAACGATTATCCCCCAACCCAACTCAAAAATCCGCATCAAGATTGATGCAACAGGAGGAGCTGCCACAGATGCTACCGTAGAAACCGGGAATGCTGCTGTAACCAATGCCCAAAGTGGTAAACTTATAGTCAACAGCGGTATAGATGCTGAGGTGACCCTCACATATGCAGTTGATGATGATAAGAATCCTGGTAGTACGGGGGATGCAGATCAGCTGGAAGGTGAAACAACCAACACTCGTCACTTGGCAATGAAAGCTACTGATGTTAAAAACAATTCCACGCCAAGCCCTGTGACAGTAAAGGCAGGTGAAGATACTGAAATTCATATTGGCGGTGTACTTGCCATACCCAAGATAGACAACGATGAATTCTATCAGACCTATTCAGGCAAAGTTACAATAACAGTAGCTTATAAATAAAACATAAAAAAACTTTTCCCTTGTTTTTTCATCATCTGCTGCATAGAAAAATCAGGGGCATCCCATGGCTTTTCATTGCCATGATGATTCAATGTGTACCAGGGGCCCTTCCGACTGCACAGGCAGGTTCCCTGGTCTCTGTTTCCCCCATGAACTTTGGCAGGATCATTCTGGATCCTCTGGGGGACACCATTGAAATTGATGCCTCTTCCGGCAAAGAAGCTGTTTCCCGTGTCCGGGGAAACGGCAGGTCTGTTATTGTGGAAGAGGGCCATTCGGGAATGATTACCTATAAATGCCAGGCTCCCGGAGAAAGAATCACCTTGCTGTTCCCTTCCAGAGTGGAGGCAAAAGATCATCCCTCATCGCATTATATTAACGGATTTTATACCCATTCCGCTCCAACTCATGTGGTATGCCAAGATGAGGAAACCATTGACCTGCATATCGGAGGTCTGCTTCATCTCAAAAAAGGACAACCATACAAAAAATACGGGTTTGAGTTATCCGTTACCATCCAGAGTGACAATCCATAAACCTCCCTGCCCAAAAAACAGGAAACAATATGCTGAAAAAGAAACTGAAATCACCCCATAAAATCTGGCTGTATATGCTTTCATGTTTTCTTGCAATTCCCTGCACCATTGCTCATGCAGACATGAGAACCTGCAAATTAAGTCCCACAAGAATCATCATGGAAGGAAGGACCCGATCTGCAACTATCATGCTCATCAATACCGATGATGTGGTCAATACCTATAAGGTCAATCTGACACTCATGAAAATGGATGACCAGGGAGAACTTTTAGAAATCAAAAATCCAGATGCCCAACAGCAGGAACTTCTGAAAATGTTTCGATTTTCACCAAGAAGAGCCAGGGTGGAACCCAGAAAATATCAGAATATCCGCATCATGGTTCGTAAGCCTGCTGATTTGCCAGCAGGAGAATACCGGGTACATCTGCGGGCAACCCCCCTGTCACCGCCTCCAGCCCCATCGCAAAAAAGCAAACAGGAGGCAAAAATAAGCATCCAGCTTGATGTTGTCATGGCAACTTCCATCCCCATTATTGTCCGCCACGGAGAAGGAAGCGTAACCCTGAAACCCGCTTCCTGCATCCTGGGAAAAGATGGAAAAAGCCTTTCTGTACAAGTTAACAGAACCGGTGAATATTCTGCCTATTTCGGCATTGTTGCCTACCGCATGGGAGCAAGTGGTGCAAAAGAAAAAATTGCAGAAAAACTGGGACTGGGATTTTATCCGCCCCTCACACAAAGAATCCTGAAGCTTCCCCTGGAAAACCCCGAACTTTTTCATTCCCTTGCAGGGCAACAGATTTTTCTGGAAATACTCAACTATGAAAACCTGGGCGAACCTGCCAAAGGCCCCTGGGAATTTACTCTGTAATAACCATAGGTAAAGTTGCCCTGGAAAATTTTTTCAGGGCCAAAAGTATTGCCTTACGACTCTTTTTTTCAAGGGATGATACGATCATGGGAAAAGCAGCACATAGATTCCATAAATATCTCATGGCTTCCATCTCGTGGGCAGATTGTATAGGATAATTTATTGCCCCCTGCCACAAAACACATTGACACATCCGTATTTGTTTCATATATTTTATACGTACTATAAATGACGTTGAATAATCTTATATTTTGTATATACGAAGCACAGGGAAAAATATACAGCAGTCATATATTGATATTCAAAAGAGGGAGAGATGGATACAAAACTGACTCTCAAACTTGATGCAACTATCATCAAAGAAGCAAAAGGATACGCCCAGAAAAAACAACAGAGCTTGTCTTCTCTGGTTGAACAATACTTTCGTTTTCTCACGATAAATCAGGAGTCTGAATCTCAATTCCCTGAAATTTCTCCAACCATTAAGCAACTATCAGGAATTATAACTTCTTCGGATTCAGACAAAAATAAAGAAGAATACACCAGCTTTTTAGAAAAAAAATATTCAGAATGAGTCCTGTTTTTCTCGACGCCAATATTTTTCTGGATGTATTTTCACATCGTCTTCCTTTTTATCAGCACTCAGCTGAAATTCTGACCCTTGCAGAACAACAACAAATGTCTGCTTATACATCTTCCCTGAACTTTTCAAATCTCTTTTATATCCTCAGAAAGCAGCATTCCCGGGATATGGCCCTGACCTGTCTCCAACAAATCTCATCCTTTGTCAGGATTCTTCCGGTAAATGAACAAACCATTACCCTTGCCCTACATTCATCTTTTACTGATTTTGAAGATGCAATACAGTATTATACTGCCATGGAAAAACAAATTCCCTTTTTTGTTACAAGGAATATAAAAGATTTTTCGTCCGTAAAAAAAGAGATCATGCAGGTGATAACGCCTGAAAAATATATGCAACTCTGGAAAACAGCATTGCTATCCAATGTTGAAAAATGAAACTGTCAGAGTACCCGGCATTTTCTTGCTTCCTGTATCTGTTATCCAAAATTCATGACCCTTGCATACTGGCCCTGATCCTGAATTTGTGCAGCAAGGGTATTGGCCTGACTTTCATCATCAAAGCGTCCCAAAAGTACCCGATACCACACGCCTTTTGCTCCCAGATCCACCCTGCGGATGGACACATGCTCCGGTGTCACTCCGGTTTGTTTTGCAAGGACATTCACTCCCTTTACGGCCCGTTCCAGACTTGGGTAGGAAGCGGCATGAACCGCTAACTGTCTTGTATTTTCCATGGCAACGGGTTTGCAATAGGGGTCTTTGTGCCTGATTTGCCGGGCCAGATGCTGTGCCTGTGCCTGATAGTCAAAACTGCCTGCCACCACCCGATACCAGGCACCCTTTTTCTCACCAAGGTCTTTGTACACGATGGAAAAGGGAATATCCTTCAAGGCTTCAGGATAGGCTGCCTGCAATTTTTTGATGCTCTGTCTTGCCCCTTCCATGGTTCGGGAAGATGTCAGATGTACGCCTTTTTTTGAAGAATGATCCAAATAAACAATTTTTGTATAGGGCGAGGTGTTCTTGATGGTATCGGCAAGTTGTCTTGCACCTTGAGGAGCCGAAGCTGTTCCTGCAACCACCCTGTACCAGGAGCCCTTTTCAGGCCCAAGATCTGTTTTCTGAACCGTAAAATCTGATTCTGACAACAAATCTTTATATTTGTGCACCTGATACAAAATCCCTGATACCGCCTTTTCCATGCTTCGATAGGAAGACAGATGGGCTCCGTATTGCTGATTCCCGGAAGGAGAATAAACAGCCGCCTCCGTTTCATCAATGGATGGAGTTTCCGCAAGGATTTCTGACAGGGAAGAGCTATTCATGTCATCATCAGACGATGCCGATGCAATGGAACCGGAAGAAGCCGCTGCCTCAAAAGGACTTACAGGAGCCGGGCCAGGAACAGCATCAATATCCACGGCAGCAGGTTCCGGTAAATCGCCTGGCCCATCAATGGTTTTGAGTTCCGGTAAGAATGCAGGAGATGGTACGGCTGCAAGTTCCGGCAAATCGGCAGGACCGTCTATGAGTGCAGGCTCCGGCACAGACTCAATGGTAATTTCATTCGGCTCGGGTATCTGCCTCAACTTACCAACATTGGCAGGATTTACCACATCCCCATTCGCCTGTGCCACGGCAATACCTGAATCTCCCGAAGCCTTGTCACCAGATTCAACAAATGCCAAATCCACACCGCTGACAATATTTCCCTCATTGGAAATGGTCACGGGAATGGGAGCAAGGGCTTTGGTGTTCAAGGTTTCTTCAAATTCAGGATCAAGCCGCACCTGATAATTTCCCGGCGGTACTTTTTCAAACAGATAAAACCCGTCATACTCACTTCTGGTTTGCGCAACCACCTGATCTTCCCCATCCACAAGCTGCAAAGGTGCGTGGGTGAGTTCCTTGACTATACCGTCAGCACGTCGGAGCGAAAGGATTCCGTCAATTTCCCCTGTGGCAGTTACGGGAATGTCAATCATATCCACATGACCGGAACGGGGCACCAAAGATTCGCCGGATACAGACGGTTCCCAATAGGGATCTTCCAGGGTTGTGGTATCCAGGGCAATATCTGTTGCACGATTTTTGGCAAGCCCACGAATAAAAGCGATGCCGTTCTCATCGGTGACAGCATCCTGGTGGGCCTGCACGGCAGCAACCTTTGCATTGGCAATGGGTTCATCGCCCTCATCAAACAATTTATTATTGTTCTTGTCATGAAAAACCCGTGCAGAAACAGCGCCATGATCGGCGATTTTCTTGGAGGAAAACACCGGTCTGCCGGTTCTGGGTTCCGCACCCAAAGAGGTGTTGAGCATGACAGAAGCTGTGAATGTATCATCGGAATTGTAACCAGCCCTGGGAGAAATTGCCCATTTGCCATTGTTCCAGTTGACTCCCAGACTTGCCGATGTCAAATCATCCTCTTCCCTGTTCATGTTACGGGAAAGGGAGAATTCTGCACTCAGTTCATCGTTCAGGTATTTTACCGCGGAAAGTCTGGCTCTTGTCAGCTTTTTTTCCGGGAGCAGATCATAGTCAACGCTTCCCCTCAACCGCAATCCTTTAAATTCAGAACTGATGGAGCTGGAACCTGTCAGATCTGCATCATCGGAATTTTCCTCCCGGTCATGCCAAGCAACGGAACTGTTCAGATAGGTATTTTTAATTCTGGTGGAAATATTCGCAGTTGCAGAATTTTCAGAACCGCTTTCTCTCCGGGTATTGGTAAAATTCAGGGAAAAGGGAATATCCTGGACAAAAAAACCATCCTTGATCCTGCCAAATGCAGACAAGCTGGTTCTGGACTGCAAGGGATCGCTGCCAGGGCTGCCCGTGGTGGAAAAATCATGAAAAAACTGCTGGCGAAGCCTCAAATCAAGGGGACCAACCTTTTTCTGCCCCAGGGCCTGGACTGCATATCCGCCGCCGTCCAGATCAAACACCACATCCCCGGTAAGATAACTGTCGGCAATGGAACCTTTGGCTCCTGTGTGCAAATAGGTGTGCCTCCGATCCCCGGCATGCTGGGATAAAAAACCGCCCTGGATAGAAACCCTGGGAGTCAGCCCATATTCATAATGCGCCAAAAATCTGCCGGTTCCCTTTCCATTGGAATGTTCTGGATCATTTACCCCAAACAGGGTTTGATCTTTCTGGCTAGCAGAAAATTCATATTCAAGGTGCCCTGGTTTCATCATATCGCCGCCCACCATGATCTGCTTTTTTTCTTCCTTGAACTCGCCCTGGGGGCCGTAAAATTTCAGGGTAAAATTATTGGCTCCATAATACAGGGGAACCTGGTCAAAAGAATACCGCCCATCTGCCCCAACCTGCTGATTTCTCAGAAGGACATTATTTCGGTACACTTCCACATCCCAACCCGGAGAAAGACTGCCCTCAAAAAAGGTGCTGTCATATTCGCTGGAACGATGCAGGGATTCATTGCTGATCCTGGCTCCCCGTTCATATTTTCCGCCGCCCACAATGGGTAAATCAGGAACCCGGATATCCCCGACAGCAGCCTTGGTTGCATGGGCAGCCCCCAGCAGATTTCCATCAGGATCTTCCCTTTTCAGGGTCAGACGGGCTGTTTCCAGTTTATCGTCTTCATCGCCGCTCAGGTACAATTCCGAATTCATCCATGCAAGATCACCCTTGGCATGGAGATAGTAATTGCCCTGTGTACTTTTGGAATTTTTCTCTGTTTTCTGGAAGCTGGCGGACATCCCCATGTCCACCACAGGAGTTTCAAAAAGATTATATTCAGGATACCTTTGGGGAAGCTGGGGGCCTTTATTGATAAAGCCCAATCTGTTTTTCCAGGACAAATGCCTTGCCATTCTGGTCTGAAACGGCAAATCTTCCCTGGGATCAACAGACACGGACTGTCTGGTAAAATCATAGGAAAGATCCATGGGAAACCACTTGCTCAGGGTTTTTGCATCTACATAGATGTCATCCTTTGTGGTGACAATCTGTTCAGGAGAAAACGGAACGGTCTTTCCCTGAATGTTGGCAATGCCCGAAGCCGTATCCATGGAAAAAGTACGGTCGCTGGATAAAAACCAGCCTTGCGCCTTCCCGGTTCCAGGATCAGAGGCAATGTTAAATTCCAGAATCCGGGAAAGTTCGCCCAGGGGCAGCAGGATCTGTTTCTCATTTCCCAATGCAATCATGGCAGGAGTCAGATTGTATTTTCCGCACACCACATCCACCACCATTTCCTCGGCAGTTGCAGGAGAAAGTGCCGGGACAGTATGCAAATCTTGTATTTTCCCCGGGCTGACTTCCGGTGCAGGACGGTCTGAAACAACGGACGGAGCTGGCACAGGAGAAGCCAGTTCCGGTAAAGAGGAAGCCTTGACAGATGTTTCGGAAATCCTGTCTGGTTTTGCAAGCTGGCTGCTGGTGAAAAGAAAAATGCCATGACCGGCAATGGATTTTGTCAGGGCATCAAATTTCCGGGAATCCATACTGCCGTTTTTCTTTGCGTTTTCCATCATGCCGTGGCGTTCCATGATTTTTTCTGCAAGATCAACAACAGATGCCTTGTCATTTTTTTGACGGATAGACTGCCATTTTCCATATTGATCCGTACCTTTGAGCAGCATATCAGCCCGGGCCAACGTCCGGGCATGGGCGAACACCTGATCTCCCCCATCTTTTCCCTTGGGAATCAGCTGGTTAGCTTCTCTTATCTCTCTGGATTGTATGTTTGAAACAGCAGTCATTTTTGCCTTTTATTTCGTAACTATCCAATACATCATGGAATTTTTCTTTTATTTCCTTCCATGAATAAAGGCAAAAGGTGTGCCAAGATGAAAAAAAGTTATAAAATCAGGAGATCACTTTGGACAAATTGCCACACTTACATTTCTCATGTTCTCTTGTTTTAATAGATAAAAATTGATAGGGTTTCCTGAATATTGGTTTGCCGTCCCCAACCATTGAAAAAAATGAATGTCAGATACCCATGAACAAACAAACCAGCATCACACCTTATCAGAAAAGTTTTCCGGCTGATGAAAACAAGTCAGCCACTGTACCGCAATCACTCTCCTTGGAAAAGACCTGCCCGGCCACTTCTGAACATTTCTGGCAGGGAAAAAATGAACTGGCAGGTTCCCGGTCTGCCATGATGGAAATCCGGCCCGGTTTTGAACTCTGGCATTATCATGGCAAATTTGACCATGATGTTCTGATGCCGTTTCAGGATATTCCGCCCATGATTGCCTTTTCATTTTGTTTTTCGGGCAGATTTGTTCATGATTACCCGTCTCATAGTCAAAATTTTGAAACTGTCCCTGAAACTCAGCAGGTGGCTTTTTATCCATTTCCCGACTTTACCACCCGTATGACCGGGGATACGGAGTTCAGCCGTCTGGGTGTTCTGCTTTCGCCTGAACGGTTTATGGAATGCTTTGACAATGATATGGACGCCCTTAGCCCGGCTTTACAGCAGATTATGGAAAAAGGCTTCCATGGGCATTTCTTGCATACCGGCCATCTGAACCCTCTGGTAAAAATACTGCTGGAACAACTGCATCAATGCCCATTTGCCGGAAGTACCCGCAAACGGTTTTTTGAGGGCTGCGCCTTGCATCTGATCATGCTCCAGCTCAATGCCCTTGAATCCCGGGAAACAAAAAAATCGGCTGCTGTGAAAATTGACCCTGTAGCGCAAAAACGACTGCAACGGGTAAGGGAGCTGCTGGACAGCCATCTGGATCATCCGCCCAGCCTGTCAGAACTGGCAAAAGAGGCAGCCATGTCTGCCCCCAGGCTCAATCAATGCTTTCGCCATCTCTATGGAACCACGGTGTTTGAATATCTGCGCCAGCAACGGTTTGACCAGGCAAAAACCATGCTGGAACAGGGACTCACCGTAACAGAAGCCTCCCTTGCCGTGGGGTACGAAAGTCTTGCCAGCTTTTCCCTGGCCTTCAAAAAACGATTCGGCTATCCGCCCAGCCGGTATTTTTCCAATCAATAATTTTTATTCATTCCTCTTATAAAATTTCATAGCGGATAAAAACTTTTTCCTCCCTGATAAGAGGTGTCCTCCCAAAGCGTATATAGTTTTGTGCGGCATACAGAAACCGTAACAATAAAAAAGGGAGAAAAAAAATGAAACCATCTTTCAAAACCATGCTTGTTGTGTCGTGCCTGGCTGTGATGACCCTTGGCGTCCAGCCTGTCATGGCAGAACAGGTATCTACCGACACTTCACTTGATACCATTACCGTGACAGCCCAGAAACGGGAGGAAAATATCCAGGATGTCCCCATCAGTATGGATGTTATCGATGAAACAGAGCTTGAGGACGCCAATATC
>PDWI01006719.1_pt1 | contig 14333 bp, 12 predicted proteins | sample 1430891 | NCBI WGS metagenome assembly PDWI01 (sample SAMN01162508, study PRJNA174530) | Oral metagenome, whole genome shotgun sequencing project. | biome: Marine environment; feature: Marine mammal; material: Swab sample of the gingival sulcus; isolation source: swab sample of gingival sulcus...
GAGCATTGGTATTAAAGATGTTTCTGTTAGTGTTAAACGTTTAACGACTTATAATCTTGAGGTGGCTAATGCTCATACTTTCTTTGTCGGGGAAAGTGGGGGGGGTAATGGTCAAGGAAAATTTCCATCTGATGCTTCTTTAACTCCTTTTTCAGACAGCATTGATAAGTCACTGGGGTAGCTAAAAACCCATTCATTATAGGTATTTTTATTCTCAAGAGTTACATCTTCAGGTAAAAAATTAGATTTTTTTAGAACCTTGCTCTTCGATGCTGAATGTACCCCAACAATTCTATTTCCAACCTTAACTAAAACCCAATCGGACTTTCCAGTCATTGGATCAATATATAATTTACGTAAATGCCTGATTGTATTAGGATACCTGTCATCTTTGATTAATTGTTCAAGTGATATTGGATAACCATTAATACCAGGTTTATTACTTAAACGATAATAGCTTTTGATCGCTTTGCGAAACTCATGACCTTCATAAATTAATATTTTCTCATCCTCTTGCTGTTTCTTTACACGGTACAGATCAACAGCTAACATTGAAAAAACTCCCATTAATAGTATCATAAACAATACCCATAAATAGCTAAAGCCTCGCTCGGATAATAAAAACATTATGGATTCCCATCCTGAACTGACTGACTACTTCTTACATCTACCACACCACTCTTACCATTGATTGTTCTATATTCCAAAATCCAACTATTATTAGACTCTGTCATTGGATCGGTAGGTATAGTTTTTAAATACCCTTCTTTTACCAATGTCGCCAATGAATTTGGGTAAGATCCTTTATCATGATAATATTGATCTATGCTACTTTGCAAAACACGGATATTTTGAGTTTGCACCTCTTTTTTAGATACTTCAATAGAATTAAAATACCTAGGTAACACTAATGTTAGTAACAATGCCATAATTGTGATAACAATTAATATTTCTACTAGAGTAAAAGCTTTTTGATTACCATTCTTTATAACTTGTACCATTGAGTCCTACTCCAGTTGCTGTTGAATAGATATCATATACATCTTTTCCTTCTTGTGGATCTTCTGCTGATGATGCATAACTACGAAGGCCCCAATTACCATTATTACCATTTTTTTTTCTAACAAAAGGGTCTTGTGGTAATCGTCGTAGAAAATATATTTTGGTTTTATTAGGACTACGCTCATCCATGACACCATCAACTAATATTTTTAGATTAGGGGGATATCCAGATGAACCAACCTCGTTATGAATTTGTTTATTATCATAGGCAATTTTATAATTATCAATGGCAGTACGTATCTCATATAGTGAATGTTTTAACTCAGATTCTTTTTGTCGCTGAACTGCAATTTCCATAGCAGGAACAGCAACCATTGCGAGAATGCCCATAATAACCAAAGTAACCAGTAGTTCAATAAAGCTAAAACCATGCACTTTTAACATATTTGATGCCTAATTGATGATCAATTGAGTTTTTAACGGTAGGTTGGAAATAATTACATCTGAAGGCTCAGGAGTAGCAGAGATTAACTGAAGGCTACTTTCTCCTGGCTTTAAGGCTTGGAATGTTAATTTTATTAGAGAACCCGATCCATTAATGGTGCCGTCATCTTTATTGTTGTCTCTTAATATTACAGCAGTAATACGACTATTTTGTTCATCAATTTGAGATGAATAAGAGGTATTAGCGCCACCTTGGCTAAAGAAATCACCTTCTTCAACACTAATAGCTTTTAATTGTTCTTTGTTATAGTTAATTAACAAAGGAATGCCCGCCATGGCTGTTTGAGTATTCGTCGTAAGATAAACATCAAACTGTTCACCCACTTTGATTTGTGAGGGTTGTCGCCATTGGAGTTTAATTTGGTTGTTTGTAGTAACTGGAGTGTTGATAGTTGAGTTGTTATCAAAATTAGTAGGTAAAGCAGTAGAATTCTTGCGATTAAAAGAAGTCGTTTTCAAAGATTTCTTTCGTTTTGTAGAACCTTTAGTGCCTGTACTTGGATTAATCACATAAGGATTGTTTGATATCACATTATTCGTACCTGATTCAAAACGGGCATCTTTTTCATTTGGTCGTTTTAGATTTCTAACAATATGAGGTGTAATCGCTAGTACAATTTCTGTACGCTGTTTATCATCTCTATTAGATCCAAACAAACGTCCCAATACGGGTAGGTCCCCTAACAGAGGGATCTTTATAGCAGATTTTCGTTGTTCGTCATTAATCAATCCTGCTAATATTTGCGTTTCACCATTAGCCAATTGTAATACAGTACTAGCATTTCGTGTCCCTATTTGGTAAGCTAATGTTCCATTGGAACTACGTACTTCTTTGACTAGATTGCTTACTTCTAGACTGGTCTTAATCCCCACTTCGTTGTCAAGACGAATATTAGGTTCCACTTCTAGTTTTAAACCAACATCTACATAACTGAGAGACTCTGAAACAAAACCTGTAGAAGTTGCTGTTGTGGTTATAACAGGCACTCGATCACCTATTTGAATTACTGCTTTCTCATGGTTTTTAACTCGTATTTTAGGGTTTGCCAATATGTTACTATTTTGATCTTCTTTACGTAGATTAGCCACTACTTGATCAATATTAACTTGTGTATTCATTGGTGTAATATTCATCAAGTCATTTAACATAAGTGTCGAATTATTAGTTGGAGCAACAGAAAGAGAGGCTTGTAGAGGGGGCTTTAATCCCAGGTCCAATAACTTTGAACTTTTTATTTCTAACACCACAACATCAAGAACAATTTCAGGATCGTCCATGTCTTGAAGTTTAATTAGCTTATCTACAATATCCATTGTTTGCTTATTGTCTCGAACAACAATCAGATTGAGACGTTCATTAATAATAATATTTTTTAATTTTAGTAGGCTTTTCAAGTTCTCCACTACTGTTGATGCTTTGGCATTTTCTAGATAAAAACTTCTAATTTCCAAATTTTCATATTTATTCGATTTTTGCTCATTGTCCGGATAGATTAATAGTGCCTTAGGACTTAATATTTTATAATTAAGTCCATTCGTGTTAAGAATTAGTTTCAATGCATCTTCAATAGTAAGATTATCAATTTTTACTGATATTTTTATATCTGGACGGATGTCTTTGTCATAGAAAAAATTTAGATCAGATACTTGAGAGAGGGCTTCTATTACAGATTTAAAAGGAGCATCTTTGAATTCCAAAGAAACCACTTTTTTAAATGATTCATGCATCTCATTATTTGCGCTATTGATAGGAGATATGTTTTCTTTGGTTCTATCTAAAAACACACTATTGGGTGTTTCAATATTAATTTTTTCATTAACTAATTTTAGTTTCTCAGAGTTTTGTTTGTTTTTTTCAATTAACTCTGCATGCTGTCGATCTCTTTGTATCAATTCTTGACCTAATTTCACCATAGAGTTATTAACATCATATTTTTCAATGTCACGGTAAAGTTTTTCAGCTTCACCTAAACTGCCACTTTTTCGTGCAGCTTCAGCTTTGTGAATTAAGTCATTAACTAATTGATCCCTTAAATTTAAATATTGAATAGCATATCTTGGGTTACTAGGATTTTTATTTTTTGCCTGATAAAGCTTCTCTAATGCTTTATAATTTTCCCCATTTTTCAATAATTGATTAGCTTCTAAATATTCATTAGCCGTTGAGCAACCTGATATCTGTATCATAGATAGCACAATGGCTGTGGTAAAGAACTTAGGGATATTCGTATTTGACATAATTTGCAACCATTTACTAAATGTTAAATGTGGGTATTAGTATTTATTTGGGAATTTAAATAGACTAGAATAAAACCACGAAACATTTTTTAAAACCTTAAAGCGATAAAAAAACCTATAAATAAGAACTGACACTTTGATTATAATCATTTTTATAGGTTACTAGCTTAACTAATAATGTTGTTTTTTTAAACACTATTCCGTATTTATGATCTTATTTATTCCAGTATTAATATTCATAACTTGTACTCTGTCTGAATCGATAGAGGTAAGTTGTGTCTGTGCATCTATCATATCACCAACTGCAACGGCTTTGTTATCACCATTCACCTCAAAGAATACATATTGCTTGTCTCCATCCATGTATTTACCTAAATAATTAATTTTGATATTTTTCGCGGTCGCAATTTTGGGTTCAGTTTCATTTATCACTGACCTATTGACAGGTTTAGTTTCATTGTTAGCTATTACATAATCTGATTTTTGATTTATCTTATGATAAATTTTTTCTTTTTTATCAGACTTTACCTGTTCTTTTTGGGTTTTACTCATTTTTTTGGTAACATCAGTAGTTAGTGATTTAGTTGAAGGTTGTTCTATATTGCTAGTTCGTTCTGTATACCACTTTTTTGTATCAAATAATGTGATAGTTGAGTCTATTGGCTCATCCATATCAAAAAATAGGATCGAAGGTTCTATAGTCTCTTTTGACAAGTTTTTGTTGGTATTTTTTATTAATACATCTTCATTATTTTCGATAATATTGGATTTAAGCTGTTCAAAAATATTTAGTAACAAAAGAATTAACAAAACAGTAATTAGAGCCGGATGTATATTTAATATTCTTTTCATTGTCATATGCTATTTACTCTCTAGCTGACCAGATAAAGATAATCTCAATTTGCCAGGCTTATCATTTATTTGTTCAATATCAATATCAGTTAAATTTAGTACTTGACTATCCTTATCCGCGTTTATTATAAATGTTGTCAGATTATCTTTTGCTAACTGACCGCTTATCCTCCAGATTTTTTGCTCATTACTATCATTAAAGGTAACATTTTCTAACACTATGTTTTTGATTAATAAATAACTAATAATAGATTGAAAATCATCATTATTGTTTTGTTGTTGTCTAATTTGTTGTTCAGCTATGGCTTGTTCTTTGGTAAGTTGTCTTTGTAATTGTACAATATCTTCATTTAACTGGTTGCTAGTTTGAAGTAAGTATTGCCAATATGTAAATAAAATCATAGGTAACAAAAAAAGGACGATGAAGATAATTATTAAAGGCGTATTTAAACTGTATATTCCCTGATCATTTTTTTTATATATTACTTTGAGTTGTAAAAATAGATTAGAAATAAAGTGTACTAAATCATCAGGGCTATTCATAGGTACCTTCCATATCTTGCATGGTGATTTTAATCTCGAAGCTTATCACTTTTGGCAGGGTCGACTCATCTTCATAACTTGAAATAATATCTGCACTAATTACATTTGGTGTTGATTTTAAATTTATTAGATACTCATCTAGCAACAAAAAAGATTGAGCTTTGCCTGAAAGACTAAAACTAACAACGTGATCATGTAAGTTATTACTACTAGTATGTTCAATATAAATATTGTTTGGCAACTTTTGGCTTAAAATTCTAAAAAAAGGTAATAGGTTATGAGTATCTTTTTTATTAGAAATAGTCGTTTCTTTAAGTACTTTATTTGTTTCTTGTATTAACATTTGTTTTTGATCTACTAGTTGATTAATAGAAAAACTCTCATTAATAATTTTGATAGCCATCATAAAGCTAAGCAGAATGAATAACATAATTAAATAGCTAGATTTTTTTTGGTACCAAGACCTCACACTTATTATATTAAAAACTGGCTTGACGAACTTATATTCAATAGCAGCCTTTTCTAACCAAATTGGGAACTTGACTGATAAAAAGCTCTTAAAACCTTCGAGATTAACAGGAGATAAAGGTTTTTCATACTTAATGATTTGTAAGTAGCTAAACCTTGTATCTTTTTCTACTATTCCTACCGCAACAAAATTATGTTGACTGGGAATAATAATATTATAAATATCTTTTGAAGGTCCTATTTTTTTAATAGCCTGATGAATTTCATTGCTATAATGAAACTTTATCCCCTTATTATGACTCTCTAAAAGCATTTTAATGTCAGTTAGTTTGGAAATATCAAATCCAATGAGATAATTATCAGTATTAGATTTGGGGGGCGGATACCAAAAATAATAGTCAAAGAAATTTGTGTTAATTGGTAAGACTGGCTCTATTAACAATCTTAAATATTCAGAAGAATTAGTAAGTAAAGATCTCGACCATGGTATTTCAACAACAAAAAGACTTTCGATAGCAATGTAAAAAGAAACCCCGCGAATAAAGTACATTTCAAAAATATCAGCAATAAGCCTACCTATTTCATCCATAGTCATATCTACCAATGAATAAGTATTAACCAAGCTGGAGGTAAAAACTCTTATTTCATAAAAATTCTCACCTACATAACATAGCATGTTTGCAGTATTTTTTTTCATGTCAGTCAATATAGCTCATAAACTGTTTCAAATCGATGAGACCCCGATTTAACAAATTAAATAGTTGAATGGTATTAGGTATCCACTTATCGTGTTGTAATGCATATTTCTTTAAAGTTTGAAAATCATCTTGATTTATCAAATGAGTACGTATCACATCATCAATAACTAAAACTTCATTAATTGGGGTTCTTTTCTGATAGCCTGTATTGAAACAGTTTGAACAACCGACTGCTTTTCTTATATTCGATAAATCTATTGTAGTGTTAAATTTTTGTTCAATTTTAGTGATATCATTTTTAATATAATCTTTATCTATTACTTTACAATTGGAACATAACAATTTAATCAACCCTTGAGAAACAATACAATTTAATGCTGATACCAGGCCAAATTTATCAACGTCCATGTAACGAAAACGACTTAATACGTTAAAAACATTATTAGCATGGACTGTAGTAAAAACTAAATGCCCCGTTAAGGCCGCTTGCACAGCAATTTGTGCAGTTTCATTATCTCTGATTTCTCCGACCATAATAACATCAGGATCATGGCGTAAAATAGAACGTAACCCTTTTGCAAAAGTTAGGCCCTTTTTTTCATTTACAGGAATTTGTAAAACACCATCTAAAGCATATTCAATAGGATCTTCAATGGTAATAATTTTATCTAGTCCTGTTCTTATTTCATCTATCATAGCGTATAGGGTGGTTGTTTTTCCTGAACCTGTTGGACCAGTAATCAGAATCATACCATTTTTTTTAACAAGCATTTTTTTAAATACATCTAAAATTAACTGAGGAAAGTTCAGATCTCCAAGTGTCACTTTTTGCCTGTTTTTACTTAGTCTCTGACCATCTAATACCCTAAGTACAGCATCTTCACCATAAATGCTTGGCATAATTGATACACGAAAGTCAATGAGTTTATTATTGATACTAAGTTTAATACGGCCGTCTTGAGGTATTCTATTTTCGGAAATATCTAGGTTTGCTAAAATTTTAATCCGAGAAATAACCTGTTCTGTATAGGTCCTACCTCTTAAATTCATCACATTAATTAAACTACCATCAATTCTATAAAATACAAATAGGTCTTCATCTCTAATTTCTACATGTATATCACTTGCTTTTTGTTTTAAAGAATCAAAAATAATAGAATTAACAATTTTGATAATTTCATTGTTTTCATCATGAATAGAATCTAATGATATATTTTCAACTGTACTGTTTTGACTAATGTCTGTAATTAGAGATTCATTTAAAGTAAGTGTTGAATAAGATTTAATATAATTTTCTAATATTTCATCAAAAAGATCAGTTGGACAAATATGTACACTAAGATCGTATTGAGAACCATATTTAGTTTGGTAAAAGCTAATTTGAGAGGTCGAGAAAGGATTACAAACCAACAAATAATTATTGATACCTGATTTTATATACAAAGATGCGCTACTGGCAGCATTTTCAATAGAAATAATCTTAAAATCTGGAGTGCAATCTGTAAGATCTAAATCATAAACTGTATTATATTGCAAGAAATTAGATAGAATCTGGCAAACTTCATCTTCGGATATAGAGTTATCTTCGGATAAATACTCAATAACCTCTCTATTATTTAGGCTATGAATATGTTTAACATAATTTGGTTGAGTTAATTTCTCTAATAGCGTCATCATGAACCTACAGTTCCTGCTAAATCGAATATTGGTAAGTACAGCAAAATTACTACCATACCGATAATTAATCCAATAAAAATCATGAGTATTGGTTCAATTATTTTCATTAAGAATTGAATATGACCTGTCAATTTTTCTTCATAAAAATCAGCCGAATTATCCAGCATTTTTGACATTTCCCCTGTACGTTCACCAACAGTTAATAGTGAATAAGCAACAGGAGGTGCTAAGTTATTTATAAAAAAAGCTTCAGATAATCGAATTCCCGATGAAATGCTGTTAATAGCATAAGATATTTTATCATTATAGTAACTATGCAATAGTGATTTTGATAGTTGGATAGCTTCTACCAAAGACATCCCTGATTCTAGTAATAATCCCAAAACACGATAAAATTTAGATAAGTAGTACTCTTCAAAAATTTGTTTAAATATTTTGTTTAATATTAATTTATTAACTACGTACCTTTGTACAGTAGGTGATTTTATTAATTTTATGACAACTAGCAATGATACTATTAAAAAAACAACAAACAAATAATAATATTGGCTTACCCAGTCACCAAAAGCCAATAGTAGTTTAGATAACATAGGAATATCACGGCCTGATGAATTATAAATCATAGAAAATTTTGGCACGACATAACCTAGAAGGAATAATGTTACCAAGGTACCCATAACCATGAGTATTATTGGATAAATAGAAGCAGATTTTATTTGTGCTTTCAACAAACGCTCTTGATGTTGGTAAGTAATAAACCTATGTAGCGCCTGTTGCACATTTCCACTTGTTTCAGAAGATCTTATAGCAGAAATAAAAATTCTTGGAAAAGAAGCTTCATGAGCAGAAAATGCTTGTGATAACTTCTGACCCTCATTTAACTTTTGTTGAACATCCAAATATATGGTTTTTATCTGATTGTTGTTTTCTTTTAAAATAAAGGTTTGTATCGTTTCATTAATATTAAGACCTGCTTGTAATAAAATTAACATTTCCTTTGCAAAGATATATATATCAATTTTAGGAAGATTATCACGTTTAAAAGTTTGCTCTTGCTCACTGGCTTCTAAAATTCTGAAGCCCTGGTTCCTATAAAAAGCGATTTTACTATAAAGTAAATCTATTTCAATATTTTCATAAATAACCTCACCCGATATATTCTGCATCTTAAGACGAATAAATTTTGATCTCATAGATTATCTATATGTAATATCACTAGCAACACCTTCACCACCCTGCTTACCATCTTTTCCAAAAGAAACAAGTTGAAAGATATCTTGATTTGCTACTAAAATATATTGATAAGGATTTCCCCAAGGGTCTAGTGGTATATCTTTTTCTAGGTAAGGTCCATTCCATTTAGGATTGTTCTCCACATTAATTTGAAGAGATGACAACCCCAGTGTCTGACTTGGATAGTGACCAACATCCATTCGATACGTATTTAAGGCTCGACCTATACTTTCGATTTGTGCTTTAGCTACTTTCTGCTCTGAGTTACTGAGCTGTCCAAAAAATCGAGGAGCAATGTAAGCAACTAATAGACCAATAATAACAATAACAACAAGTAGTTCAATTAAAGTGAATGCACGCTGGTCAGATTTAAAAAATGGGTATTGCATCATATAATTATTACTCTTGTGTATTTTTCTCTATTTTCCACTTAAATCCCATTCCTGATTTTAACAGTGGTCCTAATAGGGGACCACCCTTAATCGTGATTATATCATCAGTCTTAGCAGACTGTTGAGAACCAACAGCACCAAATTTCAATATACCTTGGCTAACCTTTGTACCAGAAGGCGATTTAATTAAAGTGGCTTTAACAGAGTTAACTTGTTTACCTGTATTTGTCAAAATAGGTTTTAAATCATATTCCCAATTAAACAATTTTGGCTTACGAATAGCAACTACTTCAATATTACATAGACTAATCGAACTATCATTTGTAATATTACCAACTACGACATTTGGCATATTAGTTGCCTTGATTGATGAACTAGTTAGGCCCATATAATTGGGATCTAACGAAACAGATGAACCAGCACTAACCGAATAATTAACAAATCCATCATTAATACAATCATTCTGACCTACTATGTTTACACTTTTTTCAGTAGACCAATCCTGCGGAGTAAAGTTGATAGAGTTAGGTATTGGTAAACCTTCTGTAGTGTCGCTGGACGATATATTTACTCTTACATCATGCGTTGGTTGAGATGCCAATCGAACTTTAATGGTGTTACTAAGACCATGCTCTGAGGTTGTGATTTTATTAAGGGGCGCACTTATTTCAATTTTTCCTGTTGGGTTATTTGCAGGGATAACTAAAGCTCCAGGTGCTAGCCCTTTACTTATACCCTTATCATCGAATATGATAGCATAGATATAATATGTACCCACGTCCAAATCACTAATTTCCCAACGATAATAACCATCATGGATCCCGCTACCATATTTCAATCCTTCGATAATCGGTATACCACCTGAACCATCAGGTCTTGTACTATAAAATAAAGATACATTAGCATCAATATTTGGATTATCTCCCGTCCAACGAATATCTAAATATTTCTTGCCATTATCGATTATAGCAGTTGTAGGTTTGTTGGGATTGGTGACGCTAATAGTTGGATTTTGATAGACTCCTGTGCTTAAATAAAACTTATTGGCAGTTGCCCACTGGCTATGTAGTCCTTTATCATCAATAGCACGCGCTCGCCACCAGTAAGTGGTTTTATCAGGCAATGAGGAATTAATTGTAAAATTAGGCTCAACTGCCACGCCAGAGGCTACTTTATTCTGAAGTTCCATATCTTTAAAAACTTCAAATTCGTAAGAAATTTTATTTTCTTCAGGATCTATTGATGGATTAACCGTCAAATTCGGTGTTAATGAAGATACCCAAGCATTGTTGCTGGGGTTGTTTAGGACAGGCTTAGAAGGAGCCTCGTTTTTTTCATCCACTCTAAACCAAGAGGTCCGCCAGTCGCTTGAACCAAAACTATCATCGGCTTTAACCCTCCAAAAATATTTCTTATTTTCAACTAACACGGGAGTATTCCATGTAGTTTTACCCGATGATCCACTTAACAATTCTCCTGAACTGATTTTATTGTTACTATCAAAGGTTTCAACTACATCAATTTCAAATATATAATGGAGTTTATCATTGTCATTATCAGTACTGTTACCAATTGTCAAAGTTGGTTTTAAACTGTTTACCAATGAATGATTGGGTGATATGATAGACGGAATACTTGGTAACGCGTTACTAGTATTAACAATAAACTTTCTTGCTGGGGTAGTTTGGGTCGCACCATGCTTATCAGTAGCCAAAACTTCCCAATAATATTCTTTATGATTTTCTAATAATTCATTTGGAACTACCCAATGGGTTGTTCCACTTTCGTCCTCAGCCAACTCGCCAGATCGTATCAATTCCTCAGTGAGCTCGCTGTTTCTATACACAACGACTTGATAGACTATTGCATCACCATCAGCATCAGTACTGTTTGTCCAAACCAGCGTAGGACTCAGGGTATCAACCTGTGCTGATGGTTCAGGATGAGTTAAATTAAATACTGTTGGAACATCATTAACTGTATTGACAAAAAAACTAGCATTTTCCCAGTTACTATAGGTTTTTCCATCATAAGCACGTACCCGCCAATAGTAATGCGTATTATCATCCAAAACCTTATCTATTTTATCAATAACTTTCTCTGGACTATTACTTACATCTAAGGTGCTTGAGTAAGCTAATTCCGTTAGATTACTGTCTTTATATACCTCAATATCATATCGAATGGTTGTATCATTCTCTCGCCCCGACGGCAACAGTTCAATTATTGGCTGCAATTTATCAATCTCAACACCGTTTAGAGGGTATGATATTATAGGCTTGACAGGTCCTGGAGGTGGTGAATACTTTTTAACTGTAATACCACTACTTCTGCTAGTTGATAAATTACCATCAACAGCTTTAAAATTAATACTATAATGTCCCTCAGTGCCTTTAGCAGGTTTCCAAGTGAAATTATAGATCAATTTTTCATCAGTGCTTGCTACATCCTTTGTGAAAGTAGCTCCATTTGGCAAACTTGATACATTTAGAGTAATTGGCCTACCATTAACACCAGAGGCCTCTACTAAAAAGGACAATGTTTTTTCTTCTTCAGTAGTGTAATTGGGCACTAATTGAATAACAGGAGGTTGATCTTCATTTTCTGGTCGTTGCTCACCACCTAGACGATAACTGCCTGTAGAATTTACATCAAACAAATTTAACCAATATTCCATTTCTTTGGTGTTTTCATTACGACTTTGAGACAACCATACGTTTGTAAATTGGAGTTGTTTAGCATCCGAACGAGTAAGTTTATAATCATACTTGCCTTTGTAAGGATCTGCTAATTTAACATAAACAAAACCATCAGTTGGAGGAAAAGTCAGTTGGTTGTTATTTACATTAGCAACACTACTACGGTCGGTAACATCAGTGTCTAATCCGCTTGATTCATAAACACGAATAAACCCATCATCATCAGCCAAAAAGTCTTTAATCGTATCTCGTCCTGGTAAATCTACCAGAACGTCTTTAATAAGAGAATGTGCTTTAAGTTCATCGATAATGGAGGTTAATTGACCACCTAATTCGTCTGAATGGGTGAATTTAGCAGTAAATTCAGTAAATTTACCAAAAAGACTGGACTCCATATTCCAGCGACCAACTTTTGATTTATTCCCCTCAATATCACCAAAATCAATTGTTAAAGTGTTTTTGACTGGTATATCGTTTAGATAACTATTTAATAATTTAAAATCAATTAATAGCCCTTGCTTATTTTCAACTATCTTAGGTTGAGCAGATTCAATTTTCAAATTTTTAGCAGTCGCAATACCTGAATTTTTAACTCGTACACCTAGGGTAAAAGGAATAATAGGTTCTATAGCCTCCGTAAGAGGATCATCACCCATTACATCACGTTCGAGGAAATAATCAAGTGAAAGCCTAGGCAAAGGTTTGACTGTGATTAAATCCGGTGAAACCGTAAGTTCGGTATTTTCCCCAGCATAAGTATATTTCAGCTTAGCACCAACAAGATATTTTTTACCCAAGGGCTTATCTGCGGCGGCTCCAGGCGCTGGAATCAACAGCCAATTTATGGCAGCGGTAGAGTTTGGATTAACTGTACCCATTCCGCCGATATTATCAATATTCTGTTTATTGGTCACTCGTAAAAAAAACTTAGCTGTTAGATCATTAGGGTCGGTAGTGACTTTAATGGGATTGCCGAGTTCATCAGTAACTTTCACTTGAATATCAACATTTTCAATCACTCCTGTATCTGTTGTATTATTTATTTTCATTTCAGCATCAAATCCTTGACGCTCAAGGGTAAGCTCTTGCTTAATCTCGATTTTAACTCGAGCACAAGTGGTTTCTTGTGCATAAACTTGTGTAGAGACAGCAGCTGACACAGCAACCGTTGCTGTGGTTAAAACAGATCTGATAATCAGAGCGAGTAGGTTACGTTGAAAATTCATTATTACCTCAAGAGACCATTTTTTAGTTTTATCTTACGAAATTAAAAACTTTCTATAGATTTCAAAAATCTAACATTGTATATAGTTAATTTTTTACATTTTTCTAAAATTATTATATTTTCCTTTTGTTCATTGTAGAAAAACCTCTCTACCTTCTAAAGCTAAAGTTGGCAAAAGCGAGATTGAGGACAACAGCACCTTAGTACAGTTAATATCTATTTCTAAAATCTAATGTTATTATGCACTATTTTTATTAAAAATGGTATTAATATAACAACCTATCGCAAGATTATAAGTCGTTAAACGTTTAACTTCAAAGGTACATAGGGGCTAAAAATCGCAACATTTCATTAAATATTTTAAACTCCGAAAAATATTTATTGTATAAATCAATTGGTTGTGATGTGAGTTTTGGTGCGTGGAATGTATCATACTCGGTTTTTAACGACAAAGTAAGAACCATTAATCTTCACAAATAAAAAAACCTTCTTCCCACCACAGACTACCTACTTTGACTTTATCTATATGAAAACTATTTTTATGCACCCTAAAACCTTTTTTGTTTTGTACTGTCTGCATAGCAGATAGTGCTTTTTCTTTAGTAGAGAAAATACCAATACATCTAATATCTCCATCTCCCGCTACTTCACCGTATTCATCCAAAGGAGCATCATCATGCTCAAGTATATATAGATACATTAAAAACCCTCCGCAAAATATATTTTATCTACTTCTAGTTCTAAAATATGAAAGTCATTCGGAAAGTCAGAAAATCCTGGCTTTTTTTTATAACAGTCTATA
>PDWI01006723.1_pt1 | contig 14331 bp, 15 predicted proteins | sample 1430891 | NCBI WGS metagenome assembly PDWI01 (sample SAMN01162508, study PRJNA174530) | Oral metagenome, whole genome shotgun sequencing project. | biome: Marine environment; feature: Marine mammal; material: Swab sample of the gingival sulcus; isolation source: swab sample of gingival sulcus...
GCAGTTAAAAAACGCTTTGACTTGGAGGGAGTAGAAATTCCCTATCCTCACCATACTCTGTTACATAAAGCAGAGAAGGGGGGGAATTAGAGCGTCCATGCTTTTAATAATGAACTTGTAATTTCTGAAACTTTTCTCACTGCATTTCTCTTTAAGTTCTCTTAACCCCATTAATTCATAATTTCTCCAATTACCGGTTTAATTTTGAAAAGACCTTGAAATATTCGCCCCCCTTTGAAAGTCTATACTTCCATGAATTGCCATGAAATTTTTCGACAAATAAATTGGGAGAACCACAATGAAAGTTTCACAATATATTCTTGCAACCCTCAAAGAAGAGCCCTCCGATGCACTGGCATTGAGCCACCGCCTGATGATGCGTGCCGGTCTTATAAAAAAAGAGTCGGCAGGCTTGTATGCCTATCTTCCCCTGGGATTTAGGGTTTTGAAAAAGGTCACGGAAATAGTCAGGGAAGAAATGGACAGGGCAGGGGCTCTGGAATGTCTCATGCCCGAGCTCACCAATTCTGAGTTCTGGAAGGAGTCGGGTCGCTGGGATACCATGGGGCCGGAAATGATTCGCATAAAGGATAGAAATGGACTGGAATATTCCCTGGGGCCAACCCACGAGGAATCCGTTACAAATATGATAAGGTCAATTATCTCCTCATATCGGGATTTACCCCTGAATGTTTATCAGATAAACACCAAGTTCCGCGATGAAATCAGGCCCCGTTTCGGAGTCATTCGCAGCAAGGAGTTCATTATGAAAGATGCCTACTCCTTTGACATGGACGATGAGGGTCTGGACAGGTCTTACAAGTCCATGGCTCTTGCCTATCGTAAAATTTTTGACCGATGCGGTCTGGATACAATTCCCGTTCAGGCAGATTCCGGTACAATGGGGGGCAGTGCTTCCGAAGAGTTCATGGTTGCCTCCGATGTGGGGGAGGAGATTCTCCTGCTCTGTGAAAAGTGCGACTATCGAGCAAATAGTGAAAAGGCTGAGTATGTTCGGGAGAATAATGCAGGAGGCGAAAGCCTGAAGGAGTTGAAGAAAATCTCGACTCCCGGAGTTAAGACCATCAATGACCTTGAAGGTTTCTTCAAGTGTTCAAGGGACAGGTTTCTCAAGTCCATAATATATGTAATTGCGGGCAAACCGGTAATGACAGTTGTTCCCGGAGACCGTGAGGTCAATGAACAAAAGCTGGCGGTCATTTTCCAAACCGGAGACATTGAGCTTGCTTCGGACGAAGTGGTTAAAGAGGTCACCGAAACTCTTCCCGGCTTCGTTGGCCCCATGGGGATTGACAGCATTGACATTATATTCGACCATTCCGTTCAGTCCATTGTAAATGGTATTTCAGGAGCCAACGAAGAGGACTTTCACTTTGAAAACCTGAACCCGGGGCGAGACTTTGAGTTGAAAAAAACGGGAGACATCACCTCCGCCAGGGAGGGCGACACCTGTACTCAATGTGGAGGCAGACTCTATGAGAAAAAGGGAATCGAGGTGGGGCATATCTTCAAGCTGGGCAAAAAATACACCGAGGGTATGAATGTTTCGGTTCTTGATGAAAAGGGCAGGGCCGTTACCCCCACAATGGGATGCTATGGCATCGGCGTGAACCGTACCGTGGCTGCAATTGTTGAGCAAAACAATGACCAGCGGGGAATTATCTGGCCCTCATCTGTAACTCCCTTCCATGTCCATCTCATAGGTATTGGCAAAAAGGAGGAGCTTGCCGAAATTGAAAAGTTCTATGAAGAACTCAAAGAGGCCGGTTTCGATGTTCTCTACGATGACCGCAAGGCAAGTCCCGGAGTTAAGTTTGCCGATGCCGATTTAATTGGAATTTCAGTTCGAGTAACCCTGGGCAGAGGATTCTTTGAATCGGGCAATGTGGAGCTTAAATTCAGAGCAGAGGATGAGCTTCTGAACCTCTCCAGGGATGAGGCAATTTCCCGGATAGGGAGTTTTTATTCATTGTAAAACCATTTTTTCCCGGAGCTCCTGAAAGTTCAAGGGCTTCGGGAATGTAAAAGTCTTACATGGGTTGCTCTTTAGTCTGTTTGAATGGGAAAGAAGTTGGTACGCATTAAATAGCCTGCAACAAGGCTGCCATGGTAGTAGTGTATGGTCTTTTTTAAAAAAGTATCCGTCCTCAGGTCTGCTGTGAAATTGCCGTCTCCCTCTATTCCAAAGAATAAATCGTGATACTTGCCCACTCTGAACTTAAAATGCATTCCCAGACTCAGTGCCATCTGATTGGCATTCATGCCTTCAATGACACCTCTTGGGCCATCTTTACCTGACGATTTGAATTTAAATGAGCGTTTGAATAGATGGCTGTATTTTACACCGGTGAGCAGGTTAAGAGAAAAACTACTGTGATTAAAGGAAGTTATTATGCGCAGGGGCATTGATATGACCTGGTCTTCCCACTGAAACATGTCCGGAGTTCCCTTAAGTGAAAATGTGATGGTTCGAAAAGTGTAGAAAAAACCCGAATCAATTCCCCAGCGATTGCTGAACATTTTTTGAAGGGCAACTCCTCCTCCTAGATGCTTTCCTGTTTCAAAGGACTCAAGGGGAATATCTTCTTTCTTATAGAGGTAGTAGTTGTAAAGTCCCCCTGAGACTACGGGGCCAATGGAAACATTGGGCCGGCTCTGCTCTGCGAGAACCTCCTCCATACCTCCAAAGCTAATTATTATAACCAGGAAAAAAATTATTTTTTTATTTAAAAACATAGGTTATTCGCTTTCCATGATACATGTTCCGTTAAATTTGGAGCCACTTTCCATTGTTATTTCAGGTGCCACCAAATCGGCATTGATGACACTCTTGTTGAAAAGCTCTATGCTCTTGGAAGCCCTGATTTTGCCATTTATCTGACCGCTTACGGAAACTGTTTTTGCATTTATATTGGCACTTGTGAGGGATTCTCGGCCAATGATGAGAGTCCCTCCTGATACTATTTTACCCTCAAATTTACCCTTTATTTTAAGGGAATTTTGAAATTTTAAAGTTCCCTTGAATTCTATATCATCGGCAATGACCGTGTCTATTTTGTTTTCGTCTTCAATGTGCTCTTTTACTTCTGCCATATTTAACTCCGTGAAATAATGATTGTAAATAATAAAGGTCGTGGGTAAAATTGTCAAATAAAAGAATATTTATAACTCTATTAATTAAAGGAAATAAACCTTTGGAAGAAATTTTAAAAAAATCGGAAGAGCTGGGGAAGTTAATTCAGGATTCAGATGTGTTCATTAAATTTACTGAATTGGATGAAAGGGTCAATGGTGATTCTCAAGCTCTGGCACTTCTTGAAAAGTACAATGACATTGCCCGGGTCATACTGGAGAAACAGAAGAGCGGAGACATCATTGAGAGCTATGAAAAGGAAGATTTCAGGGCAATGACCCGGTCTGTCAATGACCATGCTCTTCTCAGAGAATATCTTAACTCCAGGGATGCCTATATTGACCTTTTGATGAAGATTCACGATTCTCTGGGTAACTTTTCCCTTTAAATATTATTTTCTCTTGACTTTTCTTTAATGGTGGTTTAAACTTAGAAGATGATTTGATAACTGGAGTTATATTCATCATTACTGCGAATATAACGGGGTTTAATCATACATGAGAACAGTTTTTTAAAATTTTTTTAATAGAGGTTTTTATGCAGGCCGATCTTGAAGAGTTGAAAAAAAAGAATAGCGATTCCAGAGATCTTATAAGCAGAATCGCCACCAAAATTCCCGGATTTAAGGGCTACGTTGAAAAAAGTGAAAACTATAATACCGATCTCATTGTGAGAGAAGTTATAGTTGCCAATATGAAGAATTTGAAAAAGAGATTGGGCATTATTTCCGGTGAGATGGTTAAGAAAAGCGATTTATCCGGTGTTGAGGAGATAAACTCTCTGTCCAATGTTCTTGAGGGCATTATCAAAAAGGTTGAATATGCGGATTATGGTCGCAGCGGTGCTATGTCCAAGGTGAAGTTCACCGAAGAAGATCAAGACAGATTGCTTGAATATGACTGGAGGTTGGTGAGCGATTTTGAGGAAATCGATAAGTCCCTTGAGTCATACAGTGATATTCCCGTGGAAAAGATTCATGAGCTAAAGGAAAGGATAAGAGAATTTGAAATTCTTTTTGATAATAGAAAAAAAGTCATATTGGAGGTAATATAGTGGCATTATTAGATGTTGTTCAATGGAATAATGCTCCCGGAGAAGTGATAAATCGCTTTGCAGAGGGAGAGATAGCCCTGGGGTCGCAGTTAATTGTTAAGGAAGGGCAGGAGGCCATTTTTTTCAAAAATGGACAGGCCCTTGATTCATTTGGCCCCGGGAGACACACCCTGAGTACGGGAAATATTCCAATACTGGAAAAAATAATAAACCTGCCCTTTGGCGGCAAGTCTCCCTTTCCCGCCGAGGTTTATTTTGTCAACAAAACTGAAATTCCAAATTTAAAGTGGGGAACCAAGCAGCCCATGCAGCTCATGGATCCCATATACAATTTACCAGTTCCCATTCGTTCCTTCGGTTCCTATTCTCTTCGAATCGTTGATGTTAAGTCCTTTCTTATTATGGCAACGGGAACATGGCAGGCTTTTTCAACCGATGATATTGGAACAGCTCTTCGCGAACAGGTTATTTTGACAAAGGTTCAAGACCTTGTTGCTGAGTTTATGATTAAAAATGAAGTGACCATTCTCAAACTTCCGGCATACTATGATGAAATAAGTGCAGCGGGAAAGGCCAAGATGTTAGAGGATTTCAACAGCTTTGGAGTTGAACTGGTTCGATTTGCTGTTGAATCAATCAATATTCCCGACGACGATGAAAATGTAAAGAGGCTTAAAAAGGCTCTCGCCGATAAGGCTGAGATGAATATCATGGGTGAGGATTACAAGACCAAGCGGACTTTTGATACCATGGAAACTGCTGCGGGCAATGAAGGCATGGCCGGAGGAATGGTCGGTGCCGGAATGGGCCTTGGAATGGGGCAGAACATGGGAGCCATGATGGGTTCGGTCATGGGAGGAGTGGGAGCACCCCAGGGAGGAGCTCAAGCGCCCCAAAGTGCCTGCCCATCATGTAATACACCCAATCCTGCGGGGGCAAAATTTTGTTCATCATGTGGAAAGCCAATGGTTGTTCCTCAGATGGCATGTCCCTCTTGTAATGCAAATATCCCCCAGGGTTCCAAGTTTTGCCCGTCCTGTGGCGGGAATCTTCAAGCTTCAAACTGCAAGAGCTGTAATGCCACTCTTCAGCCAGGAGCAAAATTTTGTCCAGAATGTGGAGCAGGTCAATAGATATGGAAACTAAAAGTTGTAATTCATGCGGAGCCCCCGTTGAAATAGTAAATCGATTCAGCAAAGTGCTGGTCTGCAATTACTGCGGGTGTCATTTAAAAATTGAAGGAAATACTCTGGGGCTGGCTGGGGAGTTCCCCAAACTGGCTGAGTATCCCTCCATATTCAGCGTGGGTGCCACGGGAAAGATTCTGGATAAGCCCATGAGAGTTCTGGGCAGAATGCGCTATAAGTACGATGGCGGGCATTACGATGAGTGGTTCATTGAACTTGATGGTGAGAATGCCTGGCTCACGGAAGACGAGGGAACCTATGCCCTTTTTTCCAACATGGAGGAGATGGTTGATGTCTCTGAACTTGAAAGCCTGAGAGCCGGACAGAACTTTCTTCTGGGAGATGAGCGTGTCATGATTAAGGAAAAGGGCATAGCTGTCATTGACGGAGGAGAAGGAGAGCTCTTCTTCTATATTGAGCCCGGAACGGAGGTTACATACATTGATGCCATTGCCCAGGGTAAAAAAATCTCCGTTGAATATACCGACGAGGAAGTTGAGCTCTTTTCAGGCAGGGCCCTTCTGAAAAGAGATATTGTGATTGATAGCTAAGCCTGAAAAGACATGTCATTGACCATGAAGGGAAATTCATGATAGTAAAATGCAGTGCATGCGGGGGGAGCCTTTCTCAAGGCTCCTCACTTAGCTATGACCATAAGGCTAAGAAAAATATTGCCATTCCGGTGGCAATCTGTGTTCACTGTGGTCTGAAATATGACCGATTTTCCCCTGAGTACTATGGTGTATTTGCCGACAAGTTTAATTCCTCTGAAACCGGTCTTTTGAATATCGGCTTCAAGGGGACATTTCAGGGTAAGGAATATGAAATAGTCGGTCATATCCGTTACCAAAATGAAGAAGAATATGAAGTTTCCACCCGGGATGAATGGTTCGCCGTCTCCGGTGATGGCGGTAATCTTTTCTTTCTTGAAATGGGGCACAGGGTCTTTGCCCATGTGGAACAAAATGCCGAAACATCCCTGAATTTGAAAAAAACTCCTCCTGCCATTGAATTTGATGGAGAAAAAATCAATGGTCAAAAAACATATTATGCAAGAGTTGTATCTGCTCAAGGAGAACTGCCATATAAGCCTAAAATTGGAGAGCGAGTCCTCTGCATAAATTTCAAAAAAAATGGCAATCCATACTTCCTCGAAAAGTTTGAAGAGAAACTCTCCATTACGGGGCGGCAATCCATTACAATGAAAGACATGGTGGATTTTTTCCCGGAAAATTCGGAAAATGAAAAAATAAATAAAATTAAAGAAAGATTACATAAAATAAAGAAAATAAAAAAGTTCAATGGCGTATATAAATATGCAATGTTGCTGTGCCTTCTGATTTTTATGTACGGATTTTTGCAGAAGAATGAAATACTACAGGGCGGGCTGAAAAATAGAGTGGTGCTTTTTAAAAACAGCCCTGAACCCCGTGGTAAAAAAGTTATCTATAAGAGTGGCGTTCTCCAGGGCCCCTTTGAGATAACTCGGGGGGACTCAATTTACGGTGTCAAAGTTGGTATGGATGAGAATGTGCAGCCTTTCAAATTACAGTGGCAGTCCGTTAAATTTATGTTAATAGAAAAGGAAAGGCTCCATCACAGGCTTGGGGATAAAATAAATGATGTAAAATATTTGCGGAGTCTCTTTGACCAAATAAATTCTTTACCGCTCCCCCTTGAGTCCTATGCCATTAAGTATTTTTTTGAAGATGTTTCGAAAGATAAGAAAAATATACCTGAAACAACTCCTCCCCTGGATGGGAAATCAAGAGAGTTCGTAATAGATAAACCGGGGAGGTACTATGTTTATTTGGAGCTCCATGGCAACAAGAAAAGAAAGATAGAGTCCGTTTATTTTAAGCTATGGCGTTCTCCCGGCAGTTACTATCCCTATCTCATGGGCTCTTTGCTGTTTTTCTTAATATTCAGCTATTATGAAATGAAAATAAGGGCTCTGGGGCAATATTTTTCATAAAAAACAGTATTTTAGGTATATTAGTATTGACATCTGAGATTTATATGTTACTATTTTGTCAGTTCTGGGGAATTTTCCCAAGGAGCCGGGGGCTTTCGATGATTAGGGCATTACTCCTTTCGTCTGTTATATTTGCCGGTGTGTTTTCACTGTCCCATTTTAAGGTGGGCTATCCCTGGGCAGGGGCGAAATACTTAGGCAAAGAGAAAGAAAGAAGGCAAACTGTTTTAATGAAAGGAGCAAAAGTCCTTTCTCATGGGAAATTGATGGACTTTAAAAAAAATAAATAAACTTTCGGGAGGTTTAAAAATGGAAATGTCAGGTCTTTTATATGGTATCATTGATACGATAATTTATTCCCTTGTGGGTATTGTTCTCATGGGGATGGGATTTTTCCTGATCAAGTTGGTAACTCCCTTTTCCATTAAAAAGGAAATTGAGGATGACCAGAATATTTCATTGGGCATAATTATAGGAGCAGTGATTATAGGAATTTCAATTATAGTTGCATCAGTTGTTGGTTCTCCCAGCGACAGCGGAAAAAATAGAATTGTTCATTCTCAAGTAGAAAGTAAGTAGTCCGGGAAGATATTTTCTTAAATAATAAGATTGGAGGGAATATGTCATCGGAAAATAAAAATGAGACAATAAAGTGCAGTTCCTGTGGAGGAGATATCTCTCGGAAAGTTGTGAAATACTATGATAGAGATGAGGAAGAGAATATTTCTACTCCGGTTGGTCAATGTTCCGGTTGTGGAATGAAATATGGTCCTAAAACTGCTGAGTACTATCAAGTCTTTGCCTCTGAGTTAAATGAATATGCCGAGCCCAGTGGATTAAAGTTGGGGCTTAGGGGAAATTTGAATGGCAAGGAGTATGAGATCATTGGCCATGTTCGCTACCAGGAAGAAGATGAATATGGCTATGAGAGTGAAGCAGAAAATATTCACTATTATGATTATGACCAATATGATGACGAAGACGATGATGCCGAATATGAAGATTTTGAGGATTGTGATATCTGGGATGAGTGGGTAGCCGTCTCCGACGATGGTGTATATCACTATTTTGTTGAGGAAGAGGGGAAGTTCTTTTCCCATAGCGAATATATTCCCTCTTCAATAGATTTGGAAAGTGATTCCGATAAAATAGAATTTGAAGGAAAGAAAATCAGCAAGGACGAGGGATACTATGCCCGACTTATATTTGCCGAGGGTGAACTTCCCTATGTTCCTGAAATTGGAGAGCGAGTTCTCTGCTATGATATAACAAAGGGGAGAGAAAGTTTTTCCATAGAGAAATCGGAAGACGAGGTTTCCATAACCAGAGGCGAAGAGATAGCGGTTGAGGATTTATCTCAGGCATTTGGAGTGGAAATAAGCTCCAGATCCAGTGGTACTCCTCCTTGGTATAAAAGACTTTATGTCTGGCTTACCTTGCTTTATGCAGGGGGGCTCATACTACTTATTGCATCGGGTATAATCCGTGGTTGCGTAAATTCCACCCATGTTAAGGGCATCATGGATAAAAAGATTGTTCTTGCAGATAATGAAATAATATTTGAAGGGAAAAATAAGATTTTTAGAAGTCAGGTGCTCTATGGTCCCTTTGAGATACCCAATGACATGTCTGATGATATGCCTGTAACCGATGTTTCCCTTAAGGTAAACACAGACATACAAAAAATGTATCTTGAGTGGCAGTCTTTCAGGTTATTTTTACTGGATAAAAATATATTTGAAAAATTGGTTGGAAAGAGAATCAAGGATATTTCATTTTTAAAAAAACTTTTGGATAGAATTGATGAATTCCCCGTACCTTTGGAATCCTACCTCATCTCCGGTGAGTTTTGGGACGAGGATGGCTATGAATGGGACGAAGGGGTAAGGTCGTATTGGCACGAGAGCGATCTTAATTATCTTTCCAATAATTTTATTATAGATAAGAAGGGGCTTTACTATTTTTATCTTGAACTCTATAACAATAAAAAAAGAAACCCTCGAGCCGTGGAGATTGAGATGGACCAGTCCCAAGGTGCTGTCTATCTGGCTATGGGGGCGACCGTAGTATTTTTTATTTTAGCCTATCAATTGTTTCTAACTGTTATGGGCGAGGACTACTACGAAGATGATGATGACGATGATGATGACGATTAAATAGGGGGAGATATGAGATTTCTTGTACCAATAATTTTACCAATGCTTTTTTTTATGGTTGTGGGGTGTTCATTTCAGTGCCAAAATTCTTATTCAGACCTGCCCATAGCAGGCAAGCCTTATATTTTAGCGGCAAAAGAGAAAAGAAAATCGATCAGGGAGGGAAGTGGGCATCATGTTCCATTTTCCTCCGGATCAAGAAGTTTTAGACACGGTAAATAAATTTTTGGAGGTTTTAAATGGAAATGTCAGGTGTTTTATATGGTATCGTTGATACCATAATCTATTCCCTTGTGGGTATTTTTCTCATGGGGGTGGGGTATTCCCTCATCAAGATGCTTTCTCCATTTTCCATTAAGAAGGAAATTGAAGATGATCAGAATATTTCATTGGGCATAATCATAGGAGCAGTGATAATAGGAATTTCCATAATCGTTGCATCGGTGGTTGGTTCCCCCAGTGACAGTGGCAGTAAACGAGTCATGTATTCACAAAATAAAGACAAGTAAATCGTGAAAGAAATATTAGGCAAACGAGAACAGAGAATATTGCTATTCTCTGTTTTTGTTCTATCTCTCTGCGGGATAATATATGAGCTCATCCTGGGGTCCCTTGCTTCATATCTCCTGGGAAACCCTCTGCAGCAGTACTCCATAACCATTGGAGTTTTTCTAAGCTCCATGGGGCTGGGCTCCTATCTGTCCCGATTTGTGACCAAGAATCTTGTTCGCAACTTTGTATATATTGAGATAATCCTGGGGCTCACGGGAGGGCTCTCTGTATTAATACTCAATTTTCTTTTTTCCTTTTACTTTTCGTTCTATCTTCTCCACATTTTCTTTTTGGTGGTCATTGGAACCCTTGTGGGATTGGAAATTCCTCTGCTTACTCGAATTTTAAGGGAATATGGTTCATTGAAGGAAGTGATATCCAATGTGCTCACCTTGGACTACATGGGAGGACTCGCCGGTTCTCTCTTTTTTCCATTGGTTCTTTTCCCATTCTTTGGAAGATATCTTGCAGCCATCTTTGTGGGTATTGCCAACATACTAATTGCCTTTGTTATACTTTTGAGGATGAACTACAGCGGGAAAAAGAAGCGGGATTTCATACTCCCCGTTGTTTCCATAATAATTCTCATTGTTCTCACATTGAAGTCTGACCTCGTAACGGGGATTCTGCAAAAGAAGATGTTCTACGATGACATAGTCTTTTACAAGAGGTCAAAGTTTCAGGAGATTGTGCTCACGCGAAATGAATCAGATTTTAGACTCTATTTAGATGGTTCGCTTCAGTTTTCCACCAGTGATGAATATAGATACCACGAAATGCTGGTACATCCGGCTTTGCATCTCTGTGGTAAAAAAAAAATTAAAGCTCTGATTATGGGAGGAGGAGATGGCCTTGCCGTAAGGGAGTTCTTAAAGTCTAAACGAGTTGATTCCATAACCCTGGTTGAACTTGATGGTGAAATTATCAGTTTGGCTAAATATAGCTCCTCCCTTAAAAGAATAAATAAAAACTCCCTCAATGACAAACGAGTCACTGTTCAAATTGGCGATGCCTGGACATTTTTAATTGAAAACAAGAGTAAGTTTGACATTATTATTGCCGATTTTCCCGATCCTCACGATGAGGCAATCTCTAAACTCTATACCCAGGGATTTTATAGACTTGTTCGCAATCGCCTGAATTCCGGAGGCGTCTTTGTTACACAATCTACTTCGCCCATGTTTGCCCGGGAGTGCTTTTGGTGTATAAATGAAACAATGAAATCTGTTTTTAAAAATGTCATTCCCTATCACATTTTTGTGCCCACCTTCGGAGACTGGGGTTTTAACATGGCTCTGAAAGATGTTGATTTTAATCTCCGTAAAAAGGAGGTTGAAACATTGTACTATACCGGTGATGCCTTAAAATATGCCCTTTACTTTTCGGCAGATGAGGATAGGGTTGAAACAGGGGTGAACACCTTTAACAAACCAATACTTTATCACTACTATTTAAAAGGATGGAGGGATACCGACTACTGAAAAAACAATTTAATTGTTTTTTCAGTGCGGTAATGGGGACTACAAATTAAACAGCCTTTTTGATTTTTACTGCTTTTTGTACCTTTCCCGATCTAATACAGGTGGTACATACATTTTTTCTAACATGCCTGTTGTTCTCAACTATTCTTATTTTTTGAACATTGGGCTTCCACATTTTTTTGGTTTTTTTATGTGAATGACTGACATTGCATCCAAACTGTACTGATTTTCCACATATATCACATTTGGCCATTTTCTTTTCCTCAAATATAAATTTCAGAGTCAAGCTTAAAATGTCTCATAATATTTTCAAGCAAATAATTTTTCATGTTGAAATAAACTGGTGTTTATTGTAAGTTAAACTTGGATATTTCATGATCGAGCTGCTCTGCGATGATAGCAAGAGAGTCACTTTCATGTGATAAATTACTTATGATTTCCATTTGAGAATCAACATTTGCTGCCACTTCTTCAGAGGTTGAGGCATTTTCTTCAGCTATGGCAGAAAGGTTTTGTATTACCTCATTTATGTAGCTGTTCTTTTTTCTAATATTTTCAGAAGATAAATTGACCTGTTCCAATATTTTTGTGCTCTTATCCACAGCATTTGAGATATTTTCAAACTTTTCCATTGTAATTTCTGCCTTCGTTCTTTGCTCATTCATCTTGTCTCCCACGGCTTCCATGACCTGGACACCGCTTTCGGTTCTATCTTTGAGCTCACTTATAATTTTTACAATTTCTTCTGTAAATGTTGTGGAATCCTCGGCAAGTTTTCGTATTTCATCTGATACAACGGCAAAACCCTTACCGGCTTCTCCGGCTCTTGCTGATTCAATGGCGGCATTTAGGGCAAGGAGGTTCGTCTGATCTGCAATAGACTGTATCATCTCACTGGCCTTGGAAATGGATTCGGCACTTCTATGCGTTTCAACGATGATATCTTTTATGAAAATAGACTGTTCTCTATTGTCGTTTGTAATTGCATAGAGTTCAGAGAGGGCTTTGTGTCCTTCTTCTTTTCTAAAGTTGATATGTTCAATTGCATTTGAAAGTTCTTTGAGAATATTTATCATATTGCTCAACAATTCCGCAGAGATTTCCATGTTTTGAGCAGCCTCTTGAGTTTCATGGGCCTGACTATTGGCTCCCTCTGCAATATTTCCAACAGCCCCGGTCACTTCCTTTGCAGATTGGCCGGCAGTGTGGGCTATATTTGTGAGTTCCTTGGCTGTATCTGCCGTATTTTTAGAATGGGAAGCTATATTGTTTACTATTTCCCTTAGGTTTTTAATCATGAGATCTATTGAACGGGTAATGTCCCCCACCTCATCTTGGGAGGTGATGTATTTTTCCACAGCTTGGCGCTCAGCATCTGTGTTGAGATTGTATTGAGAAAGCTTTGTCATTGCTCTCTGAATAAAGAAAAAGGGGTGTGATATCATTTTATTTACGAGTACTTTTATTGCCAAACCTATTATGAGCAATATTCCAATGTATGCTAGAATGGTACGAAAAACATTTCCTTTGGCTTTCGCAATAAAATCTGCCGAAAGAGTAGATGTTTTTAAAACCCACTGTTGCTCTGTACCCCGAATGGGGATGGAAGAAAAAAAGTTTTTAGTCTCTTCTCCCGTGACCGGAGAAATTTCATCTGATTCAAGTATTTTTTCTTCCATAAGATTTTTATAAAGAGATTTAAAACCGGGATGCTGTTTAAACTCATTCTTCATAATTTTTTCTTGATATCGGCTGTGGGCAACAATTTTTCCTTTGCCGGAGGTGAGCACATAATATGAAGATTGCAAATATTTTCTGTATTTTTGTATGGACTTTATTACTTTATCCAAGTATATATCACATTGAACTAAGCCGATAATTCTTTGCTTTTTATCCTTTATGGGTATATTATATGTCGTCATAAATATTTTATTCCCATCAATGTCCACATAGTCTGGTTGAGTTAGGTGAACTTTTCCCGACTTTATGGCAGCTGTATAAAAATCGTTGCTTGTGCTGTCTTCAATGTCCTCAGAAGCCCCAGGCTCAAGTTTCCCTTTGTCATTATAATAGACATAGGGACAAAAACGCCCCTTACTGGTGGAATGCCTATCCTGCCCTCGAAATTTATCGTCCTTACCATCAAAGGAATTGGGCTCAAAATAAACCCCCAAGCCCCCTATGCCGGGATTGGACTTAAAAGTTCCCATCAATGCCCTGTAGATAACCTCACGACTGCGGTTCTTCTTGTTCAGTTTGAGCTCTTCCTCCACTATTTCTTTCAGGGATTCTGCCGACAACAGGGAGGAATCAAGGAAAGCCCGCAACTTCTCTGCAAAAAATTCATTATCCCTTGTAACCAGTTTTGTAGAAGTGGTTATCTCATCGTTATAATGCTTTATGGAGTTGTAAGCAGTCAAAGCAATGAAAATAATTCCCAAGATGCCTATTATTGTTGCATTGAGTTTTTTAGTCAGACTCTGCTTGACTTTGTTCTGAAGGCTCGTTTTTTCAGTACTTTTTTTAGCTTTTCTTTCCATATTAGTCATAGTACCTTCTCCTTTAAAAAATATTGAATTTCGGAAATACCTGAATTATTTGAGAGTGTAACATTTTTTTGTAAATAGCCCTTTTCCCATTTTAAAATTTATTGAAACCTCAAAATGATGACATATTAGCCCAAATTTGGAGAATGAGGTGCGAAAAAATGATAGAGTCAAATTTAGCAGTAGACTCTGTTTGAGTCGCTGAGTCGCTGAGTCGCTGAGTCGCT
>PDWI01014642.1_pt1 | contig 14330 bp, 9 predicted proteins | sample 1430891 | NCBI WGS metagenome assembly PDWI01 (sample SAMN01162508, study PRJNA174530) | Oral metagenome, whole genome shotgun sequencing project. | biome: Marine environment; feature: Marine mammal; material: Swab sample of the gingival sulcus; isolation source: swab sample of gingival sulcus...
CTCGTCATCCCCCGAACCCGCAAAAACGGTGTCATGCCCGGAAAGACCCGAGATGGACTCGCCACTTTCGCTGCCCGTGAGAGTGTCGTTCGTGTCTGTTCCTGAAAGGTCCGGTTCTTCTTCGGGGTCGGGTGACGGCCCTTCTCCGTCAGGATCGGGCGACGGCTCTTCTCCGTCAGGATCAGGCGACGGCTCTTCCCCGTCAGGATCGGGCGACGGCCCTTCTCCGGCAGGATCGGGCGACGGCCCTTCTCCGGCAGGATCAGGCGACGGCTCTTCTCCGGCAGGATCAGGCGACGGCTCTTCTCCGGCAGGATCAGGCGACGGCTCTTCTCCGGCAGGATCAGGCGACGGCTCTTCTTCAGGGTCGGGCGATGGCTCTTCGGGGAATTCCATACCGGAGAGGTCAATCGGGCGGTTCACATCAAACCGAATGGCCTTTTTCATTTCTTCGACAGAAATCGGCGTCAGGTCGTGGCTGCGCACCATGAGCTTCTCGTCGCGCCAAATGATTTCCGCCCCCACCCTGGTTTCACTGATCCTGAGAGAGCCGGCGTCATAGAGCATCGGCCAGGAGGTCAGGTCGATCCGGTCATGACGCGTATCGAAATCGAAGATGAAATCTTCCGCACCATCCTCACGCAGCACGAAAAGATCGGCCCCCGCATTGCCGGACAGGCGGTCGCGTCCGGCGCCATCGACGAGGATGTCATCCCCCGCACCACCGCTCAGGGTATCGTTGCCGGCACCGCCGACAAGAACGTCATGGCCCACGCCTGCCGTGTGTTCCACGCCACTCTCCCCGGCCACGAAGTTTTCGCCGCTGCCATCGAGTCGAAGCGAAAGGTCGGTCAGCATGCCTTCGGACTGCGACCCCACGAGGATGCGGATTTCGTCGCCAACATGCGCCAGGGCGATTTCCGAGAGGTTTGTCAGGCCGATGCTGGTCGTGTCGGCGATGGAAGACAGGTGTTGGAGCTGTCCGCCGGGCAACAGCGTGAACACGGAAAGGCCATCGTCCGCGCCGCCGGCCACGACATAGCAACGCCCGTCCACGGAAATCACTTCCATATCCTGCACACCGCCAAAGCGCGAGGCGCGCGTATCGAGGATGTGGTCGGTCGAGGTCAGCCGACCGTCCGCGCTGACCTGGAACACGCTCAGCGCCCCGTCCATCTCCCGTGCGGAAGCCACCAGAACATAAGTCTGGCCGTCGACCTGCGCCGTTGCGATCGCGGTTGGCGACATCAGGCCGATTCCGTCTTCGGCCCCGGAAGTGTCGGTCACGACCGCCGCATCGCCCGACGCATCAATCACCGAGACCGCACAATTGCCATCGGTGGCGACAACCATGAAACTGCTTTCGCCGACCGAAACGGAGGTGAAGGCAGACACGTTGCAATGCGGGCCGGTTTCATCACCCCCTACACGAAATGCAAGCTCTGCATCGGGACCACCGACAGAAAAACAGGTAAACCCGCCATCGGCATCGCCCACCATCAGCCTGTCGGACTCGACCGCCGCAAGCGCGCCGTCGCAATGCACGGAGTCGGCACCCGTCTCGATATGGCTCAAAGCGCCGATCTTCCCGGTATCGTCCAGCACATAGCTCATCAGGTCGTTGTCGGAATCGGTGCCGACAACGGCACGGCTCGTCCCATCAGGGGCACAGACCAGCGCCAGCCCATCGAGAATGCCAGCCGCCCAGGACGGGTTGAAAAACGCGCAATCGACATGACGCGCGGTACTGTCGGCTGTCAGCTCGTAGCTCGCGATTCCACCGTAGGGGCCAGAAGCAGACACCAGGTAGGTGCCGGCATCATTCTGAATGATCTCAAGGCCCGAAATCGCGTAATCAAGCGCGTCATGACCACTTCGGACAACACCGTTGACTGCAATCTGCATTTCCCCGAATCCCCCGTTTCCACAGGAGATCTGATCGGGGAAAAGTCTGCCGAACGGCGGAACCGCAATGTGTCAAAGCGGGGGCTTAAGGCTCAAAAGAATTTGGAATTATCTGAAAAGCAGGACGAAGTCAGTCTTCGCCACCGCCCATCATGGCCTCGTGAATCTCGATTGCCTCGTTAATGTCGTCGTAATAGGTCAGGCGTCCGCCATCGAGGATCGCCCCGGCATCGCAGAAGCGGCGCAGTTCGCGCATGTTGTGGCTGACCATGATGGCGCTGGAACTGAGCACCCGGTTTCGAAACAGCGCCTTGCTCTTGCGCTTGAACGACGCGTCGCCAACCGCTGTCACCTCGTCGATCAGGTAGGTGTCGAAGCGAATGCCCATCGCCGCACCAAAGACAAGACGCGAGCGCATCCCCGAAGAGTAGGTGCGCATGGGGGCATACATATGTGGGCCAAGTTCGGCGAAATCGGCCACGAACTTGAGCAGGCTGTCGGTGTCGACCCCGTAAACCCGCGCCAGGAACCGCACGTTCTGTGCGCCGGTCAGCTCCCTGTGGAACCCACCGGCGATGCCAATGGGCCAGGAAATCTTGCCTTCGCTGACGATCCGCCCCGTGTCGGCGCGCATCGTGCCGGAAACGATCTCCAGAAGGGTGGACTTGCCCGCGCCGTTGCGCCCCAGCAGCGCGAGCGACTTTCCTTCGGGCACCATGAGATTCACGTTCTGGAAGATGATCTTGCGGTGCCCGTTTACCCAAAAGGACTTGGAAAGGTTTTCAAAACGGATCATGTCGCGCCTACTGACGGTCTCGAATCGCGTAGTAGACGAGTACGCCGATGACCCAGGAAAGGAAGATGAAGAGGCTTCCGACCCCGAAAACCAGCCAGCGCTGCGGAAACTGCGCCTGTTGGGCAAAGGTCGGGTGGATGTAGGTCGCCAGGTATCGGCTTTGGCGCGCCGCGTTGGCGCGGGCGATATCAACACCACCGAGCGCGGCACGATAGGTCTGCTCGGCGAATTCCCGGTCGACAATCAGGCTTTCATACTCCGCAAGCAGCACGGGATACCCGGCCATTCCGTTGGGGCCTTCATCGTTCGTGTAGGCGAGGCGTTCTTCGTCGATCCGTTCGCGGATGACTTCGATACGCCGCTGCGCTTGCGTGACGCGCGGGTCGCCCGGCAGGGCTTCCTGAACGATCAGGTCCAGTTCGATGAGCGCTTCCGCCAGTTGCGCCTGCAAGCTGTTGAGAATGCCCATCTGGCCCTGCAAGTCGCTTTGCGGGTCGACGATCTGCGTTCTGGACCGAAACGCGACAAGCGCCTCGCGCGCAGCCTTGAGGCGGGCCACGGCGTCAGCGAGGTCTTGCTCCGCGTAACCCAGAGAATCCGCCCGGGCCTGTGCATTCAGCTGGTTCACCAGTATCTGGCTCTCGGAAATGATCTCGGCAGCCAGATTCTGCGCCATCTCCGGGGTGAACGCGAGCACCCGCAAGTTCATCAGGCCAGTGCCATTGTCGTAGGTGATCCGCACGATCCGACCCCAGTAGACCAGCAGATCCTCGATCGAAGAATCGGGATTCAACGCGAAGATCGGGTCCACGTCGTAGGGCGCCGAATAATGCGCGACCAGATCGAGCTTGTCGTCGATCGCCGCGACAAGCTCCTGGCTCTGGATGTACTCGAAGAGCATGTCGGTTTCGCCGCTGCCCGAACCGCCCAGGAACGAGCCGATCCCCCCGAGGACTTCGGCGGGCGATTTGACATCTTCCTTGCGCACCGAGAACCCGGCTGTCGACGCATATTGCTCAACAGCCACACCCATCATGTAGTAACCCAGTACGGCAATCGGCGCGGCAACCAGCAGGAAGAACGAGAAAAGCACACCCCAGTGGCGAGGCTTCATCGTGGCGTCTTCGGCCGTCGGCATGATCTCGCCTGACTCAAGGTCTCTCTTGGCGCGTTCCCGACGCCTCCGCGCAATCCGCTCGGCTTTCTTCCTCCGGGCTTCCTCTTCTGGATCCGGTTGCGCAACGCTCTGGGCCTCGGTCTCCTGAGAGGCTTCATTATCCGTCTGCAATGTTCTGCCTCACATACATGACTTTGCAATTGGTTCGATTTTCTACATAATTCAACCCTGCAACGCCAGCCATATTGGAGCGGTAGAATCGCCGTGAATACCGAACCCGACGAACAAGACTTCCCCCCTGCGCTCGAACCGAGCATGTCGCGGAAGGATCGGTCTTTCCCCGCCTTGCGGGTGATTGTCGCGCTGATCCTGCGCGAAATGGCGACGACCTATGGCCGGTCGCCCGGAGGTTATCTCTGGGCAATCGTGGAACCGGTCGGCATGATCGTCGTGCTGTCATTCGGCTTTTCTCTGCTGATGCGCTCCCCGTCGCTCGGGCACAGCTTCATGCTGTTCTACGCAACGGGTTATCTCGTCTTCAATCACTACAGCCGCATCTACGGTAGCGTCGTGAATTCCATCAACTATTCACGTCCCTTGCTGAAATACCCGGCGGTCACATGGATCGACTCCATGATCGCCCGCCTGACACTTGCCTTGCTCACAAACCTGTTCAACTCGTTCCTGATCATTGGCGGGACCATCCTGGTGGTGGGCACAAGCGGTGTCATCGACCCGGTCCCCGTGTTCCTTGCCTTCTTCCTTGCAACGATGCTCGGGCTGGGAATTGGCGCCATGAACAGCGTGTTGATGGGGTTGTTCCCGATCTGGAGGTCGCTCTGGAATATCGCGATGGGGCCTCTGATGATCGCGTCCGCAGTAATCTACATCATGGAAGACCTGCCCGATTTTGCGCAGAATATCCTGTGGTGGAACCCGCTGACCCACATCACCGGCCTGAGCCGCGAGGGCTTCTTCTCGACCTACCACCCGAACTACATCTCGGAAGTCTACGTTCTGGCCATCGGAACCGTGTTCCTGGTCCTTGGGCTGATCTTTCTCAGGGCGAACTACCTCAAGATCCTCAACTTCAACTGAGCAGAACGATCAGGCCGCCGCCGCGCTTGGACCGCTCAGCGAGCGCGGCCCGCCGATTCTCTGCACCTCCGCAAGCGAGCGCGAGCGGTCGTTCCGCAGTCCGTCAAGTACGGCACTGCGCAGCAGGGTGCGAAAAACAGGCGCGTCCTTGCCATAGGCGCGCGCATGAATGATCCATTGCAGGAAGAAAACGAGGAAGACCGGCCAGAACAATACGCCAGCCGCCTCGCGGTAAACAAAGATCAGGTTGCGGTGATGGTAATAGGCACGCCAGATCGGTGTGTAGATCTTCGACTGCGGCAAGGTCGACTCGCAGTCATGCTCAAACCGAAGGGTCGGGTCGAAGTCGATCTTGCCACCGGCCTTGCGAATGCCCAGCGTGTACAGCACATCGTCGCCATAAATGAAGACCGACGCATCTGGATAGCCGATCATCTCGATGGACTCGCGCGAAATGAACAGGCCGACGAAGGAAGACGCGTCGATCGCCACGGGTTCGGTGCCTGCGAAATCGTCGTCGGTCAGGTGAAACCCCTTCCGGCCATGCACGATAAACCCCATCAGGGCGCGCAGGTGCCATGCCGGATTGCGGGTCGGACGGTTCATCTCGCAAAGTTCGCCCGAAGGGTAGTACACCGCAGACGCCCAGGCCTGACGCGTATCGCGCGGCCGGGAATGAAACTTTTCGATCGTGCCGACATTGGGCCGCGCGTCATCATCCATGACCAACACCCAATCCGCGTCCAGCTCGGTATGCGCATAACGCACACCGACCGAAAAGCCGCCCGCGCCGCCGATATTGGAAGACTGCCGGAGCACCACGACGCGCGGATCGGAGACGGATTCCAGCCACTCCGCTGTCCCGTCATGAGACGCGTTATCAACCACAACGACATGTGACAGATGGTATTCCGAAGAAATCAGCAGACGCGCCAACGTCGCCTGCAATTTCTCGAGCCGTTGATAGGTTACCACAACAGCAACCAACCGCCCGACTGATTGAGCAGTCACATAATCGCGCACATAAACCCCCAGACAAAAGCAGCAAGCAAACCCACACACAGATTCGTAGCCGCACACAAACAGCCGAGTCAAATCCGGCTAGCACGCATCATTCTATGGCCAATGCTGCTCAGGTAATCACATCTGGTGCGGAACGCCCTGTAATTGAGCGGATTTTCGCCATTTCTTCCGCCGCCGCGATGACAGGCGCAAGCGCCTCCTGCACCTCGTCACCCAGCCCCTCCGGCCCGGCGACGTAGCGCTCAAGGTAGAGCCGCAACGTGGCGCCTTCGGTGCCCGTGCCCGACAGCCGGATCACGAAGCGCGACCCGTCCGTGAAGCTCACACGAATGCCTTGCCGCTCGGAAACGGAGCCGTCCACCGGATCGCTGTAGGCGAAATCGTCCGCCGCAGCGACGACCATTCCGCCCGCTTCCGTGCCGGGCAGGCTGTCCATCCGCGCGCGCAGATCGTCGACAATGCCGTTTGCCACGTCCACCGGCAACACCTCGTAATCGTGGCGCGAGTAGTAGTTGCGACCGAATTTCGCCCAATGGGCCTTGAGGATATCGGCCACCGATTCGCCGCGTTCGGCAAGGATGTTGAGCCAGAGCAGCACCGCCCAAAGCCCGTCCTTCTCGCGCACATGGTCCGAGCCAGTGCCGAAGCTTTCCTCGCCGCAGAGCGTGACCTTGCCGGCGTCGAGCAGGTTTCCGAAGAACTTCCAGCCCGTTGGCGTCTCGAAACTGGCGATGCCGAGGTCGGCGGCGACACGATCAGACGCGGCGGAGGTCGGCATCGAGCGGGCGACACCGACGATGCCCTTGGCATAGCCCGGCGCAAGCTGGGCGTTGGCGGCCAGCACGGCAAGGCTGTCGGACGGCGAGACATAGGTCTTGGCACCGACGACCATGTTGCGGTCGCCGTCGCCATCGGAGGCGGCGCCGAAATCGGGGGCATCCTCACCGAACATCACGTCCATCAGATCATGCGCCCAGGTCGGGTTCGGGTCGGGGTGCATTCCGCCGAAATCGGGCAGCGGCGTGCCATTGACGACCGTCCCCTTCGGCGCGCCAAGGCGGTTTTCGAGGATCTCGACCGCGTATGGCCCGGTGATCGCGCACATCGAATCCATCCGCATGCGGAAGCCGTCGGCAAACATCGCCTTCAGCTTCGGGAAGTCGAACAGCGTCTCCATCAGGTCGGCGTAATCCGCCACCGGGTCGACTACCTGCACGACCATCTCGCCCAGCTTCGCCTCGCCGACGGTGCCGAGGTCCACATCCGCCGAATCGGTGGTGCGGTATTCGGTGATCGTCGTGGTGCCCTCGAAAATCGCGTCGGTCACACCTTCGGGCGCGGGACCGCCGTTGGACATGTTGAACTTCAGGCCGAAGTCTTCGTCGAGGCCGCCGGGGTTGTGGCTGGCCGACATGATGAAACCGCCGTCGGTCTTGTTGAGGCGAATCAGGTGCGAAGCGGCGGGGGTCGAGAGCAGCGTGTCGCGTCCGACGATCACCTTCGCCGCGCCGTTGCCCGCACAGATCCGCAGGATCGTCTGTGCTGCCTCGGGCGAGAAGTAGCGCCCGTCGCCACCGAGAACGAAGGTCTTGCCCTCGGCACCGCCCACGGCATTGAGGGTCGCCTGCACGAAGTTTTCAAGGAAATGCTCGCCCATGAACACCCGCGTCTTCTTGCGCAGACCGGAGGTTCCGGGTTTCTGGCCTTCGATGGGCTGTGTGGCAACTGTCAGTGTCTGCATGGCAGGCTCCTATGGCGCGGGAGATGGGGGATGGGCGAACAGCACGACTGATTGTTCAGCGGCCTTGTAACTCTTCTGGACGGGCTTCTCGGGGGCTTCCGGGTTGGCGCTGTCGATCACGCGCACCCACGCGCCCGGCGGCAGGACCACCTCGCGGGCGACCCCGGCGTTGAACACCGCGAAAACCTCCGGCGCTCCGGCGTTGCGCTGCGTGTCGGCGCTGGGGCGAATGATGACACCCATCGCGCGGATATGGTCGTGCCAGTCGCCATCGGTGGGGGGGCGGCCTTCCGGGTGCCACCATTGGACGTCGGGCATCTCGTCGGCGGGGCGCAGGCGTGAATGCAGGAAGTTTTTCTGCCGCAGCACGGAGAACCGCTGGCGCACCTTGGAAAGCCTGCGCATGAAGGTCAGAAGCCGTTCGTCGGCGTTCTTCCAGTCAAGCCAGCCGGTCTCGTTGTCCTGCGCATAGGCGTTGTTGTTGCCGCGCTGCGTGTTGCCGATCTCGTCGCCGGCGAGCAACATCGGGATGCCCTGCGAGCAACGCCGAAATTCGCGGAGAAGTTGGTCGAATGGCCGTCGCGGTTGCCCTCGCCATTCGCCTCGTTGTGCTTCTCGGTGTAGGAAACGACGTCGGCGAGGGTGAAGCCGTCGTGACTGGTGACGAAGTTGATGGAGGAGGTGGCGGGGCGGCCGTTGCGGTCGAACACCTCCGGGGAGCCGAGCAGCGCCTTGGCCAGCCCCGGCAGCATGTGGCCATCGCCGCGCCAGAAGGCGCGGAGATCGTCGCGGTAACGGTCGTTCCACTCGCGGAACGGATGCGGGAAATGCCCCAGCCGGTAGCCGCCGGGGCCGATGTCCCACGGTTCCGCGATGAGCTTGACGCGCGCCAGAACAGGGTCTTGCCGCACCGCGTCGAGGAAGCCGGAATCGAAGCCGAGGTCGCCACGTGTCAGCGAGGCGGCGAGGTCGAAGCGGAACCCATCGACATGCATCTCCTCGACCCAGTAGCGCAGGCTGTCCATGACCATGCGCAACACGGCGGGGTGTGAGACGTCGAGCACGTTGCCGGTGCCGCAATCGTTGACGTAGTGGCGTGGTTCCTGCGCGAGACGGTAGTAACTGGCGTTGTCGAGGCCACGGAAACTGAGCGTCGGGCCGAAGCCGTCGCCCTCGGCGGTGTGGTTGAAAACCACGTCGAGGATGACCTCGATCCCCGCCTTGTGCAGCGCGCGCACCATCGTCTTGAACTCGGTGATCCCGTCCGTGCCGCCATACCGCGGCTCCGGCGCGAAAAACCCGATCGACTGGTAGCCCCAGTAATTGCGCAACCCGCGCTCGACGAGAAACCTGTCATCCACGAAGGTGTGGACCGGCAGAAGCTCGATCGCGTTGATACCGAGCGATGTCAGGTGTTCGATCATCGCGTCGCTGGCGATGCCGAGGAACGTGCCGCGAATCGCCGGGTCGACCCCCGGATGCGTCGCCGTGAGGCCCTTGACGTGACCCTCGTAGATCAGCGTGTCGCAGCAGGAATGCGACAGCGGGGCGTCACCCTGCCAGTCGAAATCGTCCGGGCCGGTGATGACACATTTCGGCACGGCAAAGGCCGAATCACGCGTCGAGAAGCTGAGGTCTCCCATCGGCGAGCCGACATGGTAGCCCATCAGCGCCTTCGACCAGCGCAGCTTGCCTTCGATCTGACGCGCGTATGGGTCCAGCAACAGCTTGTGGGGGTTGAAGCGGTGTCCGCGTTGCGGCTCATAGGGGCCATGCACGCGCAGGCCGTAACGTGTGCCGGGGCCGATCCCTGCGATATGGCCGTGCCAGACGTCGCCGTCGCGTTCCGGCAGTGCGATGCGGCCAAGTTCCGTGCGCCCGTCGTCAGAAAACAGGCAGATTTCGATCTTCGTCGCATGGGCGGAGAAAACGGCGAAGTTGACCCCCTCCCCCACGATGCTCGGCCCCATCGGCCATGCGCGACCGGGCGTGACTTCAAGGCCCGAAACCCGTTCGGGCGTCAGCGGCGCAGGGGCAGGTGTCACGCGAGCAGGCTCCTGTAGAGGCTGGCGTAGGCACCGGCGGGGCCGGCCCAGCTCACGTCGGCCTTCATGGCGCGCTTGATGAGGCCGGTCCATTCCGGCTCGTCGGCGTGGAGCGACACAAGCTGACGAAGCGCGCCGGAAAGCGCGATCTCGTCGACGGGGTGGAAGCTCACCCCCGTCGCTGCCTTGGCCGCGAGGCTCGCGGGGGTGGCGCCGATCACGGTATCGTTCAGCCCGCCCGTCGCGGCGACGACAGGGATGGTGCCGTATTTCAGGCCATACAACTGCGTCAGCCCGCAAGGCTCGAAGCGCGACGGCACGATCACCGCGTCGCCGCCGCCGAACATGCGGTGCGACAGCCCTTCGTCATAGCCGATCTTCACACCGACCTTGCCGGGGAAGCGCGCAGCGGCATCGTGCATCGCCGCTTCCAGCCCCGGTTCGCCGGAGCCGAGCAGGGCGAGCGACCCGCCTGCGGCGATGAAGCCGGGCAGAGCACCGACCAACAGATCGATCCCCTTCTGCCACGTCAGGCGGCTGACGACGATGGCCAGCGGCCCCGCGCCATTTTCCAGCCCGAACTCTGCACAGAGCGCAGCGCGGTTGGTGGCCTTCCCCTTGAGGTTCCGGGCGGTGTAGCGCGTGATTGCGGGGTCGGATCCCGGTGCCCATGTCCCGGCATCGACCCCGTTGAGGATACCGTGCAGATCATTCGCGCGGGCGCTCATCAACCCTTCGAGGCCCATCCCGAACTCGGGCCGCATCAGTTCCTCGGCATAGGTGGGCGAAACGGTCGTGATCGCGTCAGCCAACGCAAGGCCAACCTTCAGCGTCGAGAGGTTGCCGTGATACTCCGCGTGATCCGGGCTCCACGCGTGCCAGGGCAGGCGCAGGGCGTCCAGCCTGTCACCGCTGGTGACACCCTGGAACGCGATGTTGTGGATGGTGATGACAGACTTCACCCCGCCGTCGCCGTAATAGCGCAGGTAAGCCGGCGCGAGGCCCGCCTGCCAGTCGTGCGCGTGGAGGATGTCGGGCTTCCAGCCGTCGCCCATGCCGTCGCGCGCCACGGCCGCCGCCACCCAGCTCAGCGCGGCAAAACGCTCGGGATTGTCCCAGTAGTCGCCCTGCGCACCGGCATAGGGGCCACCGTCGCGGTGGTAGAGATGCGGAGCGTCGAGGGCGAGCACCGTCATCTCGCCCACGCTGCCCTTCATCAGGCGCGTATGTCCGCCGTAGAGGTTCCAGTCGGCCCAGACCTCTTCCACCTCGCCAAGCTGTTCGAGAATGCCGCCATAGGCCGGGATCATCACCCGCATCTCGATGCCCTCCCCGGCAAGCGCCGCAGGCAAGGCTCCGACAACGTCGGCAAGGCCTCCCGTCTTGATCAGGGGGACACTTTCGGAAGCGACAGACAGAACGCGCATCTTTTTCTCCTAGCCCAGCTTCGCCGCACGGGCGGCCAGCATGTCGCGCGTGATCAGCGTGATGCCGCCATCCGACACGCGGAACCACCTGGCGTCTTCGTCCGGGTCTTCCCCGACAACCAGCCCGGCGGGGATCACCAGCCCGCTGTCGACGACGCACTTCTTCAGACGCGCGTTGCGGCCAACCTCCACGTTCGGCAGCAGCACCGAGTAGTTCACCGACGAATAGGAGTGCAGACGCCCACCCGTCGAGATCAGCGAGTTCTTCACGTCCGAACCGGAGATGATCGTGTCGCCCGAAATCAGCGACGAAATCGCCACACCACGGCGGTTTTCCTCATTGTGGATGAACTTCGCCGGGGGCACGATCTCGGAATAGGTCCAGATCGGCCAGGTGTGGTCGTACAGATCGAGCTTGGGCACGAAGTCTGTCAGGTCGATATTGGCCTGCCAATAGGCGTCCACCGTTCCCACGTCGCGCCAATAGGCGTCCTTCTCCAGCCCGGCCCGCACGCAACTGTCGGTGAACTTGTGCGCCACGGCCTTGCCGTTCTTGACGATATGCGGGATCAGGTCGTGCCCGAAATCATGGCTGGAATTGCTGTCTTCGGCGTCTTCCAGCAGCAGCTCGCGCAGGAATTTCCAGTCGAATACATAGATGCCCATCGACGCGAGCGCGTGGTCGGGGTCGCCCGGAATGTGCGGCGGCTTGGCGGGCTTTTCGAGAAACTCGGTGATGACCTGGTTTTCATCGGCCGCCATGACCCCGAAAGCGCTGGCCTCGGCCACTGGCGCTGTCAGGCAGCCGACCGTCACATCCGCGCCGGAATCGACGTGGTGCTGCAACATCAACTCGTAGTCCATCTTGTAGATGTGGTCGCCCGCAAGGATGACGATGTATTCGATGTGGTAGCTGTCGATGATGTCGATGTTCTGACGCACCGCATCGGCCGTGCCCATATACCAGCTTTCCTCGTCGATCCGCTGCGAGGCGGGGAGGATGTCGAGGTATTCGTTGCGCTCGGCACGGAAGAAGTTCCAGCCGCGCTGGATGTGGCGGATCAGCGAATGCGCCTTGTATTGCGTGGCGATCGCCATCTTGCGGATGCCGGAATTGAGCGCGTTGGAGAGCGCGAAGTCGACGATCCGCGTCTTGCCACCGAAATAGACGGCGGGCTTGGTGCGGCGGTCGGTCAGTTCCTTCAGACGCGAACCGCGGCCACCGGCGAGAACGAAGGCCATTGCCTGCGAGGAGAGCCTTTTGTGGGTGTGATTTGGCATGTGATGCGCCTCCTGACTATGCGTTGGCTTGTGTTTGTTTGCCGCTGTGACGGAACACGACCACCGAGAGCGGCGGAAGGTTCACGTAGGCGGATTGTTCCTGGAAGTGCCACGAAACCGGTTCGGTCTCGACCCCGCCCATGTTGCCGCGGTTGCCGCCGCCGTAGATCTCGGCATCGGTGTTGAGGATCTCTTCCCAATGGCCCGCGACCGGGAAGCCGACACGGTAGACCTCGCGCGGCACCGGCGTCATGTTGGCCACGACGACGCACATCGGATCGTCCGCGCCGCCCTTGCGCACGAAGGCAAAGACGGAATGCTCCGCGTCGTTGGATTCCAGCCAGTCGAACCCTTCGGGACGGCAGTCGTTGACATGCAGCGCCGGGTTCTCGCGGTAGACGTGGTTGAGGTCGCGCACCAGCATCTGGATACCGTGGTGCTGCGGATCGCCAAGCTGATGCCAGTCGAGGCTCTCGTTGTGGTTCCACTCGCGGCCCTGTGCGAATTCCTGCCCCATGAAGAGCAGCTTCTTGCCGGGGTGGGTCCACATGTAGCCGTAGAAGGCGCGCAGGTTGGCGAATTGCTCCCAGGCGTTGCCCGGCATCTTGCCGATCATCGACCCTTTCCCGTGGACAACCTCGTCATGGCTGATCGGCAGGATGAAGTTTTCCGAGAAGGCATAGACCATCGAGAAGGTCATCTCGCCGTGGTGATACTGGCGATAAAGCGGCTCCTTGGAGATGTATTCCAGCGAGTCGTTCATCCAGCCCATGTTCCACTTGAAGCCGAAGCCAAGCCCCCCCTCGTCAACCGGGCGCGACACGCCGGGGAAGGCGGTGCTTTCCTCGGCGGCGGTCATGATGCCGGGGTGTTCACCATAGGCAAGGGTGTTGACCTCGCGCAGAACCTCGATCGCTTCGTAGTTCTCGCGGCCCCCGTCCTTGTTGGGCACCCACTGGCCCGCCTCGCGCGAATAGTCGCGGTAAAGCATCGAGGCGACGGCATCCACGCGCAGCCCGTCGAGGTGGTATTCGTCGAGCCAGTAAAGCGCGTTGGCCTTGAGGTAATTGGCGACTTCAACGCGACCGTAGTTGTAGATGAGCGTGTTCCAGTCGGTGTGGAAGCCTTCTTTCGGGTCGGAATGCTCGTAGAGCGCCGTGCCGTCGAAACGCCCAAGGCCGTGTTCGTCGGTCGGGAAGTGGCCCGGAACCCAGTCGAACAAGACGCCCAGCCCCTCTTCGTGCGCGGCCTCGACAAAAGCCGCGAATTCCTGCGGCGTACCATGGCGGATCGTCGGGGCGAACATGCCGATGGGCTGGTAGCCCCACGAACCGTCAAACGGAAACTCGCTGATCGGCATCAGCTCGATATGCGTAAAGCCCATCCACTTCACGTATTCGACCAGTTCGCGCGCAAGCTCTTCGTAGGAAAGCGGCCGGGTGCCACCGTCGGCCTTGCGCCACGAACCCAGATGCACCTCGTAGATCGAAATCGGCGCATCGACCGAATTGGCCTTGGCGCGGGTTTTCATCCACTTCTGGTCTTCCCACTTCCGCCCGAGGCCGGGGTGACGCACGACAGAGCCGGTCGAGGGTGGATGCTCCGAGCCGAAGCCAACAGGGTCGGCCTTCAGCGGCAAGATATTGCCGCCGGCGCGGATCTCGTATTTGTAGATCGTTTCCTCGCCCACACCGGGGATGAAGATCTCCCACACACCCGTCGCACCGCGCAGACGCATCGGGTTGGTGGTGCCGTTCCAGGCGTTGAAATCGCCCACCACCGACACGCGCTCCGCATTCGGCGCCCAGACGGCGAAATGCGTACCCTTCACCCCGTCGATGGTCTTGGGATGCGCGCCCAGCGCCTCCCACATGCGGCGGTGATCGCCGGAACCGAG
>PDWI01006724.1_pt1 | contig 14329 bp, 13 predicted proteins | sample 1430891 | NCBI WGS metagenome assembly PDWI01 (sample SAMN01162508, study PRJNA174530) | Oral metagenome, whole genome shotgun sequencing project. | biome: Marine environment; feature: Marine mammal; material: Swab sample of the gingival sulcus; isolation source: swab sample of gingival sulcus...
ATGGTCGTATGTGTTGATAGGTTTGTTAATCGCATCAGGTGTCTATTACACACTGCGCGGAAAAGGTATGCAGTTCAAACTGTTTGGGGATATGTTCCGCTTGATAACCGGTAAATTGCCGTCAAAAAGCGATTCCGAACCCAAAAAAGCCAATGAAATTTCAGGCTTCCAAGCCTTTTGTATCAGTGTCGCATCACATGTCGGTACAGGAAACTTAGCCGGTGTTGCTATCGCGGTTGCAATCGGAGGTCCGGGCGCATTGTTCTGGATGTGGCTGATTGCCTTGCTTGGGTCTGCAACCAGTATGATTGAAAACACCCTTGCTCAGGTGTATAAAGTAAAAACTGAAGACGGCTTCTGCGGCGGTCCTGCATACTATATTGAAAAAGCAATGGGACAGCGGGGGCTTGGTATTTTGTTTTCGTTCATTGTTATTGTAACATTCGGCTTTATTTTTAACACCGTACAAGCAAACACTATTGCACAGGCACTGGAAGGCTCGTTCGGATTAAATACAAAAATCGGCGGTATTTTGATTGCAGCATTAACCGCAGTTGTTGTTTTTGGCGGTATTAACAGAATTGCAAAGGTATCTTCTGTAATTGTTCCGGTTATGGCACTTGCTTATGTTGCTATTGCTATTGTTGTTCTATTAATGAATATCACCGCACTTCCCGGATTGATTGCGTTGATTTTCAAAAGCGCATTCGGCTTCACTCAGGCTGCCGGCGGTGCTGTCGGTGTCGCAATTCTGCAAGGTGTTAAACGAGGTTTGTACTCCAACGAAGCCGGTATGGGTTCCGCACCGAACGCAGCTGCAACTTCTCATGTGTCTCACCCCGTTAAGCAGGGCTTGATGCAGGCTTTCGGTGTCTTTATTGATACGGTTGTTATCTGTAGTGCAACCGGTTTTATCGTATTGCTGCTCCCCAACTATCAGGGTATGGATGTTGCCGGTATCAAGCTGACACAGATTGCGTTGTCCGCTCAGGTTGGCGCATGGGGTAACTACTTCATTACATTCTCTATCTTCCTGTTTGCATTCAGCTCCATTATCGGGAACTACTATTACGGTGAAGCAAACCTTGAATTCTTGAAAGGAAACAAAGCTGCATTGTTCGGTTACCGTGCTATTGTTGTTGCTGTTGTGTACATCGGCTGTATCATGAGCCTCGGTCTGGTATGGGATATGGCAGATATGTTCATGGGTATTATGGCGCTCATCAACATTTCGGCAATCGCAATTCTCAGCCCCAAAGCCTTTGCGGTTATCAAAGATTACATTGATCAGCGCAAAGAAGGCAAAAATCCTGTTTACAACGCAAGTTCAACTCCGTCAGTTGTAAATACCGAATGCTGGTCATAGTTCAAAGCTGACTTTTATTTTTTAGGAGGGGGAAATTTCCCCCTCGCTCCATAAAAAGCCTCTTTTTCTGTATTCACCTGCAAGGATTTTTCAAATCTTGCTGCTGCTTTACCGGAAAAGAGGCTTTGTTATTCCGACTACCCCTCAGTCCAAGCGTATGTCCTTATACGCTTGGACTATATAGTTTTGTCAAAGACAAAACTATACTACTGTTTGGAAACCACCGGCGTCCGTGCCGGTACTGAGTGTGCAGCCTTGTTTATTTGCAACTACGAGTTTGAGCTGTGCTCAAACATCGCTTCTGTATAGAAACACGGACATCCGTGTCAGTTTTTTAACAGAAGTCTGTGTCCTTAGCCATTCTTCCTTTATTTGTGCAAATTCTTCAATTTCGTATACGCTTTCAACGCCTGATGCTACGGCACATAGTGATAGTGTTAGTATCTCTCCTATTAAATGGTTTTGCATATCCGCCACGGATGCCGCTTTCCATAAACTACGCACTCCCGATACAGGGCATCGGGGCTGTTGCTTGACTTTTAGTACCGCCACAGTTCGTAATCATTCCATACTTTTTGTGCAAGTCTTTTTTCTTCCTCATCTGTTGCATTTTCATAACTCAGGTTAATCCAGTATGCTGCTTTTTTATAGTTTTGGCTAACCCCCAGACCATCGCAATACATCCACCCAAGAGCGAATTGTGCAGTACTATTCCCTTGTTCAGCTGATTTGGTATACCAGTGGACTGCCTTGTCATAGTCTTGGGCTACTCCTTTGCCGTCCTCATACATCCTCCCAAGCTTGGCTTGTCCTTCACCATCCCCTTGCTCAGCTGATTTGGTATACCAGTAGACTGCCTTGTCATAGTCTTGGGCTACCCCTTTGCCGTTCTGATACATATCTCCCAGTTCATTTTGAGCATTTGCATCGCCTGCATTTGCCTGTTCTGTTATTTCTGCAACATTTTGCCCACTGGAATTTTGCTCAGTAAAGTTTTGCTCGATAGGTTGTTCGTAAGTATAGTTTTGTGTGCTTAAGCAACCTGTAAACAATATTGTGATTATACCTAATATCACCAACCATTGTTTTGCTATTTTTCTGTTTGTTCGCTTCATAATTATTTTCTTTTTATACCAATCTAGTATATTTTGCAATTACATCTCTTATAGAAGGTAAGTTCCCATGACCTAAACTTTCATAATACTTTAAATGTAACTTTACCGCTTGAAGAGCCTCACAAAGCTCAGCCTTACCGTAATAATTTAAAATTTCTTGCAAAAAATATTCTGTAGCATTTTTATTCATTGTCCTCTTATACTGTATTCCATTTCTCATAGCACAATATATATTAATATAATCACCGGCTGAGCCTCTATCCATACCATATTTATTGTGCAATGTATCAATGGCTTCTTGCCGAAGTATTAATCCATTAAAGTATTTGTCTGCAAAAGTATAGGATTGTTTAACCATTTCATCAGAAATTCCTTTCCTCATCTTTACCTCCATAAAAAATAAGCTCACTATCACATTAACCAACTCGCTTCAATGCCATACCATGAAAATGTTTTATCATCTTCAATTCGTACATAAAAATGTTGTAGCCACATTGTGCCCGAGAGTATGCGCGCTTGGATTATTACTATTGAATACACTTCTCCCGGTTTATAGTCGTACGACTCAAGAGCCTTCCAACATACACGATTTGACAGGTTTGATATTTTTTTAATTTCAAGTACAGCTGCTCCTTTCTGGTCAGATGATTTTTGATTTAACTCCAACTTCTGTTCTATAGCCATCCTGTGAAAAGTAGAAGCATCATATCTGCCTTCATATCTACATTCATAGCTCAGCCTTTGATCTGTCTCATAATCATAATACTCTCGTACTATAGCAAAAAGCCATAATTGCCCGAAACATAATAACAATAAAAAAACAATTCCTTTTTTCTTCATTTCATACACTCCTTCCGCAAGCATCCTTTTTTACTTGCTTTATAAAATTACAGCGGCATAAAAAATGCCGGCAAAAAATTTCTGTAAAAATACAAAAATTTTGTGTCGGCATTTTCTGAAGAATGTGTTTGTGATAAAAAGAAAAAATTGAGGTGATGAGTTCTCCGCAAGCAGAATCCAATAAGTGTGCTAAACGGTTACAATTTTTCGGGGGGGGGGGAGTAGCCCTTCATTACACTAATCATATCGGTACTTATACCATTTTTTTGAAAAAAAGGTAAGTATAAAAATTTGAAAATTGCAGAAATGATTTCTTACAACAAAAAAGCCCATTCTGTAAGTTCTACAGAATGGGCTTTTTTTTATGCTGTTACACATATGGAAGGGTGGGAACTAATCCTTCGCTGTACGGCGTTCAATATGTACACCAAGTGATTTTAAGCGCTCGGGGAGGTTTTCATACCCGCGCTCTATTTGGTAAATGTTTTTAATAACACTTTCTCCCCGTGCACTACAGGCAGCAATAACCAATGCCATACCGGCACGGACATCGGGAGAAGTCATTTCTGAACCTTGTAAAATACTCGGACCCGAAACCACCGCACGGTGCGGATCACAGAGCGTAATACGCGCACCCATTGCAATAAGTTTATCAACAAAAAACATACGGGATTCAAACATCTTTTCATGAATCAGCACCGTGCCGGTTACCTGTGTTGCAATAACCGTCATAATGCTGGTTAAATCCGCAGGAAACCCCGGCCAGGGAGAATCATCAATTTTCGGTATCATACCGCCGATATCACAATTTACCGTCAAACTTTGTTGTGCGGGAACAATCAACGTTATATCATCAATTTCCCAGTTGATTCCCAATTTGTGAAACGCAAGTTTAATGGGACGCATATCAGCAGGCTGTATGCCGGTAATACTAACGGAACCGTGTGTTACTGCCGCCAACCCGATAAGAGAACCAACCTCCATGTAGTCTGCGCCGATAGTATATTCTGCTCCATGTAAATGAGAAACGCCTTCTATAGTCAGAATATTTGATCCGATGCCGCTTATTTTTGCCCCCATTGCATTCAACAAACGGCAGAGATCTTGTACATGGGGCTCACTGGCAGCATTAGTAATAACCGTTGTTCCTTTTGCGATTGCTGCCGCCATTACCGCATTTTCTGTCGCAGTTACCGATGCTTCATCTAAAAAAATATCCTGCCCGACAAGTTTATTTGCGGTAAATGAAAAATGCCCGTTCATTTTAACTTGTGCACCCAGCTCGGTTAATGCGAGAAAATGCGTATCGAGCCGCCTGCGTCCTATAACATCACCGCCCGGCGGAGCCATAACAACCTTACCGGAACGAGCGAGCAACGGTCCTGCAAAAAGAATTGACGCACGGATTTTCTGCGTCATTTCATAGGGAATTTCATGATTTTTGATTGTTTTTACGCACAGAGAATATTCATGCGGTTTTATTTTCGTTACGGTGCCGCCCAATGCTTTTATTATTTCAAACATAACAAAAACATCTTCTATTTCAGGGAGATTTTTAAGTATCACCGGTTCATCGGTTAATACAGCAGCAGAAATACACGGGAGTGCGGCGTTTTTATTACCGCTTGCCTGTATTGTTCCTTTTACCGGAAAGCCGCCTTCAATATGGTATTCATACATAGATATGCTCCAAAATACGGAAAATTTTAAAGGGGTAACGATGATGTATCAATTAAATGTTGTATGGTCTTTTTTAAATCAAGACGGATAGGGAGCAGCGGATAGTCAGGAATATCTATGAGATGAAGAATAATTTTTTTATGTCCCATAGGATCTGCTTCAATAAGAAATTCAATATGTCCTTTTTGCACTTTTCCTAAAATAGTATAAATTGCAATTCCTGAAAATTCTTCACGATAATAGATAAGTGAATTTTTCTTTTCGATGCCCACAATGTCTTTTACAATCACTGGTGATAATCTCCGTTTAGTCTAAATAAGATGATATACCATTTACAAGAAGGGTTACAAGAGGGGCTAATTCATATTCTGCCAAATCTCCTGCCTGAATAATATCATTGTCTTCAACCGACGATGTAATTTCCTGTAATACTTCTGTTATCTCTTTTTGATATTCCTCTAATGTTTTTTCTTCAATTTTAATATCAATTGGGAAACCGGTAATATCAAATTCCATAAGACAGCGATATAATGCATTAAAATATCCTAAAAACCGTTCCAACAGCTCAAGAGCTTTCACATCTTCACCGGTTTGCATACTTACGGGAATTGTTTCAAATTGCTCGGCACACTCAAGAATATATCCGGTCAGCTCTTTCATATATCCACGAATTTCTGTACCTGAAAGAGTAGTAATATCAACAACATAATCATCATTAATAGGTTTCTGAAGAAACGAATCCAAATTATCAGGCTGCAACTCTTTGCCGTCAAGCTGAATCATTACAATTGTTTCACTCGACTTTTTACATTCAGTCTCAATCGCTGAAAGTACATCACCCATAGTTCTTTCTTCTTCTAATGTATAAGAGATGTTTTCACCATTTATTCTAATTGTCATATATATTTCCTTTCATTACTCTCATCTACGCCCCATACAAATCATACAAAAGTTTAATTAGGCTTCTGGCTCTGCTGACTAAAATTTTTAATCATACCAGATTGTTTTTGTAGGCGCTGAAGCGTTCCATCCATAGCACCGTATTTCTGCCGTAACATAGATTCTTTTTTTTCAAGCTGCTTATCATAGCGCTCAATACGATCATTAGTTAATTTCATACGTGCAGTAAGTCCATTGGTTTTATTAGGAAAAATTCCTCCCCGTTGGATATACGGATCTATCTGATTAAATAATTGAACGCCAACGCCATCATCTGCAAGCCGGTCACTATTTGTATCATATCCAAAGAGATAGCGAACATCTTCCATAGAATTTTCCAACGCTTCATCAAGTTGTTTTTCATTTATTTCCAAGTAACCGCGTAACTGTGCCGCATTTATACCGGAACCTTTATCGGATTTCGTAGAAATTCCAATCTCTGCTAAGCTCCGTATACGAGCATCATCATTTCTTCGATACACATTAGTCACAATACGCCGCAACTTATTTTTTAATGATGACAATGTTGAATCACCAAATAAAACACCAAGGTTTTCTTTGGCTGTTTCTCTTTCTTCATCAGAAAAGTACCCTATTTCTTCAATAACAGCAGGCTGATTACTTGTCACAATATTAATTTCTGCAAGCAACCGATTATACTGTGCAACCATCTCAATAATAGCATTTTTTGCTACTTCAGTATCAGGTTCTATACTCACTGTTTCTGTTTTTTGCGTTCTACCGGCAAGATGCAGCGTAACCCCCGGAACTAAATCATCAATATCATTCGTTGCCCGTTCAATTTTAATATCTTCAAATCTGAATACAGCATCTTGTGCCCGGGAAACCGGATGGACAGGCACATAATCTCCTGTCGCACGCGGATCTGAAATCAGTATATTTTCAATTATCAGGGATTTATGAGTATTATTATTGTGTACCGCAAGCCCCTGCACATCACCATACTGTTCTAATGGAATGGTAAAGGTCTGTATGTCTGATGTATTTTTGAGCGGAGGCAAGGGAATAAGCGTGCCTGTTTTTGAAATAAGCGAAAAAGTATTATAATCTTCACTGACCATGTGCGGTGCGGTATTCTGCACCGGCTGTTTTTGTGATTGCGTTTGCGCCGGTGCAAGATTGGGAATATCCGTCATATTCGGTTCATTCGTAATACGGATTCCGTTATATATCACAGATCCGATTTGTTCTAGACCTCCGGCACTATCACCTTTATGAGAAGCATTATTGTCTGCCATAGAAGAATAGTGTTGCCGCGGAGACCGTTCTTGAACTCGTACAGAATATTCAAGCACATACTGTTGCTCAGCACGGACAGATTCTGCAAACGGAATACGGGTATTTACCCGCGGTGCAATCGGTTTCTCAGGTATTGAAACGGCAACGGCTATCCCGTCATTTTTTTTGATCAGCCCATTTTCAAGCGCAAAATCACGCGCATCATCAGAAAAATGCAACCGCTGTTTCGCACCGGTAATCTGCGATTCAAACAACAACGAATAATCATCTCCGGTTGTTTTAATTTCTGAAATATGAAGAATATGCTTTCCACGCCTATTTACTTGCTGAATGAAATTTCTATATCGACCGCCTTTCCAATTCAATGAAAAACTTTTTTCTCCAACAGTAAATGTATAACGTCCTTTGGGAATTTTATAATCTTTTGCGATTTTCCCCGACAGGAAACTATCAGGTTTCGCAATATGATCAATTGAAATATCAAATTTTTGTTCTTGCGCATCACGTGATACAGTAGCAGTTAATGCTGAATCATTTGACGATTCAACAGTTTTTTCAACAAAAGGATTGTTAAATGAATATAATGAACGTGAGGTATCACGTACATCATGAGAAAAACGGCCTATTTTTTGCCAAAGAGCATTTTGCTGCTCATATTTTTTTAACTTCTCTGCAGCATTATCACGCGGAACGCGCTCTTTCTGCATGAGCGTTTCAATGAGTTTATCATACTTCCCCCCCGCAACACCGGGTACACTTACGTCTGACACTGAAACCTCTTTCTAAAAATAAGATACCATTTACCAACATTTTCTTTGCATTATAAAAAAGCAACTCCATATCTTTTAATAGTAAAAGATACACAAAAAGAAAATCCGTTTATAATATCGGACAAAACAGTAATAAACCTTATATACAGATTAATGAAAAAATAAGACCATTATTATAAATAAAAAAAAGGAAGAAGAAGGGCGCATCTTCTTCTTCCCTGTAACTTGCAAAAAAAGATAACATCCAGAATTCTCTTTTTGCAAAAATTGTTGTTGTAACTCTACTAAGTAAAGCTATTCACAAGCTTATTACGCCACTTACTATTGCAACAACCGCATTACAGACTGAGACTGTGTGTTTGCCTGTGCAAGCATTGCAGTACCTGACTGCATCAAGATTTCGTCTCTTGTGAAGTCTACAACCTGCTTTGCCATATCTGCATCACGGATACGAGATTCAGCAGCCTGCAAGTTTTCTGCTGCGATAGCAACACCATTACCAGCAATTTCAAAGCGGTTTTGATATGCACCAAGGTCAGCGCGCTGTTTGTTAACAATTTTAAGAGCAGCATCAATGGTTCCAATTGCCATGTTTGCACCTTCCATTGATGAAAGTGAAATAATCTCACCTTCTCCGCCTTCACCTTGCATTCCACCGGTCAAACCAAGAGCTGTTGCTGTCATAGTGCCAACATAAATTTTTTCGTTTTGATCCATGTTTGCACCAACGTGAAGCTGAAGCGGTTCTGATACTGTATCTTGTGCAAAACGGCCGGTAAGCAAGTTCATACCGTTGAACTGTGCATGGCTTGCAATGCGGTCAACTTCGTCAACAAGCTGAGAAACCTCAACCTGAATCTGCATACGGTCTTCAGCAGAATAAATACCGTTTGCAGCCTGAACTGCCAATTCACGGATACGCTGCATAACATCAGTTGTTGCTGTTAAATACCCTTCTGTTGCTTGGATAAATGAAACACCATCCTGAATATTACGAACTGCTTGATTTAAACCGCGAATTTGGCTGCGCATTTTTTCTGACACAGCAAGACCAGAAGCATCATCACCTGCTCTGTTAATACGCATACCGCTAGACAGCTTTTCAATATCTTTTTGAATTCTTGTACCGGTGAGACCTGTTTGACGTTGTGCATATAAAGCACTCATGTTGTGGTTAATTATCATATAACCCTCCTTGAATTTATTGTCAGCATCCATACTGAACAGATAGGTACTGTATTCAAGCAGTATAGAAATTGGTTGCGCCTTTTCCTTCTACTTCAAAAACAGTACTCATAACTTTCATACCAATGAAAATTATGAGTACTGTAACACAGCACCGGAGAGTATTTTTCAAAGATCATTACATATAAGCAAGATGTATCACATATGCTTACCATGTATTATGAGTATACCTGCTGAATTAAAAAAAAACAAGTCTATATAGCATTCTTTTTTATTTCAGCACAAAACATCGGCAATAACAGTAAAAACCTAAAGAAAAAATCGTGCAAAAAAACGTCTACCGTTACCCATTTCTTATTTAGCGTATTGAAGAATGCATATCTTTCAGTACCACATCATGCGACCCGCCTTCAGCAAGACTTGCCGCAGAAACAAGCGTTATAAGCGCTTTCTCCTGGAGTTCAGGAATGGTAAGCACCCCGCAATTACACATGGTAGACCGCACTTTATAGAGCGTTGTATTCACTCCGTCATGTAATGCCCCTGCATAGGGTACATACGAATCAACACCTTCTTCAAAAGCGAGCTTACTTTCTCCGCCCGAATCATACCGCTGCCAATTCCGTGCACGGGAAGAGCCTTCCCCCCAATATTCTTTCATATAATTACCATTGACAAGAATCTTATTAGTAGGACTTTCATCAAAACGGGCAAAATAACGTCCAAGCATACAAAAATCGCTGCCCATCGCCAATGCAAGGGTTATATGATGATCATAAACAATACCGCCGTCTGAGCAAATCGGAATATATATACCGGTTTCTTTAAAGTAAGCATCACGGGCTTTTGAAACTTCAATCAAAGCAGTCGCCTGACCGCGTCCAATCCCCTTTGTTTCACGGGTAATACAGATTGAACCGCCGCCGATACCAACCTTGATAAAATCAGCACCAGCGTCTGCCAGAAAGCGGAAACCATCAGCATCCACCACATTTCCGGCTCCAATAGGAATGTCATCACCATACTGCTTTTTTACAAATTGAATGGTTCTTTTCTGCCATTCGGAGTAACCGTCAGAAGAATCAATACAAAGGACATCAACACCGCCAGCAACCAAAGCAGGAACACGCTGCTCATAATCACGGGTATTCAGGCCAGCTCCTACCAAATAGCGTTTTTTTTCATCTAATAATTCATTCGGATGCTCTTTTCTGCTTTCATAGTCTTTTCTGAATACAAAGGCAACCAGTCTTCCTTCTCGATCCAAAATCGGTAAAGAATTTAATTTATATTCCCAAATAATATTATTTGCTTCTTTTAATGTAACACCTTCTTCAGCATAATGAAGTTTCTCAACCGGTGTCATAAATTGTGCAACAGGAAGATTGCGAGCCATTCTGCTTGGACGGTAATCACGACCGGTAATGACCCCGAGCAATTTACCGTGTGCAGAACCGTCATCGGTTACGGCAACAGTGGTGTGCCCTGTTTTTTCTTTCAGCTGTAATACATCCGCCAAGGTGTTATCAGGCATCAGATTGGAATCACTTTCAACAAATCCTGCTTTGTAATTTTTAACCGCAGAAACCATTGCAGCCTGTTTTTCAATACTTTGAGAACAAAAAATAAATGACAAACCGCCTTCTTTTGCAAGCGAAATAGCCAGACCGTCTGCCGAAACTGACTGCATAATAGCTGACACAAGCGGAATATTCAGAGAAAAGCGCGGTTCTTCTCCTTTCTTAAACCGTGAAAGCGGTGCTGTTAACTGAACATTTTGCGGGTTGTGTTCAATCCCTGTATAACGCGGAATGAGTAAATATTCATTAAAAGTATGAGACGGTTCTTCGTAATAATATGCCATAGGATGTTCCTTATGATGCAGAAGTTGTTTCTGCGTTTTGCGGATGAAATAATGAGGTGTATAATAGAAAAGAACTGTTGTTTTTTCAAGTAAAAAAACAGCGCAGACCCCATTTATTTAGCTCATGAGATAGGGGAAGCCTGCTCCTAACTGAAAAATTTTTCCTTTTTCAAGTTGCCATCACAAAAAATGAGTCGGTCTCATTTTATCTATCGTATTTTTCATAATAGAGAACAGATCTTACGAACTCTTTTTCTTCTTCTGAAAAAGTATGTTCAGAAAAAGCGGAATTAGGCTTATACCATGAAAATGTTTGATAAAGCTTTTGTAATTCAGCTGATTTAAAGATATAGCCGTGCCGCGCAAAAACAAGATTTCTGAGATACCTCAGCTGAGACTTCGGGACATCCCACAATTTTAAGCTCGGAAGATGCGTATCATGCCAGTAAAAAAGCGGAAACGATACAACACATCGGTTTGATAAAACGGTTTCGGGGCTTTTATTTTTACGATAAGATTCAACTATCTTTGCAGAAACACCGTCTATAAGCAGCGCATACTCATCAGCATTCCGGCGTAACCACAAGGAGACCCCTTCAGTTTCAAAAAAATTCAAATCAAGTATGACATTAAATTTTTGATTGTTAATAGTAACCGTATCGCCTCTTAACGATACATTCTTTAAAGATACGGCATCTTCAAAAATAACAGAAAGCAAATACGCCTCAAAGTCAGCATACCCCTTTGGATGATCACTAATTTTTCTATAGGAATTACCGTTATCATCAACTATAAATGTTCCACTTCGATTTTTGACAAATCTAAAATGCTGAAACTGCTCTGTAGGGATTGCATAGCCGTCATGAAACCCTGCATCACTGTAACAAATATTTTTATCCAGCATTAAAATATCATGATATTCATCCGTTGATGCCCGCAGTGCTTGAATATGACTTCTGGTAGCCTTCAGAACATTATCATATTGCATAGGGATATATGTTCCGATAAATTCATTCGGAACATTTTTTAGTGTACATGTATCATAACAAAAAGTACGGCTACATACAGTGAAAATCAGTAAAATACTGAAAATTATACGCTTTTGAGCCATAAAGCCTCCAAAGGGTTATTAATCTTTAAAGCTATTCTGATGACACGCATTGTTTAACCGATTTCTTTCAGATGTAAAAACTGTACCTTGTTTTGCATAGCAAAGTTTCCGATTTGCCCAAAGAGCAAATTGACAAGCATTGTTTTTTACACCATGTTATGTACAGGGTTTATTTTTCTATTAATCAAACAAAGATGGTTCAGAAATAACTAGTTTTTCTTTTATCTTGTAACCATACTTTTTATTTACTTCGTTTCTAAAATTTTTAATAGCATTTGGATGATATTTTAAGAACCATTTTTCATGATTCTTTAAATATTCATTTCTAATTTTTTCATCATTAAGATCATTTGGAACTCTTTCCATACGGCAATCTATACTATCAAATCCATTAAATTCTTGATTTAATCTAGTTTTAGTATTTTTTACATAGTCAGGATTTATTTCTATACCAATACAATTTCTTTGTAACTGTTGACACACCCTAAGAGTTGTTCCACTCCCAGAAAATGGATCTAAAATTGTATCATCAATATTGGAAGAAACTAAAATCATTCTTTCTATTAGACCTTCTGGTTTTTGAGTTGGATGATTTTGTCTATTTTCATTGCAATAATGAACATGTGAAAATTCCCAAACATCACCAGGATTTGCGCCTCTCATATTATTCCGTGACCTATAATATTTTTGTGGAATTCGTATCATATCTAAATTAAAAGTAAAATTTTTTGACTTTGTAAACATCAAAATATCATCATGACGTGGAGAAAAGCCTTTTGTTTTTCCTAATCCTTGTGTATAATGCCATGTAATCCAGCTGTTAAAGAAAAAATTTAATTCTCTATCTAAGATATCATATAAATACGAAATAAACCTTACCCCCATAAAAACGTATATCGTACCTGTTTCTTTTAAAACTCGATGAACTTCTTTTAACCAACATCTAGAAAAATTAATATATTCATCAAAGCCTTTTAAATCATGATTATTACCATAATTTTTACCTAAATTGTATGGAGGGTCAGCAATTATTAGATCAATTGATGAAGATTGAATAGTTTTTAAAACATCAATTGAATCTCCAAGTTTTAAATCAAGAGTCATATTCAATATCCTTTATCCAATGATTCTGGCTAGCATATCTATACCATTCAGAATAACCTTTTCTTGATGCTATACATTTTTTATCCAAAAGTTGACAAAAATCCCAAGTACTTCGTATTTCTTTAGATACATAATGAATATCTCTTACTTGGATTTGACCACTTCTCAAAGCCGGATTATAGCTAATATCATTTAATCCTAAATATTTTAAATCATAAGCATTAAAATCAACAACTTCCATAACTCCAAACATCATTTTAGAAGCTTCATCTCTTTTGCTATAAACTTTATGCTTTATTGATAGAATAATAAAAATATAATCGGGATCTTTTACATACTCAGTTCTAATTCTAGCAAATGAAGTAATATTAGGAGATTTTCCACTACCTTCAATATCTTTACTTGTTGCTTTTACATCTACAAACCCTGTAACAGAACTTTGAACTTTCCTTTTTCTCTTAAATTGAAGAATTATATCAGCCATATTCAATCTTTCACCTGCTTCAACATTTATAAGCTGATATTGATTATTAGAATCTTCTAACACCTCTGAAAATACCTCAAATGACCAAGCTTCTACAAAAGGTCCAGCTATTTTATTAATATTTTCCATAGGTAAACCAAGTTTTAAATTAGTGTTAATTAAAATTTTATTTCTCTTATTAGCAATAGCTTCTCTAATTATTGCTTCAATCTGTTTGATAATGAAATCAGAACATTCTTTATAATCTTCCGACTCAACAGGTATTTTAAAGTCTAATTTTTCATAATCATTACAATTCATTCTATCTCCATATTTTCATAACTTAATATTAATACCATCTATGGTAATTAATGAGGTAAATATATCAAATTTTTACTTTTTTTTCAATAATGGAGCCATAAACCTTGTACATAACGAACCGGGTGTAAAAACAGTGCTATCTTTGCGTTAGCAAAGTTGTCAATTTGCCCAAAGAGCAAATTGACAAGCATTGTTTTTTACGCCATGTTATACACAGGTTTTAATTTTCCAAATTCCACCAAATATATAAAATATTTTGTTTTTCTTTAGCAAAAATAGGAAAATCGCCAAAACCTTTTGGAATTCCTATG
>PDWI01006725.1_pt1 | contig 14329 bp, 16 predicted proteins | sample 1430891 | NCBI WGS metagenome assembly PDWI01 (sample SAMN01162508, study PRJNA174530) | Oral metagenome, whole genome shotgun sequencing project. | biome: Marine environment; feature: Marine mammal; material: Swab sample of the gingival sulcus; isolation source: swab sample of gingival sulcus...
CAGGGGAGAAATTGTCTCCCTGTTTGACGCAGGCATTACCTCCATTGCCATTGACGCCTCCCACATGCCCGATGACCAGAATCTTCTGGCAAGCATTGAGCTGAACGAATTTGTACCGGACTGGGCAGGCCTTGAAACAGAAGTGGGAGAAATCAAGGGAGAACAAGGCCTTTCCACCAAAGAGGAAGCCCTGTTTCTCATCCAGGGACTCAACGCCCACGGCATATTCCCTGACTGGATTGCCCTGAACAACGGCAGTACCCACGGACTGGAACAAAGCGGCACCGGGATTGATGTGGCCCTTACCTCTGAAATTCACAAGGCCCTGGAACCCTATGGCGTATCCGGTGCCCAGCACGGGACATCAGGAAACAACTCGGACAGACTGCGGGATATTGCCACCAAAACCAACACCACCAAGGCAAATGTGGCCACAGCCCTTCAGATGGTTTCCTGGGGCATGCAGGTCAATGACTACGGCAACGCCATCATGGATGAAAACGGGCAGTTCATAAAAGAAAAAGGAAAAGGCGTCAGCCAGGCATCCTGGGAAAAAATGCTGGCCTTTGCCCACGACAACCAGATTACCGGAGGAAATTTCAAAAAACTTAACCTTCCCTTTGAGAGCCTTCTGCTTACCCAGGACGCATCCATCCGTAATCGTATGGTCCAGAACGTAGAAGAATTTACTTACAAACTTCTCACGGAAGTATTCCATGCCCAGGATACGGCAGAGCTTGTCATTGACAATATTGCTGCCGCAAAATCCCATGCTCCGGCTCCCAAGGCATCAAAAATGGAAGATCCCGGACAATGGACCAGGGAAAAAATCAGGGAAAAGGCATCCTGTATTGCTTCAGATAAAGGCCCGGACGGCGACTTTGACGACTGATCCGAAAAAAAATAAAAAATTTGAAAAAAAATTAAAGTTTGAGTTTATGATAACCGATATGGTAGGGTAGAACGAAAATCAGGAGAATAAATTCATGCATATACCCTCTTATCAAATTCAGAATGTGCTGAAGGTATATTCCCGGCAAGTCAGCCAGGGGAAAATATTGGCTCGCAACAAAAATGACAGCAAAACGAGCTTTACGGATTCTGTATCTCTGTCCATGGAAGGAAAACGCCGCTCCATTATTGACAGGGTAACCAATGATATTGTGGATAAAATTATTACGGAGGGTGCTTCTCAATCTCCGCCATTGGAAAATGAGGTTCCTGATCTTCCAATAACCTATAAGCAGGCCAGGGGTGCTGCCTATCTGAAAAACAGCACAACTCCCCAGGTACCCAGGGAATTTACCTATACTGCCATTGATAAAGAAAACAACAAAACCAGCCAGACCTTGTCCATGATGGATCCGCAATTTATTTCCACCGGGACAGTTCCCAAAGATTCCACTGAACCCGCACAGGGATCAGAAGAAACAGATGGAGGGCAGATCACATGAAAATATCAGGATATTCACAAAACTATATCAACCAGAACTATGCCAAATCAACGGTCAATGAACGGACTGTGGACCAGGGAGACGTGGAAAAGGAAAACCGGAAATCTTCCGAATCTGACAACATCAGCTTATCCCAGACCACCCTGGACAGACAGAGCATTGATAAAAATATGGATAATGCCCAGCCAGACAGGGAAGGCCATGTACAGGCGCTGAAGGCACAGGTAGAAGCCGGACAGTATAATGTACATGCAGATAAGGTCGCTGAAAAAATGGTCGGATTCTATATGGATGATCTTGCATAGTTCCCTGCATTTTTTTCCGGTGTTCCCGAAAAATGAAACGGCATACCTATGGCAGAGTTTGGAGATCTCAGAGACTAAGACATTGTTATTATGATAATTTATTTAAAAATTTTTCACTTGCGAAATATGGCATACTCATTGCATAGTAAAGTTTCTGATAATCCACAAGGAGGAACTTATGAATAAAATAGACGCTGCCATAGAACATATTCAATCTGTTGGGAAAAACAGCCAGGCGGGAAACAAATCTTCTGCTGTGAAAGAAGGAAATTTTCAACAGGCTCTTTTTGAAGCGTTTGATACCAAGGAGGGATCTGCAATGAACACCACAGCAAGGGTGGAGGCTTTGGAAGAGATTGCTCCCATTCACATGCCTGTCATCCAGAAGCCTTCCCAGGTTGTCAACGGAAAAACCAATGATCTGCTGGATCTGCTGGATACCTATGCCGGACAATTGAATGATACCAGCATATCCCTGAAAGCCTTAAGCCCTGTTCTGGAAAAGATCAATGATTCAGCAGACGGACTTTTATCTGCTGCCAGGACATTGGGCAATGAAGATACACAATTACAACAAATTGCCAACCAGACAGCTCTCACGGCAAGAAATGCCTATATTCAATTTCAACGGGGAGATCTTCTCAACTAGCAGTTCTCACTCCTGATTGAATTGAGATTGACCAATTTCCTGCTTGGCCCTGTTCCAGAATCTGTCCTTTTCTTCCTGGGACAGGGCTTTGAGTTCCAGACCTTCCTTTTGAATCAGCTCTTCCATGTGACGGAATCTTTTTTCAAACTTGGCAGTGGCCTTTTGTAAGGCCATCTCAGGATGGAACCCGGCAAATCTTGCCACATTGACCAAAGAAAACAAAATATCTCCAAACTCCAGCATGGCATCTGTCTTGTTTCCTGTTTTACGGGCCTGTTCAAACTCCTGGATTTCTTCTGAAACCTGATCAAGCACTCCGTTTATATCCTCCCAGTCAAATCCTTGTTTCACAGCGGCCCTGGACACTTTCATGGCACGCAGCAGCCCCGGCATTCCCTGGGGGACATTGTCCAATGCAGAACCAGGCTTGTCATGATGGTTCTGGTCTTTTTCCTGTGCCTTGATCCGCTCCCACTGGCGGTATAATTCCTTTTTATCGGACACCGTGGAATCTCCATACACATGGGGATGCCGCCGGATCATCTTTTGGGTAACAGTATCCACGACTTTGGAAAAAGGAATTTTTCCAGAATCATGAAGAATCTCCATGACAAATAACACCAGAAACAATACATCCCCCAGTTCTTCACATACGTTTTCCAGATCCTCTTTTGCCAGGCCTTCTTCTAATTCATACAATTCTTCTGCAAGGCATTTCCACAAGGTGTCAGGAGTCTGTACACGATCCCAGGGACACCCGTTTTCCCCGCGTAATGTGCGTATTACTTCCAGAATGGGGGCAATGGTTTCCATCATATCTATCCGCTTCTAAAAAAATTTCCCCATCCCAGCCCGCAGATTTCCAGGAACCAGCTCTGACAATACATCCACCACCTGAATCAGATACGGAGCGGTTTTTGCTCCTTTTACCAGACTGGAGCCGCCGGGGATAAAAATAGTGAGAGCCGCAAATATCACAGAACAGATCAAGACCCCTTTACAAAAACCAAATACCAGCCCAAAGGTTCTGTCCACCCATCCCAGAAATATAATGGACAGAAGTTTTCGGATAAAAAATGCCAGACTGCCGACCAGTATCAAAATCCCCGCAAACAGTACAAAAAAACAGATCAGTTTGGCAAGCCAGGGTTTGGCAATCCAGTCTGCCACATAGGGAAGAATGGAAGGATAATAGGTCGCAGCCCCGTAAAAACCTGCAATGATCCCAATAATCCCGGAAACCTCCCGAATCAGCCCCCTGAAAAACCCGGAAACCAGGCATACAGCCACAACAATCAATACAAAAATATCAAAACCGTTCATAGGCACCTCACAATGGGACAAGGATCAGACAAGAAGGGAACCGCCTGATACCAATGAAAATTTTGTGACAACTCCAGAATAAACAGCAGATTCACACCTCATTCTGACTAGAAAATCTAATTATTATCAATATATCCATTTTTTAGTCAAGATTTTTATTGACCTTTTCAAAAATAAATTGCACCGTATGGTTCATGGAAAACCTTGAGTTTGAAAACCCGGTCCTTACCGGAAAATTATTTGGATTTCATAATATCCACCTGAAAAAGATTTCCGCTGCCCTGGGCATGGAAATCAATTCCAGGGGAACCAGAGTGACCCTGAAAGGTTCTGACCAAAACAGACGCATGGCAGCAGACCTGTTGAAACAATTATACGAGATTGTAAAACAACAGACAGACCTGACCCCTGCCATGGTTGATTCTGCCATTGGAATTATCAAAAAAAACAAAAATATTCCCCTGGAATCCATTTTCAGCCACACCATATTCACCACTGCAAAAAACCGGAAAATTATTCCCAGAAATCCCAGTCAACTTCAATATGCCCATGCCATTGAGTCCAATGATATTGTCTTTTCCATCGGGCCTGCCGGAACCGGAAAAACCTACCTTGCCGTGGCCCTGGCCGTAGATGCCTTTACCAGGGGGGCTGTATCCAGAATTATTCTTACCCGGCCCGCCGTAGAAGCCGGAGAAAACCTTGGATTTCTCCCCGGAGATCTTGCAGAGAAAATCAACCCTTATCTGCGTCCTTTATATGATGCCCTGCACGACATGCTTGATTTTGAAAAGGTCAAGTCATATATTGAGCAGGAAATGATTGAAATTGCCCCCCTTGCTTTCATGAGGGGCAGAACCTTGAACAACGCCTTTATCATCCTGGATGAGGCCCAGAATACAACTTCTGAGCAAATGAAGATGTTTTTAACCCGTATGGGTTCCTCATCAAAGGTCATTGTTACCGGGGATATTACCCAGATTGATTTGCCCCGTGGAAAAACATCCGGCCTTGTGGAAGCAAAAAAAATCCTGGGCCAGATCCCAGGCGTTGCATTTGTTACCTTTTCAAAGGAAGATGTGGTTCGCCACCCCCTGGTGGCAGACATCATTAACGCGTATGAAAAAAAGAAAATGGCATAAACTGAAGACCGCCATCCTTGATCTTTCCGTTTCTTCCCGCCTGCCCCTGTGGCTTATGCTTTTTGCCCTTGCAGGCTTGTTTACCGCTGCCCAGATTTCCCCCAGGCAAAAGGAAATTCCAGCAACTTATACCATAGGAGATGTGGCCCGGCGGGATATTAAGGCACCCTGGGATTTTTTCGTGGAAGATCCGGCCATGACAGACAAAAAAATTGTTCAGGCAAAAAACCAGATCAAAATGGTATATGACCTGAACACAGATCTGCTGCCCGTTACCATTAGCAAAATCAACCAGGCCTTTGCTTTGGGAAAATCATTTTTTTCTGCACCAGAGTCCCATAAGACAGATCCTGAACAAAAAAAAGACTCAGCACCCTCCTCTTCCAGAAACACCCCCCCTCTGAAGAAAACTCCGTCCAATCCAGTGCCGGATTTTCAAAAGGTTCTGGAAAGCAAATCAGAATTTGAATCCCTTCTGGGAATTACACTCAATGACGGTGCTTACAAAATCCTGTACCAGGAAGAATTTGGCCCTCATGTTCCTGAAAAAATCATCTCTGTTATTGAAACCATATTGAAAAACGGAGTGGTTGCCAACAGGGAAATTCTGTTAAAAGAGGAAGACAGGGGAATTGTCCTGCGGGATATTCTGTCCAATGAAGAAAACATCATTACCAATCTGGAAAATTTCCATGACCCGGACCAGGCAAGAAGCATGGCCAAACGCATTGCATCTCTCATAGTAAAAGATGCAGACTACCAGCTGACCTCTTTGATTATTGATATATGCCAGCAGCTCATCCAGCCCAATATTACCCTGAACAGAAAAGAAACAGAGCAGCGCAGACAAAAAGCCGCAGCAGACGTTACCAGGGCCGTGTTTCCTGTCAAGGCAGGAGAGATGATCATACGGGAAGGAGAGCTTGTGGACAAGGGTAAACTGATCAAACTTGCGGAGCTGCAAAAACAGCAAAGTGCCCAGCACCTTGATCCCATGTCCTTTATCGGCATTTTTGTCCTCACATTTTCTCTGCTTCTGGTATCCTATCTCTTGTTTCTAAAAGATCATCAAAATCTGAAAAATTACCACAACAAACATATCTGCTTTTTGTTTTTCACCATGATTTTTTATCTGGGACTGGCCCAGATCATGATTTATCTTTCCCGGTCTTTGGCACCTTCCGCCGCCTGGAATCTTGCGGCGACTTCCTTTTTCATGCTCATCCCCATTCCTTCGGCTTCCATGCTGGTGTGCATCTTTCTGGGGTTTGACATTGCTGTGGGATGCAGTATACTCATATCCATTCTCACCGCTATTGCCTTTGGAGGAAACTTTCTGGTACTGATTTTTTATTTTCTCAGCGGAATTATCTCTGCCCATTGGGTGGAAGACCAGCAAAAACGAAAAAACCTTATTGGAGCGGGATTCAAGCTGGGAATTTTCAATACTCTTCTGGCAGCATCTTTCTGGCTCTATTCCCCGGATCATACGGTCCCTGCTGCATTGCTCCAGCATGAGCTTATGGCCTTTTGCGGAGGATTGCTTTCTGCCATTCTGACCCTTGGCCTGTCCCCCATGATTGAAATCGGATTTACCTACACCACAGAAAGCAAACTCCTGGAAATCTCCAATCTGGATCAGCCACTGATCAAACGCCTCATGATAGAAGCCCCTGGAACCTACAATCACAGTCTGATTGTGGGAACCCTTGCCGAAGCTGCCGGTTCTGCCATTGGCGCATCAGGACTCATGGCCAAGGTAATGGGATATTACCACGACATTGGCAAGCTGGACAAGCCATTGTATTTTGTAGAAAATCAATCCGACGGAAAAAACCGCCATGACAAGCTGTCCCCTTCCATGTCCGCACTCATATTGATCCAGCATGTGAAAAAAGGTGTGGAACTTGCCAGACAATACCGACTGGGCAACGAGGTAATTGAAGGAATTGTACAGCACCATGGCACATCCCTGATCAAATACTTTTATGCAAAAAGTCTGAAAACCTCTTCAGGCAATGTGAATGAAGCAGACTTTCGCTATCCTGGGCCCAAGCCCCAGACAAGAGAAGCCGGAATTGTCATGCTGGCAGACGTGGCCGAGGCTTCTGTACGGGCATTGGAACGCCCCACAGCCTCACGGATCAAAGGCCGGGTCAAGGCGTTGATCAACGATATTTTTGCAGACGGACAACTGGAGGAATGCGAGCTGACACTGAAAGATCTCCACGCCATTGCCAAAAGTTTTAACACCATTTTAACCAGTATTTACCACAATCGAATTGAATATCCTGACAAATCCCAGGAAAAGAAAAATGGAACAAAAGATACTGATAGACAATCTCCACGAACAGACAATGGCAACAGCCCCCCTGCACAAAAAGATAAAACAGATCTTAAACGCCTTGGACTGTAATGACAGGGAATTGTCTGTGCTCATCACAGATGATCCCGGAATTGAAGAACTCAACCGCACCTATCGGGGAATCGCAGCCCCCACCAATGTTTTGTCCTTTTCCATGCAGGAAGGCGAAGCGGCAAATATCTGTCCACAGCTTTTAGGAGACATTGTGATTTCCGTCCAGACAGCACAGGCAGAGGCAAAACAGGCAGGAATCACAACAGAAGAACGCATGTCCCAATTAGTTATCCATGGCATTCTGCACCTGCTGGGCTATGACCATGAGCAAGGAGAAACCCAGGCTGCGGAAATGGAAAACAAAAGCCTTGCCCTTCTCAGAATCATTGAACCCAATGGGGAACTGGATTTTTTTTGACCATATTTTTTTGCAAAAGGAGGAAGAACCATGACCGCTGAACTGGCTGTCAACGTAGATCATGTGGCAACCCTGCGCCAGGTGCGGGGAGTATCCTATCCAGAACCTGTGGCAGCGGCCTGTGTCGCAGAAACTGCAGGAGCCGATGCCATTGTGGTGCATCTGCGCCAGGATCGCAGGCATATCCAGGAACGGGATGTCCGGCTGCTGCGCCAGGTAGTGCAAACCCGGCTGATCCTGGAAATGGCTGCCAGCAACGAAATGATCGGCATTGCCCTGGATATTCATCCTGATACCGTAACCCTGGTGCCTGAAACCAGGGAAGAACTGACCACCCAGGGAGGACTGGATCTGATCTCCCACCAGGCCCATATTGCTGAGGCAATTTCCACCTTGCAAGGCGCAGGAATCAAGGTGTGCATCTTCATTGATCCTGATCTGGATCAAATCAAATGCGCCCATAAAATCGATGCAGATTCCATTGAAATCCATACCGGCGCCTTCTGTGATGCACCGACAGGTCTGGAAAAGGATCAGGAGCTTTCCCACATCGTGGATGCCGCCAAAATCGCCTCCAAACTCAAACTGGGGGTACATGCCGGACATGGCATTTGCTATGACACCATCCGGGCATTCAAAGGGCTCTCAGAAATCAGTGAATACAGCATTGGACACAGTATCATTGCCCGGTCTGTACTCACGGGAATTGACCAGGCTGTCAGGGATATGAAGCAGCTCATTCAATCCTTATAATGGCGGCCACAGGCCGATTGGGATCAGACCCTGGGCTCTGTTACATCCAGTCCATCGCAGGTATCTTCCAGAGGACATTGACAGATCCTGTCTTTTCCAGATCGTTTTGCCTCATATAACGCCTTGTCTGCCATTATGACCAGCTGCTCCTGGGTAAAATCATTACGATCAGTGGAACAAAGTCCAAAACTGCAGGTAATGGAAAGTCCCATGGAAAAATTATTTTGATTAATGAGTTTCCGAACACGCCGGGCCAAGACCAAAGCTTTGTCTAAGGGGGTGTGGGGCATGATAATGCAAAATTCCTCTCCTCCCCATCGCCCCACAAAATCAATGGATCGCGCGTTCCGGGACAGAATATCGGCAAGTTCCCTTAATACAACGTCCCCTATTGAATGTCCCAGGGTGTCATTGACTTTTTTAAAATTGTCAATGTCCAGAATAATAAAAGAAAGGGGGGTTGCCATGCGCTTTGTTTTATCTATCTCCCTTTGAAGGCAGGAAGAAATATAGTGGCGGTTATGCAGCCTGGTTAAATGATCCATAGTGGAAGTTTCATACAGCTCACGCTGAAAAACATCAAAAATTTTGATGCAGGAGGACAAAACCAGAACCAGGGTTCCTGAAGTAAGATAGTACCTGATAAACGACAGAGAATTCCATGCCTCTTTGGACCAGATTTCCCATTGGATCAGCATTACCAAACAGATACCAGCATAATAAAAAGCCAACAGGGTCAATCCAAATCCATACCCATTGAGAAAAATAATAAAAACCGGCACCATATAGGTCCAGCAAAGACCGCAGTCAATATTCCGATTTAGAAAAACAAATCCCACCATGAATACGATAAGAATGGTTGATACAAACAGGGAAGGCACTCTGCTTCTCCTGGTTTTTCGTACCCACAGGAATGTTGTGCAAAAACTGAACAATGTAATGCAATTCATGGACAAAAAGAAAAAATTGTCCTGTTTTATCAAATGGTATGCAACCCCGAAAGAAAAAAGCCCTGTTCCAATGAGCAGTACTGTGTTCAGCATAACGACTCGGTATAGCATCACTGGCTGCTGAGTTTCTTGTATATCTGCAGTCAGGAGGCTGTAAACGAATGCACGGAATCGGAGTGAGAATTTCTTCATTTTCTCATTTTATAACAGATATGATGTGTATATAATTCATAATATTTCAACTACTTATCGAATTTTTTTTCAAAAAATCAAAAAGGGCTTTCCCTCAAAATCATATTATTGAAGAAAAGCCCTTTCCCGATTATCTCATATACCTTAGAGACAAAATAAATTACATTTTGGTTCCTTCAGCATGACTCTGGAGTTTCACTTCCACTTTTTCTGTAAGACCTGCATAGTATTCCCTCAGGATCTTCAATACTTCTTCCCTGCCAAAGTGATCCACAACTTCCTGGTTATTGGAAAGTGCATGGCGCAATTTGGTTCCAGACAGAATAACCCTGTCTTCCTTGGTATGGGGGCAGGTTCTCATGGAGGCCATTCCATCGCATTTGTGGCAGTAAAAAGTCCAGTCAATTTTCAGGGGTTCGCACAGCAATGCCTTGCCAGGTTCTGAGGGCTGGGGAATTTTGTCAAAAATTTCCTGGGCTTCAAACAAGGTATAGAAATCGCCAACACCGGCATGGTCACGACCAATGATCATGCGGTTTACCCCATAGTTCTGACGGAAAGTAGCATGGAGCAGGGCTTCCCTTGGGCCTGCATATCTCATGTCCAGGGGGTAACCTGCATTGACAACATGCTCCGGTACAAAATAGCCCTTGATCAGGGTATCAATACATTTGATACGAACGTCTGCGGGGATGTCGCCGGGTTTCAGGTTACCGATGAGAGAGTGGATCAGCACACCGTCGCAAACATCCAGAGCGATCTTGCACAGATGCTCATGGGAACGGTGCATGGGGTTTCTCAGCTGCATGGAAGCAACATTTGCCCAGCCTTTCTTGTCAAAAATGGCTCTGGTTTCTGCAGGAGTCAGATACACGCCCTTGAATTTTTCAGGGAACTCTCCTTCGGACACAACTTTTACAGGGCCTGCCAGGCAGAATTCTTTTCTGGCCATAACCATCTGTACACCGGGATGATCTTCCATGGCAATCTTCCAGAATACATCATCAGCAGACTCTTCGCCATGGCCTTTGTAAACTTTTTCGCATTCCCATTTTTTCTCGTCTTCGGTAAGTTCGAATTTTTCTTCCACTTTCATGGTAGCATAAATTTCGCCGCCTCTTTCCAGGGAAATCTCATCACCGACCTGAACCTGATCTGCGTCCTCTTTGGAAGCATCCATCATTACAGGCACGGGCCAGAATGTTCCGTCTGCCAGCAAAAAGTTTTCGCATACCCCTTTCCAGTCTGCCTTGGTCATAAAACCGTTCAGCGGGCTGAAACCACCGATTCCCAGCATGATCAAATCACCTTTAACCTGGGAAGAAATTTCAATTTTTTTCAATCCCTGGGCTTTTTGTTTTTCAGCGGCAAGGGCATCGCCTTCCAGCTTGCATACAACCAGACCTTTCCCTCCATGAGGGGCAACTAACTTGGACATAGACCTATTCTCCTTCGTTTGATTTATGATTACTCAGATAGCACATATCTGATTTGACTTTTTTATATGAGAGTCTCTATAACCCACTAAATTACTTTCATTGTTCGTTATGGACCCCGTTTGAAATCTGATAGCTTCCCCCAGCCCAGGGCTGGTATATGGTATTCAAAACACCAGACACCTTTTTACCTGATGCACATAGAATGTAATTAAAAACAGGATATAATAATGACAGGAAACTTTGTCAAGGCTTTATTTGTCCCAGATCCACCGCCTGATTTTATAAATAGTTGATTTGCATTTTATTCCGCCAATTTCCTGATCAGAAGCAGGATGTCAGATGCAAGACAGGCCCCGGCGTCTGAGGCGTATCAGGCATCCTTCGCAGGGGAATGGGGCTGAATGCAACGACCCAGGGGCATTCTGATGGTGGATCAGGGTTGTCTTCCTGATTCCCGGAAAAGTATTCCCTGTCCGGTCGGATGGCAAGCTATTGCAATTCCAGCGACTGTCCCAGTTCTTTCATTGAATCCACATGAAGATCAGCAGAAAGGCCAGGATTCTGAAAAGCAGCAAACCATGTCCCGGCACTCTTTGCCGCTTTCATGTCAAATTGCGAATCTCCGATAAAAATCATCTGTTCAGGTTCCAGTGCAAAGGTTTCCATGAGCAAAAGCAGTTGATCAGGAGCAGGCTTGGGATGCTCCACATCCATTGAGGTAACCACTTTTTCAAATAATTGGCCCAGATTGAAATCCTTGATTACCTTACCCATACTCTCACTGCGATTTGTGGCAACGGCACGGATCAGCCCCTTTTGACCAATCTGTTTCAGCAGGGACACAAGGCCATCTGCCATCTGCATATCCTTAGTGAGACTTTGGTAGTCGATTTTTCGGATGCCTTCATATACGGGAGTCATATCCTCTTTCATATCCGGGAACAAATAAAACAATGCCTCCCTGACCGTCATCATGTGCACATTTTCAAACTGTTCCTGGTTCAATTCCGGCCGGGAAAACTGGTGCAGCAAAATATTGTAGAATCTTCTGTTGGCATTGGCCGTATCAAACAATACCCCGTCACAATCAAAGACCACTGCTTTTATATTTGAAATATCCATGTCTTATAAAACCTGCTCAGCTGCCCGCGGCTGTTTTTATATAAAAATTTACATAAGTTACTAAATTACTTTCATTCTTTGCTGTGGGCTGGTCTGGAGGGTTCCATACCCAGTCAGCCCGTGGCTGTTATATGAAAATGGCATAGGCCCGAACTTTTAATTTCGGCTTATATTTATTGTCGGTTTCAAGGGTAATGATCTCATACAAATTGTCAGGTTTCTGAGAATTTACCTTGATGGACACCTGCCAGGTTTTTTCGCCCTTGTCCGGAGGAATCAGTTTACAGGTAAATGCCTTGCTGGCAAATTCCTGGCGCATTCCCAGAATGGAAAAAGGGTATCCAGGTGCCGGGGTAATGCGCACAACAGCGTTCAATGTTTCTCCGGATTTGCCTTCCAGGGACACAACCCGCGGAGAAATATCAGCCACCTTTTCCACCTTTCCCAATACACTGATATAAAACTGCTTGTCTTCAGGATCATTGGTTGTGACGACCATGCGCTTATTCAGGGTTTTTCCCCCATAACCGGCCGTTGCAATCTTTACGATAATTTTTCCTTCCCCGCCCGGAGGAATGACAGGCTCGGAAGCACTGCCCTGACACCCTCAGGAAGTACCGATTTCCACAATCTCAAGGGGTTCGTCTCCATGATTCTGCACAATATAATCATGGGTAACCACTGTACCGTCAGGCACCGGTTCAAAGGTAAAATTTCGATGGGGCATAAACAATCTGGGCCCTGCATGGCAAGGCGCACTAACAAACAGAACACATGCAGCAGTCCATACAAAAAAGCAGTAAATTAGTTTCATTAAATTCCCTTTTATTTCAAATAATTAAATACCGGAATTTTGATTCAGCGCAAGAAAGGATTGATCCGGGACTCCATTTCAATGGAACTTTCAGGCCCATGACCAGGATATATGATAGTTTCTTTGGGCAGGGGCAAAAGTCTGGTCTTGATGCTGGCAATCAGGGTATCATAATCTCCGCCGGGAAGATCTGTCCTGCCAATGGAACCTGCAAACAGGGTGTCACCGGAAAATAAATATCCCGGAGAATACAGACACACCCCTCCCCTGGAATGTCCAGGCGTGTGAATTACCTTCAGGGAAATATTTCCCGCATTAATGGTATCCCCTTCCCTGAGATATTGGTCTGCCATGGGAGAATTTTCCGCAGATAAACCAAAGGATGCTGCGGACGCAGATAATTGGGAGAGCATGGGTTCATCTTCTTCGTGTATGGCCAGAATCGCCCCCGTGACTTCTTTCATCCGCCGGTTTCCCCCCACATGGTCAAAATGCCCGTGGGTATTCAAGATATATGCTACCGTAAGTTTTGACCGGGCAAGAGCCATGAGGATTCGGTCTGGTTCATCCCCCGGATCAATGACTATGGCCTTTCTGGTCTCTTCACAGCCCAGAATATAACAATTTGCCATAATCGGCCCAACTGGAATGGTTGTAATTTTCACACCGACCTCCTTTTACCTGTTTCCATGGTCCTGATTTTCAATTTCCATGCGAATTCCATCCAGGATCCCGTTAATAAAAGCACCAGACTCCTTTGCCCCGTAGATTTTTCCCAATTCCACGGCTTCATTGATGGAAACCGCCTGGGGGATGTCAGAACAATACACGATTTCAAATACGGCCAAACGCAGAATATTTCTGTCCACAAAGGACATCCGGGACAATTTCCAGTTTTTGGAATGCCGGGAAATGAGATCATCAATTTTTTCAAGATGCTCCATAACCCCTTGGACCAATCTGACAAAGAACGAATGATCCCGGGCATCCATATCCCTGGCATGGAAATCAGAAAACTCCCTGAATCTATTGCCGTTTCCCATATCTGAATGGACATCAAGAAAAAATAAGGCTTTCAGTCCCAGTTCCCTTGCCTGTCTGCGGGATCTTTTCGGGGAAGTTTTGATGGTATCGGTCATCTCATGCCAGGCTGGAGGAAAGGTTGGCCATTTCAATGGCGCTTAAGGCAGCATCAAACCCCTTGTTTCCAGCCTTGGTTCCGGCTCTTTCAACGGCCTGTTCAATGGTTTCCGTTGTTACCACACCAAAGATGACAGGCACCCCTGTTTCCAGCCCCACGGCAGCAATACCCTTGGAGACTTCCGCACACACGTAGTCATAATGGGTGGTTGCCCCCCGGATCACAGCGCCCAGGCAGATAACGGCATCATAGATATTCAATTTTGCCA
>PDWI01006726.1_pt1 | contig 14328 bp, 14 predicted proteins | sample 1430891 | NCBI WGS metagenome assembly PDWI01 (sample SAMN01162508, study PRJNA174530) | Oral metagenome, whole genome shotgun sequencing project. | biome: Marine environment; feature: Marine mammal; material: Swab sample of the gingival sulcus; isolation source: swab sample of gingival sulcus...
ACCCAGCTGGTGAAGCTCTACAAGAACGGCGCGCCGTTCAAGATGTCGAAACGCGCCGGCAATTTCGTCACCCTGCGCGATGTGGTCGATCAGGTGGGCGCCGATGTGACCCGCTTCGTGATGCTCACCCGCAAGAACGACGCGCCGCTGGATTTCGATTTCGACAAGGTGCTGGAGCAAAGCCGCGACAACCCGGTGTTCTATGTCCAATACGCCAGCGCACGGATCAATTCGGTGTTGCGCCGGGCGCGCGAGGCCGGGTTGCCGGTGGATGGTGCGCCGAAGCTCGAAGACGCGGCCGAGCTTGCGGTGGCGAAGAAGCTCGCCGAATGGCCGCGTCTCGTCGAGATCGCCGCGCGGACCCATGAGCCGCATCGCATTGCCTTCTATCTCTACGAGTTGGCGAGCGAATTTCACGGGTTGTGGAACAAGGGCAACGAGGCGCCGGAGCTTCGATTCCTGCAAGAAAGTGACCCGAATGCAACATCGGCCAAAATCCCGCTCGCCCGCGCCGTTCATGTTGTGATTTCGGCGGGTCTTGGTATCCTTGGGGTAACCCCGGCGGAAGAAATGCGCTGACAAAATGCGCTGACGGGCGGGGGTGCGGCTGTTTTCGGCCGTGCCAGCCGTCATGAACAACAAGTGCCGTCCGGGGATCGGGCAAGGATCAGAACCGGCGAGGGCTTTTCCCGAACGCCGGACGGAGCAGGCATATGACGGTTTCGGATTGGGGAAGCTCCGTGGCTTCCCGTGGCGTGACGGCATCGGTCCGCGCACAAGGCTATGGGCCTCAGGCACAGCACCGTTACATCCATCCCGCCCATGGCGGACCCGCGACATGGGCGGGGCCGGGCAGGGCGTCGGGCAGGACGCAGGAAATGAACCCGATGCAAGGGGGCGGATTTCCGCCGCCGACGGCCCTGGGTGTTTCCGGTGGCAATGCCGCGCACGGTCACGCAGCCCCTCATGCGTCCGGCCAGCCGCCGCAACGCGCCGCTGGCGGCGCGCAATCGGGCGACGGCGCGGGGCTGTTCAACATCATCGGTGCCGCGGTGTCGGTGGCGCTTGTGGTCGGGCTCGGCCTTTGGGGCTACAAGCTGGCGCTGCGCGATGTGAGCGGCGTGCCGGTGGTGCGTGCCCTCGAAGGGCCGATGCGGATCCAGCCCGCCGACCCGGGCGGCGCGGTGGCGCCGCATCAGGGGCTGGCGGTGAACGGCGTGGCCGCCGCCGGGATCTCTGCCGAACCGGTCGAAGCGGTGTTGCTGTCGCCGCCGGTGATGGCGCTCACCGAAGACGACGTGCCCGCCGTTCCCGCGACGGCCCCCGCGGCCGAGCCTCTCCCGGCTCAGGTCGACGTGACCTCGTCGTCGCATCGCCCCGCCACCGCCCTGCCGATGCCCGCCAGCGGCGGCGAGATCGACGCCGATGCCGCCGTGGCTGCGGCGCTGGACTTTTCCGGGCTTTCGGACGACAGCGCCGACACGCCGATCGTGGTGATTCCGAAATCCGTGCCCGGGGTGAACCGCTCGCCGCGGCCGATGCGGCGCCCGGCGCATCTCTCTGCAATCGCCAGCCCGGTGCAGGCAACCAATGTCTCCGCCCCGATGGCCGCCCCGATCACCGCCTCCACCGCGCCGCCGGTGCGTCCGGACCGGCTGTCGGTGCAGCGGCCCGAACTGATGATGGGCCGTGAGGTTGCTCCGGAGGCGGTGGCGCCCGGGTCCTGGATGGCGCAGCTCCACGCCCATAAATCCGCCGATGATGCCCGCGCCCACTGGCAGCGGCTGGCCCGGGTCAATCCGGTGCTGTTCCATCAGCGCGACTGGACCATCGAACAGGGCGCCTCGGGCGGCGCGCCCTTCTTCCGGCTGCGGGCCATCGGTTTCGTCAATGGCGACGACGCCAGAGGGTTCTGCAAGGCGCTGATCAACGCGTCGGGCAGCTGCGTTCCGTTGGAGAAAAAATGAACCGGGGCCGGGGGGCAGCGATATTCGGTTGCGCCGGGCCGCGGCTGACCCGCGCGGAACACGGGTTTTTCCGCGCCGCCGACCCGTTCGGCTTCATCCTGTTCGCCCGCAATGTCGAGGACCCTGAGCAGCTCGAATGGCTGACCGCCGAGCTGCGCGAGGCCGCGGGCTGGGAGGCGCCGGTGTTCATCGATCAGGAGGGCGGCCGGGTCGCCCGCCTCGGCCCGCCGCATTGGCGCGAATGGCTGCCGCCGCTCGATCAGGTGGCGCAGAACCGGCGCGGCGCGGCGCGGGCGATGCAGATCCGCTACCGGCTGATCGCCGAAGAGTTGCGCGCGGTGGGTATCGACGGCAATTGCGCCCCCGTGGCCGACCTCGCCTTCCCCGACACCCACCCGGTGCTGCGCAACCGCTGCTATGGCGATGACGTGGTGGCGGTGGCCGAGATCGCCGCGGCGGCGGCGATCGGGCTGGTCGAGGGCGGGGTGCTGCCGGTGGTCAAGCACATGCCGGGCCACGGACGCGCCACGGTAGACAGCCACAAGGGGCTGCCGCGGGTGAAAGCCAGTCTGAAGAAGCTCCGGGTATCGGATTTTCTCGCCTTTCAGGCGGTGGCCGGGCTGCCGCTGGCGATGACCGCGCATCTGGTGTTCGAGGCGCTCGATCCGGCGGCTCCGGCCACCCAGTCGCCTGCCGCGATCCGGCTGATCCGCGAGACCATCGGCTTCAGGGGGCTGCTGATGACCGACGACATTTCCATGGGCGCGCTCTCGGGCAGCATCGCCGAACGCGGCCGTCGGGTGCTTGAGGCGGGCTGCGATCTGGTGCTGCATTGCAATGGCGATCTCGGCGAGATGCAGGCGCTGGCGGAGGTGGCGGGCGAGATGAGCCCGGAGGCGCTGATCCGCGCCGAAGACGCGCTGGGCTGGCGGCGGGAGCCGGTGCCGGCGGATATCCCCGCGCTCGAAGCGGAGTTCGATGCGTTGATGGCGGGAATGTCGAAAACTTGAAGCACCACTTCAAGAATGCGACGCATCCACTTGATTGCCAATGAGATACCCGACCATCAGCGGATCCAGTAACCAAGCTTCCTGAGGCGGTTGCGCAGGGCCTTCTCCCCGCGCGGCAGGTCGTTCCGGTCGAATTGCGCCCGGAGTGCGCGGCCCTTGCCCTGGAAGATCATCTGCCGCATCGCCTTGTTGTTTTTCAGCACCCGCTTGATCCGGTTGGGCGCGGCGGCGGCCTCGAGCCAGTCGATCGTCCGGTCGCTTTCGCGGGCATAGGCCAGCGGCAACACCCGCCAATGGCAGGTGATGTCGCCGTCGAGCCCGTCAAGCTCCGGCCCCGGGCGGCCGCCGCCCAGCGCGTGGATCACCAGCGGCAAGGCCACCTGATCGAGCCAGGGGTCGAGCGCCTGAAGGGCCAGTTCCGGCGGCGGGTCGTCGCGGATGCTGAGGGCGATGTCGAGAAAACTCTTGCCGAAGGCGGCCGGATCGGCCCCGAAGAACCATCCGGCGTTGAAATAGAGATAGCGCGCCCAATACTCGTCGGGTTCGGAGAGGTCGAGCGAACTGGCAAAATCGAGCCCGAACCGGTCGTAGAGCGATTTCCAGATTTCGGTGTAGCCCGGCCCGTAAAGCTCGGGCTTCGGCCAGGTGCCCTCGCGGTGCATCGACGCCGAGGGCCGGGCGAAATCGAATGCCACCTGCGACAGCGGACCGGTGACCACCGTGTCGCTGTCGAAGAAGATGAAAGGCTCGCCCGGCGGCAGTGCCGCCAGCCCCTCGATCTTGTTGCCCTGGGGGTAGTCGGACCCAAAATGTCGTGCATCGAAGGGGCGGATCTCGGCGCCGAGCTCGCACAGCGCATCGCGCAGCTGCGGCGTGAGACGCGGGTTGCCGGGCCAGGCGCCGCCGGGGCGTGGCTCGGCGACGATCAGCCGTCCGGCGAAACCCGGGTCGAAACGCCGGAGCGAGGCGGCGAACAGCAGCGCTTCATATTGCAGCCGGCCCGCCTGACCGATGACGAGAATGTTGAACTTTCCCGCCGATTTTTCCGCCTTTTCCATTGCACCTTGCCCTGATGCCCGCCACTTCCCACTATATAGAGACAAGCGGCGGGCGAGTGAACGCCGCCGATCCCGCTGCCGACCCCGATCAGGAGGCCCTGATGCGCGCCCCGAAGCCGTTCATAGCCCATGTGGCGCTTGCCGTTCTGACCCTTGGCGGGGCAGTGCCCGCGATGGCCGAGCAATTCACCACCGCCGAGGAGGTGAAGCCGATGCTCGATATTACCCGCGACCACTGGGTGTCGCTGCGGGAGCGCGGTGCGGAGGACCAGCTTCTGTTCACCCAAGTCATCGCATGGCGCTGCGGCCTTGATGCGATTGCCTACAAGGTCAACGACCGGGAGCGCCGAGTGCTCGAGGTCGAACCCTGCTATGAGGGCGAGACCCGGCCCAACGGCATCAAGGGCGATGGGTTCCTGCCTTACGTGACCTTCCCGCTCGGCATGGTCGAGGAGGTGCGGGTCTGGCTCGACTACGATGACGGCAGCAGCGACAGCGAGACCTACCGGCGCGACGCGATCCTGTCGCGGTAGAGCGTGCTTTCCTTTGGTCGGGTTTCGGCCTAAACCGGGCAGAGATCCGGCGAAACCCCGAAGCACGACATGAAGACCATCACAACCACCGAGGCGCTGGCAGATTTCTGCACCCGCGCCGCCGATTGCCCCTATGTCACCGTCGATACCGAGTTTCTGCGCGAACGCAGCTATTACTCGAAGCTTTGTCTGGTGCAGCTTGCGGTTCCGGGCGACGGGGATGACGACGCGGTTCTGGTCGATCCGCTGGCGGAGGCGCTGTCGCTGGAGCCGCTCTACGAGCTATTCCGCGATGAAAACGTGGTGAAGGTGTTCCATGCGGCGCGGCAGGATCTTGAGATTTTCTTCGTCGACGCCGGGCTGATCCCGTATCCGCTGTTCGACACGCAGGTTGCGGCGATGGTCTGCGGCTATGGCGATCAGGTGGGCTATGAGACGCTGGTGCGCCGGATCGGCAAGGCGCAGCTCGACAAATCGTCGCGTTTCACCGACTGGTCGCGCCGGCCGCTGTCGGAGGCGCAGAAGAAATATGCGCTGGGCGATGTGACCCATCTGCGCGGCATCTACGAGGTGCTCTCGGCCGAGCTTGCGAAGACCGGGCGGGGTGCCTGGGTCGAGGAGGAATTGGCGGTGCTGACCGATCCGGAGACCTACCGGGTCAGGCCGTCGGACGCGTGGCTTCGGATCAAGACCCGCAGCACCTCGGGGCGGTTTCTTGCGGTGGTGCGTGAGTTGGCACGGTTCCGCGAGGCCCATGCGCAGGCGCGCAATATCCCCCGCAACCGGGTGATGAAGGACGACGCTTTGCTCGAACTCGCCTCGACCAAGCCCGCCAGCGTTCAGGATCTCGGCCGCTCCCGGCTGCTGCTGCGCGAGGCGCGGCGGGGCGAGATTGCGGAAGGGATTCTGGCGGCGGTGAAGGCCGGGGTTGAGACCGCGCCGGAAGACATGCCGAAGCTGCCTGCGAACGGCCGCGAAAAGCTTCAGGTCAACCCGGCGCTGGCCGATCTGCTGCGGGTGCTGCTGAAGGCGCGGTCGGAGCAGCAGAAGGTGGCGCAGAAGCTGATCGCTTCGGCGGCGGATCTCGACCTGATCGCCGCGGGGCGGCGCGACGTGCCGGCGTTGAGCGGCTGGCGGCGTGAGGTTTTCGGCGAAGACGCGCTGAAGCTCTGCGAGGGCAAGGTGGCGCTGGCGGCGAAGGGCCAGCGGGTCAAGGTGATCGAGCTTCCGGGGCGCGGTTCAGGGGAGCCGCAGGCGTAAACGGGCACCGCTGAGACCGTGGCCGGTGGGTCGGCTATGGGTGGCTGAATCTGTCTGAAACGGGTGGTTTCCGGGGTTGGGGCATGGCGAAAGCTGTGTGTAAGTTTTTGTTTTTGCGTGTTTATTCTTTTTGTCGGGTAGTCTGGTAGTCCGGACTACTGGTATTCCGGTAGTCCGGACTACCATACACTTCGAAACACGAATATGTTCGAGGGACAGACCCGCATCATGGGTCCGCATCCGTGCGCGCATCGTCACGGGCGGTCACATGGCATCGGGGCATTGCCGCTGAGGTGGACGAAACAAAACGGCGCCCCTCGGGACGCCGCTTTTGACTCTGCTGGGCGCGCTCGCGCGAAGCCTACCGCCGGGCGGTCCGGGAATTGCGCTCACCCACCACGCGGATCGCCCGGACCTTTGCGAGCTTCGCATTGGGGATGAAGGCTGCGGCTTCGAGCCTGCGGGCGTAGGGCGTGCTCGCGGCGGTCGCTCCGCGGGGCGGCGCCACCTTGAACATGTAGCTCAGCACGCCGTTTTCCGGCTCGCCGTCATTCACCGCCACCAGCTCCACGTCCCAATGGCCGAGCCGCGGCGGCAGGCCGGTGGCATGGACGATGGCGCCCGTGGTGGTGCGTTCGATCCGGAGCGCCGTGACATCGGTCACCAGCGGGCGGCGGTCGGCCTCGGCCGGCCATCCGCCGGCGGGCTCCAGCGCCACCAGCGTCGGTTCGGAACGCGAATCGCCAAACCAGCTCATCGGGTTGAGGTTGAGGCCGGAATCGCAGGCGGCAACCGCCAGCGCGAGGCCGAATGCGACGAAAATGCGGGCAATGCGGGCCATGTTTGTCTTCCCCCGTGGTCCTCACCCTGACTAACCCAGGCGGCGGGCTTTGAAAAGGCGGCTTTGGCGAAGTTGTTGCGGCCTCTGGACCTTTGGCCGCAGCCTGCCTAAAGCGTTATGCGAAAAACCGGAATCACCTAACGCCGCCTGAAATCCGAGATTTCAACGCGTTAGATGATGCTCTTTTTATCAGGTATTTCGTCAAACGCTATAGGTGAAACCGGACGGACAGACGCAAAGGAGCCGCAGATGGCCACGCAAGCCTTCGAAGAGATCGTCGAGGATTTCGCCTTTCTCGACGATTGGGAAGACCGCTATGCCACGGTGATCGACCTCGGCAAGAAGATGGATCCGCTTGATGATGCGCTCAAGGTTCCGGCCACCAGGGTCACCGGCTGTGCCAGTCAGGTCTGGCTGGTGCCGCGGATCGAGGGCGGCAGGTTCGACTTCGAGGGCGATTCCGATGCGCTGATCGTGCGTGGGATCATCGCGGTGTTGAAGGCGCTCTATGGCGGCGTGCCGGTGGGTGATGTTGCGGGCGTCGATGCGACGGCGGAACTGGCGCGGATGAAGCTCGAGGAACATCTGTCGGGGCAGCGCACCAACGGGCTGCGTTCGATGGTCGAGCGGATCAGGCTGTTGGCGGCTGCTGCTGCTTGACGGGGGGGATTGACGGGGGCGCTTGACGGGGGCGCTTTACGGGGCCGGTCAGGCGGTGGTGAAACCTTTGGAAATCAAAGCCTTGCCAGTGCTGGCGCGAGGTCTCCATAGCCGGTGAAGCGGCGTTCGAAAGCGAGGCCGAGGCGGTCGGCGGCGGCGCGGGCTTTGGCGTCGAGGGCCGGGTCGTCGGTCTGGGCGAGGTAGACGAGCGTCTTGTAATTGCCGAAATAGGTCGCGGTGAGCTCCGGGTAGCGGTCGAGCCCGAGGGGTTTCACCACGAAGGTCTCGAACTGGCGGGTGAGGAAATCGGTGAGGAAGAAGCTTGTCACCTCCTCCCGCGCCGCGAAGGCCGCGTTGCCGTCGAAGAAACTGTAGCAATGGGGGCCGTCGAGCATTTCGAGCCCTTCTTCCTCACACAGCGCCGCCAGCGCGCCGCCGGTGCCGCAATCGGCATAGGCGACGAAGATGCGGGCGTAGTCGGCGCGGTGTCGGGCGAGCGCGGCCCGCATCGCCGGGACGATCTTTTCGGGGGTGTTGTGGAGGATCGCCGGCAGGCAGGTGACGTCGACATGGGAGAGGCCGTTGGCCGTGCGCACGGCGAGGATCTCCCGGGCGATGGCGCCGCAGCCGATCACCAGCACCTTTTCCGGCGTCCGGGCCGCGGGTGTCTGGTCCCCGGAGATGGCGAGCCCGTCGCGGGTGAGGGCCTCGTCGGCGGTCTGGGGTGTTTCGGGGGTCATGTTTCTTCCTGATCGCCAGAGAGCGTCCCGTGCCGGGGCGCCTCGAAACCGCTCAGTCGCGGTTTCCGGTGAGCGCCCGCAGGGCGATGGACAGCAGCATCACCAGCGGCAGCATGGTCATCAAGACTTGGCCATCGAGCTGTCCCGCCCGGGCGGCGGCCCAGCCGATCCATACCGTCGCGCCGCCCGCGGCGAGGACGAGGGCCAGGAGGAATATGAAACGCGCAGCAGGCATGGGGTTCACATAGGGTGGCGGCGGCGGAAGAAAAAGCCCTTTCCTGCGCCGCTTCCGGACCGTGGGCCGTGCCCTTGGCGGGGGAACCGGCGAGTGTGAGGGCTTTCGCGTTTTCGGCGCCGGGCTGCGACCGCCCGGCGAAGCGGTTCACCCCCGCCGGGCCCGGCTGGCGTTTCGGGTCAGCTCGCCAGCACGTTATGTTTGCGGGCCATGAATTCCTTGGCGGTCTCCACCGCCACGGCGGCATCGCGGCAATAGGCATCGGCGCCGATGGCCTTGCCGAAATCCTCGTTGAGCGGCGCGCCGCCAACCAGCACGATGTAATCGTCGCGGATGCCCTTGGCGACCATCTCGTCGATCACCACCTTCATGTAGGGCATGGTCGTGGTGAGCAGCGCCGACATGCCGATGATGTCGGCCTCTTCCCGGGCCGCCGCCTCGATGTAGTTTTCCACCGGGTTGTTGATGCCGATGTCGACCACCTCGAAGCCCGCGCCTTCGAGCATCATCGACACAAGGTTCTTGCCGATGTCGTGGATGTCGCCCTTCACCGTGCCGATCACCATCTTGCCGATCTTCGGCGCGCCGGTCTCGGCCAGCAGCGGTTTCAGGATCGACATGCCGGCCTTCATTGCGTTGGCGGCCTGGAGTACTTCGGGGACGAACAGGATGCCGTCGCGAAAATCGTCGCCGACCACTTTCATCCCGGCCACAAGTGCTTCGGTGAGGGCGCGGTAAGGGGTCCAGCCGCGCTCGAGCAGGATGTCGGTGGCCTCTTCGATTTCTTCCTTGAGCCCGTCGTAGAGGTCGTCATGCATCTGGGCGACGAGCTCGTCATCGTCGAGTTCGGAGAGGATGAGGTCGTCTTCGTCGTCCGACATGGGCGGTTCTCCTGAGGCGCGCGGGCGCTTTTGGTGGTCCCGGATAGGGTGGTCCCCGTTGTGTTGGGCCCAGCTTGGCGGTTCACGCGGCCAAGGCTGGCCGGTTTGCGACGCGCGCGGGCGTAATGGCGACTCTAATCCGACCGGCCGCACCTGTTGAGCGAAAAATCTTCATGGGAAACATGAGGCTGTTGCGGGGATGCGGGGTGCGGGAGGGGGCAGGGCTGCCGGGCCCGGCCCGGGGGGCTGTCCGCTCCGGTGGTCCGAAGACTTGGCCTGAAGCCCCCGCCCGGAGGCGCGGCCCCGAAGCTCTGGCCCGGGGGCGCGGATCTGCCTTGCCGCTATTCGCTGCGGCGCCGCCGGCCGCGGCGGGCGCGGGTTTTGGGCGGATGGGCGCCGCAGCTGTGGCCGGTGCCATCGCTTTCGGAGGAGAATCCGCCGAGTCTGGCGGCGATTTCCTCGAGGCTGGGGCGGGCGGCGGCTTTCGGGCGGGTTTCCAGCGCTTCGCGCATGGCGGCGAGATGCTCGGGCGTGGTGCCGCAGCAGCCGCCGATGATCTTTGCGCCGGCGTTGCGGGCGAGTTCGGCATAATCGGCCATCAGCGCCGGGGTGCCGTCATAGACGATTTCGCCCTCGACATATTTCGGGATGCCGGCGTTGCCCTTGGCGACGATCGGAATGCCGGTTTCGGCGGCGGCGAAGCCGAGCACCGTCCGCAGGAGGTCAGAGGCGCCGACGCCGCAATTGGCGCCGAAGGCGAGGGGTTTGTGATCGAGCCCGGTGACCAGATTGGCGAGGTCGGTGGAGGTGACGCCCATCATCGTGCGGCCGGCGGTGTCGAAGCTCATGGTGCCGACCCAGGGCATGTCGGCGAGCGCGGCGGCGCGGGCGGCGGCGCGGTATTCGTCGGGGGAGGAGATGGTCTCGACCCAGAGCACGTCGGCGCCGCCGTCCTTCAGGGCTTCGGTCTGTTCGTGGAACATCTCGACCGCGCCGTCGAAGCTGAGCGGGCCCATCGGTTCCATGATCTCGCCGGTCGGCCCCATGGAGCCGGCGACGATCACCACACGGCCGGCCGCGTCGGCGACATCGCGGCCGAGCTCGGCGGCGGCGCGGTTGAGTTCGGCGACGCGGGTCTGGGCATCGTGGAGTTTGAGGCGGGCGGCGGTGCCGCCGAAGGAATTGGTGAGGAAGATGTCGGACCCGGCCTCGACGGCGCCGCGGTAGAGCGCGCGGATCTTGTCGGGCTGGTCGACGTTCCACAGCTCCGGCGAATCGCCCGAGGTGAGCCCCATGTTGAACAATGTGGTGCCGGTGGCGCCGTCGGCCATAAGCCAGTCGTTCTCGGCGAGGAGGCGGGCGAAAGTGTCATTGGGCATGTGGGTCTCCCGGGTTTTGGGACTCTGTGCCACGATCGCGGCGCAGGCGCAAATCGCGATCCCTCATGGAGAAGCTGGACCAGGGCGGTTTTCGGGGGCTTCGCCCCCCGCCTGCGGCGGGCGGGCTCAGCCGGGGCGGGTGATTTCGCGGGTGATGTCGAGGGCGCCGGCGGCGAGTGCGGCGCGGCTCGGGGCGGCGATGTAGAGCGTTTCCCAATGCGGGGCGAAGGCGGATTTGAACTGCCGCAGCCCTGCCGCGCCGGAGGCGGCCTCGAACCGGGCACGAAGCGCGGCGAGTAGTGCGGGGTCGGTCTTGTCGGGCGTGGTGGGAACGGCGGCGAGGGAGAAACGTTGGACCCCGGCACGTCCGGCGGTCTCGATGGCTCGGGTGAGGAGCAGATACATCAGCCCGTCGGGGGCGTCGGCGCGGGCGCGCATCAGATCAAGGGTCTGTTCGTTTGCGTTGCTGTGGAGTGTGATGAAGCCGAGGAGTTGGCCTTCGGTGTCGCGGGCGAGGAAGACATGCGCCCATTCGAGGGTTTCCGGGGTCCACCGGCCCATGGAGAAGCCGCGTTCGCCGCCATGGGTGCGGGCCCAGTCGGTTGCGACCGCGGCCATTTCGGAGAGGGGCAGGGGGGTCCGGTCGCCCGGGGCGTGGGCGGAGATCGTGATATTGGCGGCGGTGGCCTTACGGAGTTTCCGGCGCAGGCGGGCGCGGCGCCTGCCTGTGGTGGTGAAGCTCCGCGGGTCGAGCCAGGCTTCACGGGCGATTGCGAGCACCGGCCAGCCGCGCGTCCGGGCGGTGGCGGCGAGGCGGGCGCCGGATTTGTAGAGCACGGGCGAGATCAGGCGTTGGCGGGCCAGGGTGGTGAGCAGGGTGAGGGTGTCGCCCGGGTCGGCGCCGGGGCGCAGCGGGTCGGAGAGCATCACAAGGCTCTGGCCGGTGGGTGCGACCATTGCGACGGGGCGTCCGGCGCGGTCGTGGGCGACGGAAAGCCTGCCGTGACGCAGCAGCGCGGCTTCGGCGCGGGGGGCGTGGTCGATCATCGCATCGAGCAGGAAAGGGAGCGTCGGGGCCTGCGTCAATCTGGCAAGGCGGGGCGCCGTGCGTGGGGCAGGCGCCCGCCGGGGGCCGCGGATCAGCACCAGCCCGCCGAGTATTGCCGGCAGGGCGTAGTAGACCGCGCGGTAGGCGATGATCGAGGCGAGCAGGGTTTCGGTCTCGATCCCGGGCAGGAGGGTGAGCAGCGCGGCTTCGAAGGGGCCGATGCCGCCGGGGGTGGTCAGCACGAGGCCCGCGCCGAGGGCCAGAAGGTAGGCGGCCAGCACCTGCGTCGCGGCGAGGTCGTGGGCTTCGGGCAGGAGAATCCACAGCACGGTGCCGGCGGCGAGGGTGTCGAGCGCCGTGAGGCCGAGCACGGTGACCATCGCCTTGAGTGAAGGCAGGCTGAGCGAGGGCAGGCTGAGTGAGGGCAGGGTGAGTGAGGGCAGGGCGCGGGCGAGGCGCCCGGGCAGGACGCGCGGGCGGATGAGCGAGGCGAGGGCGAAGCCGCCGGCGAGCAGCAGCACCGCGCCCGCGCCGAGGCGGAGGAGGCCGGGCGGCACCGGCAGGGGGAGCGGCACGAGCGCCAGCACGGCGGCGGCGAGCACGGCCCAGGCGGCGAGGAACGACAGCGAGACCGCCACCGAAAGCCGCATTGCGCCGGCCAGCCCGAGCCCCGGCAGCAGCCGCCAGCGCACCAGGGCGCCGGTGACGGTGCCCATGCCGATGGTCTGGCCGATGGCGATGGCGGCGGCGCCGGTTTCGACCGCGTCGCGCGCTGAAACGCCGGTGCCCGAGAGCCGGTGGACCACCGCGTCGTAGCGGCCGACGGCCCAGAAGCTCACCCCGGTGAAGACCAGCCCGGCGAGCCATTGGGCCGGGCTGACGGCGCCGAGGATGGCGGCGATTCGGGCGGTGTCGAGGCTGGAAAGCCTGTCCCATCCGAGCCAGGCGAACAGGGCGATGATCGTGAGCGGCAGCGCCTGACGGGCGGCGAGGCGGCGCAGGCCGAAACCGGCTTGTGCTCCGCCCGGCGCAAAGGATCGTAGCCCTCCGCCGGGAGCCGCGCGCTGGCTGTCTGGCAAATCGTACATGAAACCCTTTCTGACCGTGTGGCGCGATCATCGGGCATCAGGCACAATCCGGGGTTAACATTTCAAATTGCAGATATTTTTTCGCCGGCGGGTTGGAAAGCGACAGATAGTCCAACCACCGAAGGCCGCACAGGGGCCGCAATGGCCCAAAAGAAAACGCCCGAAACCCGACCATACGCAACGCGTACACCGGTTTCCGGGCGTTCTAATGTCTGCCGGACCGGCAACGGGCACAGGACTGGACCCGGACGGCAGCCGGTTTCAACCCTGTGCCGGAACGGCACGCCGGGCGCGCGGTCAGGCTTCGGCGGCGACCTGTTCCTGTGCCACGGCGAGCAATTCGCTGCGTTTCGCGCGGACTTCCTCCGCCGAGGAGAGATCGCCGAGATCGCCGGCAACCTTGCGGATCACGTCATCATGGCCGGCTTCCTCGAAGTCGGATTTGATCACCTCGGCCACATAGGCGTCGATCTCGCCTTCGGTCTTCTTCATCTTGCCGGCCGCCCAGAGGGCCAGAAGCTTGTTGCAGCGCGCGTTCGCCTTGAAGCGCAGCTCCTCGTCATGGACGAACATGTTCTCATAGGCGTTTTCGCGATCGTCGAAGGTCGTCATTCGGTGGCCCCCATTGGCTGTGCGCGGTCTTTGGTCTTCTTCTCATATGCCCCTCCCGTGGCGGTCAGGCAAGTCCGTTGGCGCAAACATCCCGCCGCCGGCGCTCCGGGTCGCTTGGCGCGTGTAAATCGTGGAATTGGCCCGATCGTGACACAATTCGGCCCCTATGGGGCGATTGTCTGGCCGGCAATGCAACCGGAACCGTTAAAGGAGCGCCGAATGGGCCTTTTTTCCAATCTTCGCAAAGCGAACGGCGAGAGCGTCGACAAGACCAACACGCAGGAGGAGACCGCCCGCGCGGTGCTGGCGCTGCCGATCATGGTCGCGGCGTCTGACGGCGAGATCACCACGCCGGAAACCATGCAGATTTCCAACATGTGCATGTTTTCGCCCGTGTTCCTCGCGATCGGAGGGAAACGCACGTCCGATCTGGGCGTCGAGATCGTCGAGGAGCTCAAGGCGCGCGGCATGACGGAGGTGTTCCAGCGCTCGGCGGCGGCGCTGTCGCCGAAACTGCGCGAAACCGCCATGTGCTTCGCGATTCGGACCGCTCTGGCCGATGGCGTGCTCGACGAAAACGAAAAGATGGTTCTCGTGAAGATGGGCGAATCCCTGGGGCTCCCGCAGGAGACCTTCATGAAGATTTTCGACGTGATGGCGATGATGCAGCGCGCGCCGGAGGCCTGATCCATGGATGGCGGCAACGGGTCTCCGCGGCGTCCGGAGGGGCCGCCGGAGCGCTACAGCGACAAGCGGCTGGCGGAGGGGTTTTCGGTCTATGTGCTGTTCACGGAGCCCGTGAGCTTCAGCAACCGCGATATTCTCGATGCGTTGCGCGAGGATTATCCCGAAATGTCCTGGTCGGACATGGTGGCCGAAGGCGGCATATCCCCCGGCGTTCTCGACGGGATGCACACCACCGGCGAGGTTCTGGTGACCTCGCTGTTTCCCGGGGGCGAAGAGAACCAGCCGCGGATGATCCCGATGCTGTCGACGCCGGGGCGGTGCGACATCGA
>PDWI01006727.1_pt1 | contig 14328 bp, 12 predicted proteins | sample 1430891 | NCBI WGS metagenome assembly PDWI01 (sample SAMN01162508, study PRJNA174530) | Oral metagenome, whole genome shotgun sequencing project. | biome: Marine environment; feature: Marine mammal; material: Swab sample of the gingival sulcus; isolation source: swab sample of gingival sulcus...
AAAAGCCATACTTGTTGCCACACTTAAAGGTATGCCTTTATAGGCTGGTCCAAAAAGTACGTCAAAATCATCGCCATATTTTGCATAAATGGCTTGTGCGTAAAACTCACTAAGTTTTATAAGTTCGTCTCCACTGCAAAATTCACCTATATTCATAAAAAATGGAGATTTTCTCCCTGATTTTAGAGTAAATTCGCCAAATTTTAATACCTTACTTTCAATCATAAAGTCTATAAACTTTTTTTTATAATCTTCCATTACATTAACTCACTTTGTATTTTTTTGTATGTTTCATAGGGGTCTTTACTTTTTGTGATACTTCGTCCGACCACTATAAAATCGCTCCCTTGCTCTTTTGCATAGCGTGGAGTTGCAACCCTTGTTTGGTCGTTATTTTCATCGCTTGCAAGTCTGATGCCCGGAGTTATGGTTAAAAAATCTTTTCCGCAAAATTCATGTATTTTTTTTACTTCATGCACGGAACAAACCACCCCTTGAAGACCTGAATTTTTGGCATTTTGTGAAAGGTTTAAAACGGAAGTTTCAAGGTCTGTTTTTATTCCTAATTCATCTTTTATCATGCTTTCGGATGATGAGGTTAGCTGGGTTATACCAACACATAGAGTTTTTTTGCAAGTTAGCCCCTCCATGGCAGCTTTAAGCATAGCATTTCCACCTAAACAATGCACATCAACCATATCAACTTCTAACTTGGAAAGACTTTGCATCGCGCCTTTTACGGTGTTTGGAATGTCGTGAAGTTTTAAGTCTAAAAATATTTTATGCTCTTTTTCTTTTATTTTTTTAACTATATCAAAGCCGTGATAAAATAGTTCAAGTCCTATTTTTACGTACAATTTTTCATCAAATTTATCTAAAAAATTTAACGTTTCTTTTTGGGATGGAAAATCCAATGCTATAATGGTTTGTGTCATTTAAAACTCCTTGCGATTGCGTCTTTTATAGCTTTATAGCCATATTTTTTCAAAGTTTGCGGAAGCTCTTTGATAATTTTCGGGCAAATGTATGGGTCTATGAAGTTTGCAACCCCGATTTGTACCGCACTTGCACCTGCGTTTAAAAACTCCAGCACATCCTCGCTTGAACTAATGCCGCCAACTCCAATGATGGGAATTTTAACCTCTTTTGCCACTTGATAAACCATTCTTAAAGCGACAGGTTTTATAGCAGGGCCCGATAATCCGCCTGTAACATTTGCCAAAAGGGGTTTTCCGCTTTTTAGATCGATGGTAAGTCCAAGCAGAGTATTGATAAGCACAAGCCCGTCAGCTCCCGCATTTTCAACCTCTTTTGCAATGGAAACAATATCTGTTACATTTGGAGAAAGTTTCACATAAAGGGGTTTAGATGAAATTTTTTTGCAAAGTTTTGTTAGCTTTTTGGCTTGATTTATATCCGAACCAAACGCCATACCACCGTGTTTTACATTTGGACAACTGATATTTAGCTCATACGCACTGATAACTTTTTCATCGTTTAAAAGCTCTATCACTTTTATATAATCATCCTCCGTACTTCCGGCAATATTTGCTAAAATCGGAGTATTAAATTGTTCTAAGAATGGAAGCTCATGCTTTTTTATATATTCCACTCCCTTGTTTTGAAGTCCGATTGCGTTTAGCATACCTTCGGGAGTTTCTGAAACTCTTGGTGTGGGATTTCCAAAACGAGGTTTTAAAGTTATGCTTTTTAAGGCGATTGCTCCAAGAAGATTTAAATCGTAAATTTTTGAAAACTCTCGTCCATATCCAAAGCAACCGCTTGCGGGCATGATGGGGTTTTTGAGGTTGAGCCCCGGAAGTTTTATACTTATCATAATTGCACCTCTCCTATTTTAAACACAGGTCCTTCCACGCAAACTCTTAAAGCGTCGCCATTTTTGTTTTTTTCTACACATCCCATGCAAACTCCTACTCCACATGCCATTCTTGACTCTAAACTTATATAGCCCGATGTAAATTTTTCATCGACTGCTTTTAACATAGGAAGCGGACCACAGGAGTAAACGAACATATCATTAAGATTGTGATGATCTACAACATCTATAACTGTGCCTTTTTGCCCAAAACTTCCATCCATTGTAGCTATAAAACATTCACACCCTATTGCTTCAAACTCCTCTTTGTAAAAGACATCTTCTTTGGAATTAAAACCCAAAATAACTTTTACATGTAAATTTTTTTCTCTATAACTTTTTGCCACTTCAAATAGCGGAGGAACGCCCACGCCCCCTCCTATTAGAAGCACCTCTTTATGATCTTCTATCTCAAATCCATTTCCTAAAGGACCCAAGATGTCTATCTTTTTATCAAGTTTAGTTAAGACCTCGGTGCCTTTGCCGAAAACTTTATATAAAATCACTATGGAGTCTTTTTTGATTTCACATATAGAGATTGGGCGTCTTAGAAAAAATCCCGGAATTTTTATCTCTATAAATTGTCCCGGTTTTGCTTTTTTAATCCCTTGAATTTCCATTTTATACACATCTTTTGCGATTTTTTCATTGGATAATATTTTCGCTATTTGTTGCATATTAGCCATTTAAAACCTCTTTACCATCTACAAAGCATTTTAAAACTTTTCCCTTCACTTCATATCCTTCAAACGGCGTATTTTTGCCCTTAGATGCAAAATCCTTTGAATTTATCTTGTAGCTTTTTTCCAAATCCACAACGATAAAATCCGAGCTAAACCCCTCTTTAACCTCGCCTTTTTTATCAAATCCAAATCTAAGAGCAGGTTTTTTTGACATCCAATTTACTAATTGCTCCAAGCTCCATCTTTTTTGCTTAACAACAAACTCCGTGTAAAGCAAAGCAAATGAAGTCTCAAGGGCAACCACGCCAAAAGGAGCTTTTACCATATCTCTTTTTTTCTCCTCTTCCGTATGCGGAGCGTGATCGTTTGCTATAAAATCCAAACTTCCATCCTCAAGCCCTTGTATTAGCGACATCCTATCTTCAAGGCTTCTTAAAGGCGGATTCATTTTCCAATTTGGCCCCTTTACATCTTTATCTTCTAAAAGCAGATGATGGGCGGTAACTTCGGCAGTCACATTTAACCCTTTTTCTTTTGCCTTTTTTAAAGCATCTATGCTTTGTTTTGATGAGATGTGACAAGCGTGATAAGGGCAACCTGTTTTTTCGGCTAAGATTATATCTCGTTTTAATTGTTCGCTTTCACATTCGCCTGGAATTCCAACATAGCCTCTTTCTCTGTTTATCTCGCTATCATGTACACAGCTATCTTTTTTTCTATAATTCATATCTTCCGTGTGAGCAACTATTAAAACATCCTCTTTACTAGCGATTTTCATAGCCTCTTCCATGATATTTTCATTTGCCACTCCAAGTCCGTCATCGCTAAAATACCTCACTCCAAGCTCTTTAATCCCTTTTATATCCACTACTTCCAAGCCATTTTCTTCTTTTGTGATACATGCATACGGATGTACATGTACTAAAGCGTTTTTGTCTATCAAATCAAGATATTTTTCAACCGCTTCTTTGCTGTCAGGGTAGGGTATGATATTTGGCATGGGGCAAATTGTAGTAAAACCTCCGCGAGCTGCCGCTAATGTTCCGCTTCTTATATCCTCTTTTTCTTCAAATCCCGGCTCTCTTAAATGTACATGTACATCTATAAGACCCGGCAAAAGATAAAGCCCGTTTATGTCTAAAACATCGCAATTTCCCTCTTTTTCAAGCTCTTTTGTATCTTCTTGTATGCTTATAATCTCTTTTTCATTGAAGACAACATTTGTTGGTTTTGTGTTTCCTAAAAGCATTGCATTTTTTATGATTTTCATCTTTTCTCCTTAAAATTCTTTTATACCAAATGCTCGTTTGATGATGGCTTTTCTGATAAAAGTTCCATTTTGCATCTGTTTAAATATTCTTGATTTTTCCGATTCTACCAGAGTTGAATCTATCTCAAGACCTCTGTTTATGGGTGCCGGGTGCATAACGATGGCGTGTTTTTGTAGCATATCGTAACGTTTTTTGGTTAGTCCGTATTTTTCTAAGTACTCTTCGTTGCTCATTTTTCCCAAACTTGCTCCTCTTTCTTTTTGGACACGAAGAAGCATAACTACATCTACGCAAGATATGGTTTCATCAAAAGGTACATTTTCACAACCGTCTTTTATCCACTCGTTTGGACCTGTACATTTTACATTTGCGCCTAACATTTCAAGGGCGTATTTGTTGCTTGCGGCTACTCGAGAATGGATTAAATCGCCTACAATAAGCACATTTAATCCTTCAAATTTTCCAAATTCCTCATGTATTGTCATAAGGTCAAGCAGACATTGGCTAGGATGTGAGCCCGCACCATCACCAGCATTTATGATAGGTATGTTTATGTTTTCAAGTTCTGTGTAGTATTTATCTTGCGGATGTCTTATAACAAGCAGGTCATAACCGATGGATTCAAAGGTTTTAGCGGTATCGTATAGGCTCTCGCCTTTTCTTACGCTCGATGTGGCGTTGTTTAAATCAGCTACAAAAAGTCCCAATTGGGATTGGGCGTATTTAAATGAAAAGTGTGTCCTCGTGGATGCTTCAAAAAAAAGATTTGCCGCGGATTTTCCTTTAAATGGCAATCTCCACTCTTTTTGGTTATTGGCAAAATGGTGAGCATCGTTTATGATGCTTAGTATATCATTTGCATCTAAATTTTGTATTTTATATAGTGAATTTGGGTGCATAATTCTCCTTTTTTGTTGTATTTATTTTTAAAGATTTAAAATTACATGTAGAAAATACGGTCGCTAAACCAAATAATAATTTTAGTTTAGACAAAAAAAAATAGTGATTGTGTTTTGTGTGATTTTCAGTTAGACGAAAGGGCAAAAAAAAATTTTGAAAAAAAAGAAAAAATCCTATAAATAAAAAATATTTAAGTAGGATTTTTTCAATTTGCATATTTTAACTTATGCCTCTTTAAGATTAATTTTTGTGATTTTATATAAGTATTATTTATGAAAGTATTTAAAATTTTAGGGCAAAAAAAAATATTTTTCCTGCTTAAAATGACGAAATAATGGGAAATAAAAGAGAGCAAATCTAAAATCGACCTGTGTAACATCGATAAAGAAAAAGCGTAAAATGCTATTTTCATGTGATTTTCTCCAAAAAATTTGCCCAAACGGTTGCATTATATCTATTTTATTATTATATATTGCTTAATTTGTATATAAATTTTTTAGTAAAATTGAAGTAATTGGAAAGCTATATTTTTTACATGTAAAGATTTTTTTAACTACTTTTTAGATAAAATCAACTAATTTACAAAAAAAGGATAATCTTTGGCACAAACGATAACAGAAAAGATTTTTTCAGCCCATGTGGGAGAGGAAGTAAAGGCGGGGGATATCATAAAATGTCCAATTGACATGGTTATAGGAAATGATATTACGACACCCATTTCCATAAAAGCATTTCGTGAAAGCGGTGCAAAGGCTTTAGCAAACCCCGATGGTTTTTCGATTGTTATGGATCACTATATTCCCGCAAAAGATATAGCCAGTGCAAATCAGGCAAAAATTAGTCGCGATTTTGCTTATGAACACGATTTGAAACACTTTTTTGATGAAAAAGATATGGGAATTGAGCACGCACTTTTGCCTGAAAAAGGATTGGTAACTGCGGGAGATGTAATTATAGGGGCAGATTCTCACACCTGTACTCACGGGGCATTAGGAGCATTTGCGACGGGTATGGGCTCTACTGATTTAGCGTATGCCATGATAACGGGAGAGAATTGGTTTAAAGTTCCTGAGGCTATAAAAGTTGTATTTAACGGAAAACTTCAGCCTCACGTGTATGGGAAAGATTTGATACTAGAAGTTATTCGTCAAATCGGCGTTGATGGAGCATTGTATAAAACTTTGGAATTTACGGGTGAGGTGATAAAAGAGCTTAGCATGGATGATAGATTTAGCCTTTGCAATATGGCAATAGAAGCAGGGGCAAAAAACGGTATCATCGCCTGTGATGAGGTAACAAAGGATTTTATAAGTTCGGTTCCGCATGTAAGAAGTCCTAAGTATTATTATTCTGATAAAGATGCTTCTTATTGCCAGGTTTTGCATATAGATGTAAGTAGCTTAGAGCCTGTTATTGCTTATCCGTTTTTACCAAGTAATGGAAAAAGCCTAAGTCAAGCCAAGGCTGACAATATCGCCATAGATCAGGCTTTTATAGGAAGTTGTACAAATGGAAGGCTTAGTGATTTGCGAATTGCGGCAAAGATTTTAAAAGGTAGAAGGGTTGCTAGAAAAACAAGGCTTATCATCACACCTGCTACCCAAAAAGTTTCACTTACGGCTCAAAGGGAGGGTTTGATGGAGATTTTTGCCGAGGCCGGTGCGGTAGTTAGCAATCCAACTTGTGGGGCATGTTTGGGCGGATATATGGGGATACTTGGTTCAAAGGAAAAGTGTATATCCACAACAAATAGAAATTTTGTGGGTCGCATGGGCGATAGGGATAGTGAGATTTATTTGGCAAACTCTGCCATTGCGGCAGCTAGTGCGATTAAAGGCTATATCTGTTCTCCTGAGGATTTATAAAATGTTTGATTGTCCTTGTGTGATTTTAGCAGGAGGAAAAAGTTCTCGCATGGGAACAGACAAGTCAAAGTTAAAATTTAACGGATTTGATAGTTTGTGTGAGTATCAAGTTTCTCGTTTAAAGCCTATTTTTAAAAGTTTACATGTAAGCGCAAAAGAGGATAAATTTGACTTTGATGTGGATTTGATTTTAGATGAAAAAGAGGATTTTTCACCCATGGTTGCATTGGAAAAAATTCTCTCAACTTTTCAAGATGAAACGGTTTTTATTTTAAGTGTCGACACCCCTTTTATCACACAAAAAGAGATAAAAAAAATGTATGAATTTAGCAAAAATTATGACATTGTTATTCCAAAAACTAACTCCCACACCCACCAACTTTGTGGCTTTTATAACTCTGATTTAGTTTTTACATGTAAAAAATTATTGCAAAAAAATATTCACAAAATAAGAGCTTTATTTGATAATGCAAAGCTTAAATATGTAGATTTTGAAGATGAACGTCCCTTTACAAATCTTAACTATTTTGATGAATATGAAAAGGCACTTGGAAAAAATTAACCGTATTTTTACTTTATTTGGATAAAATATAATCTTTTTTAAATTTAGCTAGAGGAAACAAAATTGGAATTTGATTATTATGAAACCTTAGAGATTGAAAGAACCGCGGATAATGCTGCTATAAAAAAGGCTTATAGAAAATTAGCCTTGAAATTTCATCCGGATAGAAATCAAGGGGATAAAGAAGCTGAAGAAAAGTTTAAAATGATTAACGAAGCTTACCAAGTTTTAAGTGATGAAAATAAACGTTCTATTTACGATAGATACGGAAAAGCAGGGCTTGACCGTCAAGGGTTCAACCACTATAGCGAGCAAAATTATGAAGATATTATGGGGGATCTTGGCTCCATTTTCGAATCTGTTTTTGGTGGCGGATTTGGTTTTGGTGGTGGCGGAAGAAGCCAAAAAAGACATCAAAAATATAATCTTGACCTTGAAATTCCCATCACTTTAGAGTTCAACGAAGCAATCTTTGGATGCAAAAAAGATATAAGATACAAATACAAAGCCCCATGTGAGAGTTGTGACGGAACGGGCTCAAAAGATAAAGAACTTACCACATGTAGTAGCTGCGGTGGAAATGGCCAAATGTTTACAAGACAGGGTTTTATGACATTTTCGCAAACTTGCCCTGCGTGTAAAGGTGTGGGAAAAGTTGTAAAAAATCCTTGTAAAGATTGTAGAGGAAAAGGATTCGAAGAAAAAGAGAGTAAAATTTCCGTGGATATTCCCGAAGGAATTGACAATTCAAATCGCATCCGTGTAGCTGATAAGGGAAATAGGGGAGAACACGGGCAAAACGGGGATTTATATATACATGTAAATGTCAAAGAGGATGAGCATTTTGTAAGACACAATGATGATATTTATATCGAAATTCCTATTTTCTTTACTCAAGCGGTTTTAGGTGATAGCATCAAAGTTCCTACTTTAAGGGGCGAAAAAGAGTTAAAACTTGATGTTGGTACGAAAGATAAACAACATTTTGTATTTAAAAATGAAGGCGTTAAAAATATCCATTCAAGACAAAACGGCAATTTTATAGTTCAAGTAAAACTTACATATCCTAAAAAAATAAATGATGAGCAAAGAAAAATACTTTTGGATTTGCAAGAGAGTTTCGGGATAAAAAATGGCAAGAGTGATGAGCATATAGAAGGCGTTTTTGATAAGATAAAAAAGTGGTTTTCGTAGGTAAAATCGGGCATTTAAAGGGCAAATATTTTTTACATGTAAATTTTTAAATTCTTTTTTTTATGTTTTTAAGCTTAACAAACATTAAAGCCGCCATCAAAGCGTCATTTATGGCGACATGTTTGCTAAAATGGGGGATATCTAAATCATTTAACAAAGTATCAAATCTTAAATCAATGTGACTTTGCGGAATGGCTTTGTTTTTATAGTCATGATAAAGTGCTGAAACCTCTATGGCCTTATTTGGCAGGGTTATGCCAAGTTTTGGTTTTAAGTATTTGTTTATCATGGCTATATCAAACTCTAAATAGTATCCCACTAAAATACTATTGCCAATAAATTCTAAAAATTCATCTAAAACTTCATCTATTAGTTTTGCGTTTTTTAGATCAATTTTTCTAATTTGGTGAATTTGGATTGATTGGTCGCTTAGTTTGGTTTTTGGTTTAACCAACCTTTCAAATGAGTCGCTTGTTTGAATAAAATTGTTTTTAATCTTCAAGGCTCCGATACATATAATATCATCTTTTTTTACATCAAGACCCGTAGTTTCACAATCAAAACAGACAAATTCGTCGCTTTTTGGCTCATCAAAAAGATACTCATAAGACGGATTGTTGAGATTTTTTTTATTGAAATGGTTTTTGATTTTTTTAAACATAATTTAGTTTAAACCGGTATGAAATTTGTTTTTTTAAATTGTTTACTATTTTAAAGGAGTCTTTTAGTAAATCCTTTTGCATAAGGGTTAAGTTGTTTGGATTTATATAGTTATTAATGCTTTTTTTTAAGTTTAATTTGTTGATTTGGGATTTTAGTTTTAAGTTTTGTAAGAAGTTAAACGCCATGATAAGCTCATTTGAAAACTCTTTTTCAAATACATGCAGTTTTTGTAGCTCTTTGATGCGCTCAATAGTGTTTGTTTGAGATATTTTATGTTCTAAACTTAGACTTCTTATGCCATGAACTACAATGAAAATTCCACCTTTTTTTAAATTTATTTCATTTTTATGCTCATCTTTTTCATAAACAAATCCATCAAAAAATCCTAAAGGCACATTAAAATTGTTTATCACTTTTGCAAAATATCGATAAAAATTATCGTAACTACTTGAAACTTTAAAAAGGTAAGTTTTAAGTTCATTTAGTAAATGTTTATCTCCGCTAACACATAATGCATCGTAAAATATAGCAATATTCATAAAACTCTCTTCACTAGGATTGTTTATCCATTCATAAATATCATTTTTAAAATTCTTGCTTTTTTTACACCAAAAAGGATTTGAGAGCATAACGTTACCTTCGCATTTAGGAAAACCAAAATCCAACAAAGTTTGGATAAATTGATTGGTAAATTTCTGTAAACTCTCATTGCTTATATTAAAATCATCTTTTATAATTAATCCATTATCTTGATCGGTTCTAAGTACTTGTTCGCCTCTTCCTTCGCTTCCCATGACAATCAAAGCAGAGTTTTCATATAAGTCTTTTGGAGCTAATATTTTATACAATTTATCTAGCATTTTTTGATTTAGCTGATTGATGAGTTTTGTTATAAATTCTATTTTTACACCTTTTGCATGTAGACTTTTTAACATGTCTAAAAATCTCTCGCTTGCTTCTTTTAATTCCTCTTTTGTGCTTGCGTGTTCGATTTGATTTGATATGGAAAATGTATTGGATGCAAAAAATGACGATAGGGAGATTTGATCTAAGATGCCAACAATTTTTTCATCTTTATTCTTAACCACAACCCTTTTAATGCCGTGTTTTGAAAGAATAAGCTGTGCATCAAATAAAAAATCATCTTCATTCACATAAACAAGTCCTTTTGTGGCTATTTTAGATACTTTTTCATCAAAATCCATTCGATTTAATATCACTTTTTGGCGAAAATCCGAATCGGTCACGATGTGGTACTCGCCATTTTTATCTATCAAAATCAAAGCCGAAGTTTTCTCTTCTTTTATGATTTTTGCCGCCTCATAGATAGTCGTATTTACATCTTTTATGAGAGCTTTTTGCAGTTTTGCATCTTTTACTTTGGAAACCATAATGTTTGAAAGTTCTTGATTTTTTTCATGGTTTATGTGTTTATTTAGTTTTTGTGAAATAGTTTGAAAAAAATAGCTCTCCAAGTGTTTATTTTCATGTAAAACTTCTATGAACATCTCTTTTTTTAAAGCATAACAAATGCACTCTTGGGATGCTTTAAAACTATTTTTTGAGTAGTTTTCAATCAAGCTTAAAGGACTAAATATCTCCTTTTGAGAGTAGATGCTAAGAGTTTCACCGTTTTTATTTATCTCTTCAACTACGCCTTTTAATATAAAATACAAATAGTCGGGATTTGATTTAAACCCTTGAATAATCTCATCTTTTTTAAAGTAAATTACATCCATATTTTGAGCAAACCCATCCAGTTCTTTTGGCTTTAAAAACTCAAAAGGGTGGATGGATGTTATAAAACTTTTTTGCTCAATTAGTTCCATTTTTAATGCTCAATTGCTCCGGCTGAACCGATACCGGTATTTGCTCGTATATTTTGAGCACGAAACGCCTCTTTTTCATCTTTGGCTCTTTGCGAATTGTCATTTTTAGAAAATAACCAAATTGATGCAAATGCTATGGTTACAGAAAATAGTGCAGGGTATTTATATGGAAAAATCGCCTCTTCGTATCCAAGTATTCCTACCCAAACAACAGGTCCTAGTATTACAAGTAGTATTGCGGTTACAAGTCCTATTGTTCCACCGATAAACGCACCTTTTGTTGTTAAGCCTCTCCAGTAAATTGATAAAAATAGTATCGGGAAGTTTACACTAGCCGCAATGGCAAATGCAAGCCCGACCATGAAAGCGATATTTTGTTTTTCAAATGCAATTCCAAGCAAAACCGCTACCACGCCGATAACGATAACAGATATTTTTGAAACTCTTATCTCTTGCGCTTCGGTTGCATTTTTATTGATGACACAAGCGTAAAGGTCGTGAGATATGGAACTAGCACCTGCAAGTGTGAGCCCTGAGACAACTGCTAAAATAGTAGCAAATGCAACAGCTGAAATAAAGCCTAAAAATACATCTCCACCAACCATTTGCGAAAGGTGAATTGCCGCCATGTTATTTCCGCCAAATAGTTTTCCGTCAACAAAATATTGCGCTCCTTCAGGTGAGTTTAAAAATACAATAGCCCCAAGTCCAACGATACCAATGATCAGATAAAAATATCCTATAAATCCGGTTGCGTAAACAACGGATTTTCTAGCTTCTTTAGCATTTCCAACGGTAAAAAATCTCATCAAAATATGAGGAAGTCCCGCAGTTCCTAACATTAATGCTATTCCCAGTGATATAGCAGAAATCGGATCTTGTATAAGTCCCCCCGGCTCCATTATTTTAATTCCAAGAGAATGTTTGTTGATAGCATCTTGACATAAAGCGGTAAAATCAAATCCAAAATGTTGCATAACCATAATAGCCATAAATGTTACACCTGAGAGTAAAAGTACCGCTTTTATGATTTGAACCCATGTGGTTGCAAGCATGCCGCCAAATGTTACATAAAGTATCATCATGATACCGACTAATATAACTGCATATTCATAGTCAAGCCCAAAAAGCACTTGTATAAGTTTACCTGAGCCAACCATTTGAGCGATAAGGTACAAAACAACAACCGCAATCGAACCAAACGAGGCTAAAGTTCTTATCTCCTTTTGCCCAAGTCTATATGCCGCTATATCAATAAAGGTAAATTTACCAAGATTTCTTAATTTTTCAGCCATTAAAAATAAAATTACAGGCCAACCAACTAAAAACCCAATAGCATAAATAAGCCCATCATATCCTTTTAGGTAAAAAAGCCCCGATATTCCCAGAAATGATGCTGCCGACATATAGTCCCCGGCTATTGCCATACCATTTTGAAAGCCACTGATGCCCCCTCCTGCGGTGTAAAAATCACTGGCACTCTTTGTTCTTTTTGCAGCCCAATAGGTTACTCCTAAAGTTGCACCCACAAAGATAAAAAACATAACAATTGCTGAAATGTTTACACCCCTTTTGGTTGCTTCAAAAGTAGCATCTCCCGCTGCAAATATAAGTGTTGAAAATGTAAAAAATAAAAATACTACTCTACTCATCACTCATCCCTTTTACATCATCTTTCAATTTGTTTGTCAAATCCTCAAATTCACCATTTGCTCTTTTTACATAAACTAAAGTAGTTAAAAAACATATAATGATGATTGAGGCTCCTATTGGATAGCCGATAGTCATAATTGAACTTCCTATTTTTGTCCCCAGTAAACCGGGGTTAAAAGCGATTGTTAGAATGTACGAGTAGTATATTACAAGTACAAAAACTCCAAGACCAACACTAAAAGCATTTCTTTTAGAAACTAATTGTTGATAGTTTTCATTAGCTTCGATTTGCTCAACGATTTTTTCTGTCATTGTTTCTCCTTTGCCCATATACTAACATAAAAACTTTATAAGGAGTAGTAAATTTTTATTTTTTTGAAAATTTTTATTTTTTAGTTTACATAATGTAACATTTGTGCGCATAAATGCATAAATATATTAAATATTTTTATTTATTGTCATAATTACGGTAAAAATAATAAAATTTTTCGTCATAATTATTTACATGTAAAAATTAAATGTTAAATTTTAGCCTTGTTTTTTTATTAGATTATTGTTATACATGTAACTATTTTACACGTTAAGATTATGGATTCAATTTTTTTACGTTTTTTTCTTGAGATATAATATTTAAATTAGTAAAATGGATGAAAATTTTTATAAGGATATATATGAAAAAAGAGACTTTAGCGCTCCATCATTTTTACGATAAGGGTGCAACACCTCGTACTATGGCAGTGCCTATTTATCAAACTACTGCTTATGATTTTGGTTCGGCTCAAAGGGGAGCTGATTTGTTTGCACTAAAAGAGTTGGGACCAATTTATACAAGATTAAACAACCCTACAACGGATGTTTTTGAAGCGCGAGTTGCTGCTCTTGAAGGAGGTGTGGCAGCCATAGCAACTTCAAGTGGACAAATGGCAGCTTTTTATGTGATAGCAAATTTAGCCCAAGCAGGAGATAATATAATAGTTTCCGATAAAGTTTACGGAGGCACGGTAAGTTTAGTAAATCACACCATAAAACGTTTTGGAATTGAAGCACGTTTTTTTGATAGCGACACAGCCGATAATTTAGAAGAGTTAATCGATGAAAATACAAAGCTTATCATGTATGAGTCATTATCAAACCCTCAAATTGCTATAGCAAATACGGAAAAAATTGTATCTGTTGGCAATAAGTATGGCATCATAACCGTTTGTGATAATACGGTTGCAACCCCTATACTTTTTCAGCCTTTTAGTTATGGAGTAGATGTATCGTTTCACTCATCAAGTAAATATATGAATGGTCAAGGAAGCGGAATTGGTGGAGTTGTAGTTGAGCGTGAAGGCTTAAACGATAAATTAAAAGAAAATCCAAGGTATAAACATTTTAATGAACCTGACGAGAGTTATCACGGGCTTGTGTATGCAGATATTGGTATGCCTATGTTTAGTCTTAGAATGAGGCTTTCTCTTATTCGTGATATTGGTGGAGTTCCATCTCCTTTTAACTCATGGCTTCTTATTCAAGGACTTGAAACATTAAGCCTTAGAATGGAAAAACATAGTAAAAATGCTTATGAAGTAGCAAAGTTTTTAAGCAATCACCCAAAAGTTGCCGGCGTATCCTACCCGGGACTAGAAAGTGACAATCAGCACGAAAAGGCTAAGCATTATTTTAAAAATGCAATGTGTTCAGGGCTTTTAAATTTTGATACCATAGATGAAAAAACAGCAACTAAAGCTATAGATAGTGTAAAGATTTTTTCAATCGCTGTAAATATAGGTGATTCAAAATCGATTATTACCCATCCATTTTCAACAACCCATCAACAAGTGCCACAA
>PDWI01011128.1_pt1 | contig 14328 bp, 12 predicted proteins | sample 1430891 | NCBI WGS metagenome assembly PDWI01 (sample SAMN01162508, study PRJNA174530) | Oral metagenome, whole genome shotgun sequencing project. | biome: Marine environment; feature: Marine mammal; material: Swab sample of the gingival sulcus; isolation source: swab sample of gingival sulcus...
GACGATATGTTGCCTTAGTTTTACTCAACACGGCGTGTGAAGTTATTCCAAAATCATAATGGGAAAAAGATTCCCAGCCACCAGAAGAATTGACATAATTATTTTGATATATTAAGAAAAAAGACAGTGGAAAGGTGCGAAATATTTGTGCGAAATTCCCAAAGAGGTTTGTATGAAAGTTAAAAGTGTGAATACCGTAATCGCGATATTGATTGCAGGCGTTATTCTTGTTTCTGCGGCTACTGGGGTGTGGTGGGTGAGCAGGGATACATACGAGACTGTCCTGGGCGAAGGGGAGGCTGCGATGGTAACCTCTGTCCGGCAGATTGAGACCAGTCTTAATCAATACCTGCACAATGCCGATGCATTAGTCGCCATGCTGGCTGCTCAAGATTCCGTCAAGTCTGCCTTGTATGGCAGAGACGAGGAGAAAGCGGCAAATCTGTTCCGGGAATTGCTTGAAAACAACAGTGATTATTGGGCCGTGTTTGCTTTTGATGAAAATGGAACTATCCTCACAGGCTATAATGCCAAGGGAACCGATATGGCCGGTATGGACAGAAGTGATCGAGAGTATGTGAAAGTGATTCTGTCCGGCAAAAAAAAGATATTCTTTTCCAATAAGATTTTGAAGAGCAAAAGCGGAAACAATATTTTTACTTTTGCTGTTGCGCGTGTCGTACTCGATGAAGACGGTGAAATCCTTGGTGGAGTTGGATTGTTTCCCAATTGGGAAAGTTTTACGACCAAGTTTATCGACCCCGTCTGTATTGCCGAACACGGGTACGGGTTCATGCTGGATTCCAAAGGGCGCATGATCGCCCACGCCGTTAATAAAGATTTGTATCTCAAGGATTTTTCCGACAAAACTTTTGCACAAATTGCCTTAACCCAGAAAAAGGGTACTGCCAGGTACGACTGGGAAGGCCGCGAAAAATATATGGCTTTTGCGGAATTGCCCACGACTGGATGGGTGGTCGCTATGTCGGCCTATGAAGAGGATCTGGCACAGGCGGCTCTTAAACAACGGAACATCCTCAGTGTTGGGGGATTGTTGCTCGGCTTGCTCCTTTCCGGCATCGTGGTGGCTTCGATTCGTGCGTTGATAGTTAGACCTGTTCACGATATTCTTGATTTTGCATCGAGTGTTGCGGAAGGAGATTTGAATAGTTCCTTGACCGGGAATTACCATTTTGAGTTTGCTCGACTGGTTGAACAAATAGAATTGATGGTTCAGGAACTCAAGAATAAGCTCGCTTTTTCTCAAGGGGTTTTGGAAGGATTGACGTTACCATGTTCTTTGGTCGCTCCTGATAACAGAATATTGTGGGTAAATCAGCAAATGTGCGATATCCTGGAAAAAACCTTGCCTCCAGATGAATTTGTGGGTCAGCATGCTGGTAAGTTCTACTATAACGATGCCAACCGGGAAACGCTTTCGGACCGAACCATTAAAGAGCGTAAGGCTCTGGATGCTGAGGTTGAGTATGAGACAGTCAGCGGTAAACAGTTGAATATTATGGTCACTGCCACACCGTTTTACGATATGGATGGCAACATCCTTGGTTCATTGGCTTTGTGGGTGGATATGACGGAAATTCGTCGTCAACAAAAACTAATCGAAGAGCAAAATACCCGTATTGCTGAGGCGGCAACTGAGGCTGAAGAAGTTTCGCAATATCTTTCGAGTGCAGCAGAAGAGTTGTCCGCGCAAATCGAAACGGCCAGGGGCGGAGCTGATATTCAGCGTGCCCGTGCGACAGAGACCGCCACGGCCATGGAGGAAATGAATTCCACGGTATTGGAAGTGGCCCAGAACGCGAGTTTGGCCGCTGAAGAAGCCGGAGCCGCCAAGGAGAACGCACAAAACGGTGAACGTATTGTTGGTCAGGTCATTTCGGCTGTCGGGGATGTGCAGGGACAGGCTGACAATCTCAAGCAATCCATGGAAAACTTGGGACGCCATGCCGCCGATATCGGCAAGATTCTCGAAGTTATTTCGGATATCGCGGACCAGACTAATCTGCTCGCACTCAATGCGGCCATTGAAGCTGCGCGGGCTGGCGAGGCCGGACGAGGTTTTGCGGTTGTTGCCGATGAAGTCCGTAAGCTCGCTGAAAAGACCGTGTCCGCGACCAGTGAAGTTGGATCGGCGATTTCCCAGAGTCAATCCATGATAAAGGAGAGTATCGTTGCCACTGAAAAGGCGGTTGACTCTGTCACTCAAAGCACCGAATTGGCTGGTCAGTCAGGAAAAGCTCTTCGGGAAATCGTCGGCGGCGTGGAGATTGTTGCCGATCAGGTTCGTGCCATTGCCACGGCGGCAGAGCAACAGTCCGCGACCAGCGAGGAAATCAATCGAGCTACCGATGAGATAAACAGCGTGGCGACTGAGGCCTCTCAAATTATGGATGAAGCATCCGGTGCCATACGGGAAGTTGCATCCATGGCATCCCGTCTCAATGTCGTTATTGAGGGGATGACAGTGAAAGAAAGTTGAGTTTTGCCGGGAAGAATAGACTCGACATTCGATTCAAGGTAGGTTACTTCCGCGCTTCCCTGAACGGGGAGCGCGGTTTTGTTTTTTTATCTTTTATTTAAGCCGTTATTTTAGGCTTCTATTTTAGCACTGGAGCTCACCATGTTGCCAATCGTCGCCCTTGTCGGGCGCCCCAATGTCGGCAAATCCACATTGTTTAATCGTCTACTCAGGAAGTCTCGGTCCATTACCCACGACCTGCCCGGTGTGACGCGTGATCGCATTTACGGAGAATGTCGGATGGGGGACGTGACCTTTGATCTCATTGATACCGGCGGTATGGTGTTGGAGTCGGAAGCTACGCCGACGTTGAGCAAAGACTTTGAAGATGAGATATTTGAACAGGCTCGTGAGGCCATTGAAGAGGCGCATGCCATTCTTTTTGTTGTGGACGGCAGGGAGGGACTGACGCCTCTTGATGAGCAGGCCGCTGAATATGTTCGTCGGAGCGGTAAGCCCGTCATTATGCTTGTCAACAAGGTGGACGGGAGTGAAACGGTTTTCGATATGACCGCAGAGTTTCATGCCATCGGTCTGGAATTGATGCCAGTCTCGGCCGCGCATGGATATAATCTTCATGAAGTACGAGCGCGGGTAAAAGAGTTTGTCGAGGAACTGGGTATTTCCGAGGACTTGGACGATGGCGTTGAACGAGGATTGAAACTGGCCATGCTTGGTCGCCCCAATGCGGGTAAGTCGTCCATCATTAATGCCATTATCGGCAAGGATCGCCTGATTGTTTCGGACGTGGCCGGGACAACTCGTGATTGTATTGATGTTACCTTTGAAAAGAAAAACAAACGGTACACATTCGTGGACACGGCTGGCGTGCGTAAGCGGGCAAACATTCAGGATCATCTTGAAAAGATCAGTGTCATCAGGGCATTGAAAAATTCCAAACGGTCTGATGTTGCCATATTGACCATTGATATCACGCTGGGTGTGGGGCGTCAGGATAAGCGGCTTATTGAATTTCTTGCCAAGGAAAAAACGCCGTTTATCGTGGTGGTGAACAAGGCTGACCTTGTTCCCAGAAAAGAAACCAATCAGGCTTTGGAGGCATTTCGCAGGGAGCTTCGGATTATTCCCCATGTACCCATTGTCATGACGTCCGCCATGAAAGGGGTCGGCATTGGCAAACTGCTTCCCATGGCCGAAGCCATGCGCAAGGAGTGTGATATCCGTATCGGTACAGGGCTTCTCAACCGTTCGTTGGCATCTGTCCTTGAACGCCAACAGCCGCCGGTGGTCAAGCGGCGCAGGCCGAAGTTTTTTTATGTGACTCAGGCTGATGAGGATATCCCGACGTTTGTCTTTTTTTGTAACGATCATACTATTGTGAAGCCGTCCTATGCACGGTATCTGGAAAATCAGTTTCGTCAATTGCTGGGCATTAAAACGGCACCGGTTCATATCGTGTTTCGTTCGAGCCACGACAAGAAGGATTGGCAGAAAGCACGTGGTATATCCGCAATAGGTAAACGCGGCCCTGGACGCGAACGAATCGGGGGCGCAAAAACCCGCCGGCATGAGACAAAATACAAAGCTCTCAAACGCCGACGCCGCAAAGAGAACGAGGCTCAGGCCTTGGAGAAAAAGAATAAATAGGTGTTATAGTTATTGACAAGAATCCGCTGAAAAAGGTAGGTCATTTTTTCCTAAGTCAATCGCGTAGCACAGTACGCAATACAACCGGAGAAGTGGCCGAGCTGGCTGAAGGCGCACGCCTGCTAAGCGTGTAATGGGGAAACTCATTCGAGGGTTCAAATCCCTCCTTCTCCGCCATTTGTGCGCCACTTTGTGCGCCATTTTGTTTTGAGTTTGTTTCTTTGATGAGATCGTCTTCGTCCAGAACCGAAGCGGCTTTTTGGGTGTCGCCGCGTAATCCCTTGAGGTAAATGTCGGTTGTTGTCGCGTTTTCATGGCCGAGAATCCGTTGAATATCTGGCAGGCTTACCTTGCCGGAGTCTGCGAGTCGGAGGGCCACGTAATGGCGCAACGACTTGAGGGTGAACGGCTTGACTTTTGTGGTGATGTAGTCCTTCAGCATGTGTTTGAAAGGCCACGTCTGCCGCCCGTAGCCCGTTCCGGTGGTCGGGTTGGTAAAGACGAAGGGGCTACGCCTGTCGCGGCTCTCCCACCGCCTGTGCAGGATTTCATAGAGCTTGCTACCTTTGGGCATGTGAATCTTGCGGTACTTCTTTTCTCCGCCGCGCCTTTTCTTCGTCCAAAACGCCACAAACTCGCGCTCGAAATTTACTGCGTCCCACGTCAGTCGACGCGGGTCACTGGCCCGGCAACCCGTCTTCAGTATGATGTTGAGATAGTCCTGTTCCCATGGGCTGGCTGCCATGAGCACTGCGGCCACGTCTTCAGGAGGCGGGACATACTCTTGATGTTCCTCCCCTGGATTTTTGACAACATGTCGCCACGGGTTGCTTCGGATCCGCCCCTCTTTTTCATGCCAGTTCCAGAGTGCCTTGAGGTTTTTTACATGATTGTTGGCCGTCTTGGCGGAAACGCGGAATTGGATGCGCCGGTAATATTTGCGGGCGGCCTCAATAGTAAGGCGTTGCATGTCAAAATCACCGCCCACAAAAGAGGCCAGAGAAGTATAGTGGCTGAATTTTTCGTTGACAGTCTGTGCCGCCATCCATGTTGAGCAATCTTCAAGATATTCATTTGACGCGGCGGAGAACATCAAAGCGCGGCCGCGCCGTTGTTCTCTTATGAGCCTTTTTACCTCTTCGGCCGCCCACTCCCGGCCCTCCTTCTGGGTGGCCACCACTCTTGAGCGGCGCAGTCCCTTGTATCGGAACACTGCGCGATATTTCCCGCCCGGCCCCTTGTATGGCCGGAAGTGTACTTTGACCGTTGCCATTGTCCGTCTCCCTGCTCTTACCCTTGCAGTGCTCAATTACTTCCGCATAATCAAATCTGGCGGAGTTCAGGCGGGGGTTGTCCCACCCCTTGGGGGTGATGAAAAAATGCGGTAACTCCCGCCAGATGCGATAGAAGGTTTTTTTTGACATGCCAAGCATGCGGACTATTTGATCCGCTGTTAGGCAAGTTAGATCGATGTTAGCCTGATTCATGACGTCACACTTGTCTTTTTTCAGTGCCTTGCAGGGACAGCATGGCATCCCTGAAAAATTTCAGTTCACACAGATGAATGCCGCTGTAACTGGAGAAGGAGTTTTTTTGGTACATTTGGACAACCTCTGGCCTAGTCTCCTGGACCCAAATCAGGAGCAAGACAACCAGGAGCCGGAACGCCTCTTCAATCTGGCCGGCAAGCTCCATGACCGCGCCCGGCCATTCATCGGGGTCACCATTCCATTTTTTCACGCCGGTGACGATGTGGTCCAGGGGAAGAATGTCCAGGGAAAGACCAAGATGAAAAGCCATGCTTCCCTGGACCAAGGATAAGCCTGTTTTGGTTATTTTCTTGCCCTTCTCGAGTGCTGTGACAATCTCGGCAAACTCGTCATCCAAATCTTCAACCCGTACCTTCAGGCCGTTTCTGTCTTTGGCTTCCATCCGTCCGGACAGATAGGCGGAAAATAGGCCCTTTCTATCCTGGTACACGTTGTCCGTTTCCTGGTACTTCCAGAGCCAGTCAAAAAAGCCCTGGGAATCATCTTCTGTCAGGGTGGGGAACAAAGACCGGAAGTGGATCCGCTCCAACCAAAGCGCGGGACCAAAGGCGCGTCGAAAGTGGCGCTCCAGGTCAGCCAGGATCTTGCTTTGCTTGGAAGCCACAAACAACAGGCCGGTCTTCATGTTCCAAAAGACATCCACCACGGACGGCGTGGGCACAACAGTTGCCCGGAGTTTAAGCCGGACCTGGTCCCGCAACTCCGCCTTGCGCTCCCTGGATATGAACGCCTTTCCTTGTTCCTTGAGCTTGACCTTTTCCGCGTCCAGGGCGTCTTCAAAGTGTTTTTTGAACGCCGGACTGGGAATCTTGCGTTCATCCCGCCGCACGGAAAAGAAGACATAATCCCCCAGGACGCCGTTATCTTCCAGGAAGTTGTCCGCCCGGTAATTGAGACACGGAACTGGATCAGGAGAAAAACCGATCAACGGCCGGAGGAAGTTGTCCGCCCGGTAATTGAGACATGGAACCAGGCCGGAACAACTTTCCACTCTGGGGTCATCGTCTATGCTGTGGAATCGGCACTTTGTCAGGTTGTGCGGGACCTGCTCCCGCTGGAAGGGGAACATGTTCCTCTGGTCACTGCCCTTGACCAAGTAAACGGTCAACGGGATGGTCTTGAAAAAACGGGATGCCATGGCCTTCCTCCAGGAACTTAGTTGAATTTTAACAAGCCCCCCTGTGTTGGGAGGGCTGATCATTTAAAAACGGCGTTAAAAGCTGTCTTTGGGTTGTATTTTTTCAAGTTCAGGGACAACCATGTACCTATTGGTACATGGTTGTCAACCTAAAAAAGTACCAATAGGTACATGGTTGGAGTAAAAAAAACCGCCGAAGCGGTTTTTTTCAAGAATATGAGTACACGGATTGACTACTGGTGAAAATAATTATCCAAAAGAGGTGTGGGGATACCTACCTTTTCCGGAGATATATTCAGCTTGTCAGCTATATAGTCCACCAGTCTGGGCTCATCAGTCATACCGTCGTCTTTTTGGAAATCTTTCCGATTCTTGATCCACAGTTCAAGGCACTTAATTTGAACCGCCGTTGGGTTTTTCCTGGATGACCTAACTTCCCATGTAAACCCTTGATCACCAGAATAGCCACCATTGTCAGGCGAGTATTTAGCAGACGCTAAAATCCTTCCTTCACCGGAAGATTCTTTTGAAATTTCAAGGAATACGGTCACTATCTTTGCTTCCGTGTCTTGCTGTATATTCATTGCAGCTTTCATCACCGTTTGTGCTTTTTCTTCAAATGTAAGATTGTTTTCCTTGGTGATGATATGTACACTAATTCTTTTTCTACTTGGAGTGCTTATGTCATCTTTTCCTATTATGGAGTATGGCTTTGCCTTTGAAATATCTTGGTCTCCGTTCTGAACAACAAACCATGCAAAAGCAATGGCCAGGATCCAAATCAAAAGCGTTGATTTTTTCCATGATTTTTTCTTTGTCACTTCCGCCATTTCATTCTCCTTATTGTGGATCATACCCGCCGATCTTATACTATAATCTCACATTACGACTTTTTCGGCGTTTGTATGAGTCGTAAATATGGACGGTCGGCGGGTGTTGTGTTTTTTGGTTGATTTGTCGGCTTCCCGCCGCGCAAGAAAGTTAGATGGCAATGTCTTCTTTTTCAGAAGGTGTGCCCACTCTTTTGAACAAATCTTCCTGCACCTTACTAATTATGGCGGCCTTGATGGTAGAGTCAGTCGCTTCACCGGATTTGCGCATAGCCATAATTAGGCGGTCAATTGCGGCCGCCTCTGGAGAAATGCAACCCATGGTGTCCTTGTCGCCGGGGAACACTATCCTTGCTCCAACAGCATCCAAGGCGGATAAGAGCATTTTGCCAGATGGTTTTCTCCGTCCTCTTTCATCGTCTTGAAACCACCGGGAAAGGGTATTGGGCGGGGTACCTATCGCCCTACTTACCCTAGCCTTCTCCCCTCTCGCTCTCAAGGCACTTTCCAATTTTTTCATGATATCTTCATAAATTTCCATGTACTCATATATATCCAGCGTCGAAAAAAAAGTCGTTGCCATCCTGGTACTCCTTGTTGACTATAAATGTACCTAATGGTACATGCCGCCCATGAACATACGTACGCAAATCGAAAAAACACTGCAACGGAAAGGCTGGACAGCCACCAAGCTAGCCAAAGAAGCCGGGGTGGCTCCGCCTCTAATCACGCGCATTTTAAGCGGCGAGAGGCGCGGGCTTCACTCAAAAACAATTGAAAAGCTGTGGCCACACCTCTACGGGGACCAATCCGCATCTGATCACACCAATAACCAGAGGGAGGATAGTGGTGCGTGACCATGAAAAGGTCTCCTTCAACCTGGATAGCCGGGAAGCGGAAGCCATCCGACTACTGGTTAACTCTCTGGACCAGGTAAACAACTCGGATGTGTTGCGTATGTGCGTCATGACTGGTCTCCCTTTTATTCAAAAAAATCCAATCATCTTCGACGCTATGCGGTCGACTGGCAACAATCAAGGCCGCCCGGTATTTTCGTCGGCTAAGCTGTAACGTGTAATGATTAACCATTGGACGGATGCGATATGATTTTGGGAATATCAGGACGGGTACGGACCGGATCAACAAGCCTGGCCGGGATGCTTTCAGAGCATCTTGGTCAGGCTTTTCGTTTACCCGTTTCCGGCGTTATCCTGAGCCACTCCTTCAAGGAATTGCTTTCCGTCTCTAAAGACTTGGCGGCCATCAAACAGCGCCGCCTGGAGGGTGTTCATCTAGCTGAAGACTGGTATATTCTCCAGAATTTCCGCCAAGACAACGCTAACTTGGTGGCCAAGTGGTTACGGGAAAGACTCTCTCAAGTTGATGGATTTGTGATTGTTGATGGCGTCCGTTTTCCGGGTGAAGCCACCTCTATCCACGCCATGGGCGGGAAGCTGGTGCGGCTCTACCCACACATGGGATGGGCTCCAGGTGAACGTGGAACCCATCCCACTGAAGACGCCTTGGATGATTGGGAACAGTGGGATTTCAAATACTGGCCGCGGATCGGGCGGCTTGATTTGACGGCCGCTGATTTGGTTGCCCGTCTCTGCGGGTAGCGGCTGGAGCGGAATATTCCCCTTCAGGGGTAACTCTCCCCCATGCCCCCTGGTGTGGGACGGAGCAAAGGTCCGGCTATGCCGGAAAAGAAAAAGGTACTTGGAAAAACCTCGGAGACCAAGGGTGCTTGCGGCCGCGGTTTTTGCCCACAAAAAAAATGGCAGATCGGACGGAAACCCGGAAACACGGGATTACCCTGCATCAAACGTGATACGGAAATAGAAAAAAGTAACACATGGGCAGACAAGAGAAACACGGACAGCCGCCAGCCACGGATCATGAATCGGATTCTGTTCAGGTCATGAAGGACCAGGTGGCGGCCAGGGTTCAGGAGGAGGCCGCTGGCGCGGATCCGCCCGGGCAGAATCAGACAGCCGCCCCACCCGGAAAGGTGACGGACCAGTTTGTCATGGACTGCCTGGACGCCAACGAGCTAGGGGACGGACTCTTGTTCTCTTCCATCCACCGCTGGAAATACATTTATGATCACACCACCAGGGAATGGTACTACTGGACCGGGCACCACTGGGCTCTGGACGTGGACCATCTTGCTACGGTGGCGGTGGAAGAGGTGGCAGAAAGATACCTTTCCGCCCAGGGTGTTATCCAGAACAACATCAGTGCGGCGGCCGGTGCCGGAAATTCTGACGCGCAAAAAGCTCAGGAAAAACGGCTTGGAAAGCTGTTCAAGCGCGTTGACCGTCTCCGGTCAGTGGTTGGGACGGAAAAGTGTTTGACTTTTGCGCATACCAGCCGGGATCCGCTGAAGGTTCCCGCCGGAGCCATGGATGAAAACCCCTGGCTCCTGGGTTGCGCCAATGGCGTGGTGGATTTGAGGACCGGAGATTTCCGACCCGGGCGTCCTGATGACTACATTTCCAAAGCCTCCCCTGTTGCCTGGGATGAAGACGCCAAGGCGGACTTGTGGGAAGAGAAAGTCCTGGAAATCATGGACGATGATAAGGAGACAGCAGATTTCCTCCGGCGGATGTTCGGCTATTCCATAACCGGATCCGTCCGGGAACAGGTGTTGCCCGTTTTATATGGAGAAGGGCGAAACGGAAAAGGGGTCATCACGGAAACCATTTCTCGCGTTTGCGGCCCTTTGGCCGGGCCGATTCAGGCGGAATTGCTCCTAGATCAAGGGAAAAACCGATCAACGGCCGCACCTTCATCGGATATCATGACCCTGAAAGGCCTCCGCATGGCCTTTGCCTCAGAGACGGATGAAAACAGGAAGTTCTCCGCCGCACGGTGCAAGTGGCTGTCAGGAAATGACACCCTGGTAGGCCGGTATCCCTATGATAAGAGAGAGACCAAGTTTCAGCCAACCCACCAGTTGATTCTGCTGACAAACAACAAGCCGGCGGCGCCATCAGCCGACTTCGCCTTTTGGGAACGCCTCCTCTTGATCCCTTTTCCCCTGCGTTACGTGGACGTAGTGGACCCAAACATGAAAAACCACCGCCCCAAAGACAAGGATCTGTACATAAAGCTCCTGTCAGAGTTGCCAGGAATCCTGGTTTGGTTGGTCCGCGGGTGCCTGGAATGGCAGGAGTATGGGCTGAATCCACCGGACACCGTCCGCGTGGCCACCAAAGATTACCAACGCAAAGAGGATTCCATAGCCGAGTTCCTGGATGAATGCACCGAGGATGGAACCGGGGAGCAATTCCGAGTGGCTTCCGCCACCCTCTATGATGCCTATGAATCCTGGTATAAACAGTACCAAGGCAATTTTCCTATAAAGAAACGGAAGTTTGGAGAATATATTGGCAAGAAATACACAAGGTTGAAGAGCGGGACAATCTGGTATCACGGCCTCCGCCTGATAACCGATTTGGGACGATAAAAGCAAAGGTCCACAAAGGTCCGGAACAAAGGTCCGGCCCATAACAGTTTTTTATGATTGGGAAAACTGATGATTTGGACCATTTGGAGCATGGGAGCATGAGCCATCTTTTCATAGAATATATTTTTCTTTTTTAGAAAGATCAAATCATAGAAAAAAAGGTCCAAAGGTCCAAATAATGATAAAAAGTGTGTATTTTAAAATTGTTACGCGGTGGAGGTTCCTTGTGGACCTTTGCGGACCTTTTCAAAATACGTCCGCTACGCCTCCCGGAACTGGATGGAGGGTATCATGACTGTAAGCAACGTGCTGGATCTGGCCCGCTCAAGGGTGGAGATGAAGAAAGAATCCTCCTCATCCTGGTGCGGACCGTGTCCTGGGTGCGGTGGGCGTGACCGCTTTATTGTTAAGCCGGCGCAAAATGACGGCCAGGGCTCCTATTGGTGCCGGGGGTGTGAACGGGGTGGAGACCGGATCCAATTCCTGATGGATTTTGACGGGATGGATTTCAAGGAAGCCTGTGCCGCCCTGGGTATTGAGAAGGATCCGCTTCCGCGCCGCATTCATCCCCATAAACCAAAGGACAATGCGGAACCAAAATTTCAACCCCGTGAATATGGCACTCCACAAGAGCTTTGGCGCTCCAGGTTTGGGGAATTGGTGGAGTTCTGCCACTGCGCCTTACTGAACAACCCAGAGCAATTGGCCTATTTGGCCGGTCGCGGGATCCACCTGGAGGCGGTCAAGCGGTTCAAGTTGGGCTGGAATCCTGGCAAAGACGGCCGGGATCTGTACCGGGCCAGGGCGGCTTGGGGCGCTCCGGAGGATTTCAAGGATGATGGGACGCCCAAAAAATTGTGGATCCCACGCGGGATCGTGATTCCCTGTTTTGTTGACGGCACCCTTGTCCGCGTCCGAATCCGCCGGCAAGCTGGTGACAGCTACGGAAAATACATCTTCATGCCCGGATCCAGTTCTGCGGCAATGCTGATCAACCCGGAAGCCAAGGCTTTTGTGGTGGTGGAGGCGGAACTGGACGCCATGGCCCTGGCCGCCCAGGTTCCGGATCAGCGCGTTGGGTATCTAGGGGTCCAGACCAACCTGGGCAAGCCGGACGCCACCGCCTGGCCCAGGTTGCAATCATCCCTGCGGATCCTGGTGGCTCTGGATTTTGACAAACCGGATTCCCAAGGGCGTCGCCCTGGCTACCAGGGGTGGCTCTGGTGGAAACGGCAATTCCCGGACCAGGCCAAGCGGTGGCTGGTGCCGGAAGGGAAGGATCCAGGAGAAGCCTATGGTGCCGGGGTTGATCTGGTCACTTGGGTCCGTGCCGGACTCCCGCCAAGGCTGACCATTGGACCTTTGTCCTCTGCTTTGTGGAAAGGGGGCACGGGGGTGGAAGAAAAAAAGGTGGAAGTGGATCCTCTTAACGGACTGTCCAGGCAGAAAAAGTCCAGCGCGGAGGCTCCGGCGGAGTTTATCCGTATGGCTAAGCTCCTGAAGGATGTTCCCCTGGGGATTCAGATAGGGGGCGGGTGTCGGATCGTCATGGATGAGGCCTGGCCAAACAAAAACAAAGAGAATTGGGAACGATTTTCCGCTGTTTCCCAGGCGTTTTTCAAGTGTTCCGAAGCCTTGTTTAGCTACCTGGAAGCCCATCCCAGAGGTGTGGTGACCGGGGAAAATTTTTGGGATCTGTGGGAATCGGTTTCATCAAACTAAAAAAAGGAGGGACATCATGTCCAAAAACAGACTGATTGATTTGAATAATCATCTTTTTGCGCAATTGGAACGGTTGAATGATGAAGACATCAAGGAAGATGAGTTGAACCAGGAGATTGAGCGATCCAAGGCTATAGTCGGTGTAGCTAAGGCTATTGTAGAGAATGCAAAAGTGTCCTTTGAAGCCACTAAGTTTACTTTCCATAATATGGGTGCTGAAGGTTATTTGCCGGAAAACATGTTGGAATGAGGTGAGAAATGAAACCACAACCTTACACCCAAGAAGAACTGGACTTCATCCGGATCGGATATGGAAAAATGCGCGTTCCAGACCTAACCAGAGCCTTTAATAAACGATTTAGCCAGTCGAAGACGCCTAGCCAAATCAAGTCCACTATATCCAGACATAAGTTCAAATGCGGTCGTCCAACGGGGAGCGCGGTTGGTGAGCGGCGGAAATATACACCTGTCAAATTAGTTTTCCTCCAGGAACATTATCCGTCCATGGACATAAATCAACTAACCAGAGCCTTCAATGAGGCGTTTGGCGAAGAAAAAACGCCGGGACAAATCCGTTCAACCTGTAAACGGTACAAGATCAGAAGTGGACGGAACGGATGTTTTAAAAAAGGAAACAAACCCTGGATCACTGGAACCAAGGGGAAAATAAAGCCAAACTCCGGAACCTTCCGTAAAGGGAGAGTTCCGGCCAACATCAAACCGATTGGTCATGAGCGGCTTTGCTCCAAAAATGGGTATTGGCTGGTCAAGACGAATGAGGTTAATCCGTATACTGGTGCCAGGGGGTTTTACCGAGCGAAGCATGTGGTGATCTGGGAGGAAGCCAACGGACCTGTCCCTGAAGGGCATATCCTTCGTTTCCGCGACGGAGACCAGACAAACTGCGTCCTTGAAAATCTCATGTTGGTGACCAGGGCGGAACATATACACCTGACCCGGTTGGGGTATACGGAGGCCCCGGAAGAATTGAAGCCCACCGTGGCCCTCTTGGCTAAAGTTGAGATCAAACAATTTGAACTAGTCAAACAAAAGGAGGATGTCCAAAATGTTTAGTGAAAGGATGTTAATCCGTCCATTATACCGGCTAATCACTTGTCACATAAATTTATGTGACAGGTAGCTGGAGAAACAAGATTCAGCTACCTGTCCACGCCCTGCACAAAGCCGGGCATGACGTTTATGATTTTAAGAATCCGCGTGAAGACAATAATAAATTTCAGTGGTCGAAGATTGATCCAAACTGGCAGAAATGGACAGTCGTGTTCGTTGAGGGACAGCCGTTCGGACATAGTGCCTCTCTGGAAATGGGGTGGGGAGCGGGAAACGGTTAAAACAAGTATCAACCGGGTCAGGGCTACCGCACTTAATTTTGCCTTCTGCCGCATTTTTTGAGTGTGGTTGGGGTGTTTCCCTATCTTGACTCACATGTGTTTTTTGGGCTTGTCACA
>PDWI01006729.1_pt1 | contig 14327 bp, 14 predicted proteins | sample 1430891 | NCBI WGS metagenome assembly PDWI01 (sample SAMN01162508, study PRJNA174530) | Oral metagenome, whole genome shotgun sequencing project. | biome: Marine environment; feature: Marine mammal; material: Swab sample of the gingival sulcus; isolation source: swab sample of gingival sulcus...
TAGGTCAAAAAGTTCTTCAAATTCTTCTACCGTTCCAGTTGGAGCGGCACAAGAAGAACCAGTACAAGAAATATCTTTTCCACCTACCATCTTTGCATGCTTTTTCGCCATATAAATCTCCTTTCCAATAAAAATATATTGGTGTCCAAATATATTATACCCAATTTTTTATCAAACTTGCCTTAAATCGTAACCTACTATCGGAAAATGAATATAATTTCCTAGAATTCGAGACGCCGTTCTTTCTTCATAAACACCAGCAAGCTCTTCTAAACTCAAATTAGAAGATATGATGGTCTTTTTATTTAACGCCATTCGTTCATTAATAATATAAAATAATTCAGAAATCATGTTTTTACTTCTAAGTTCACTACCCAAATCGTCTAAAATTAGAATATCCAACTTCGATAGATTTTCATAAGCTTTTTTATACTTATCCTCTTCTGGCTTACTAAATTTAGAATTATTATTAAATCGATAATTATCTAATATATCTACCAAAGCCTTCATCGAATAGTACTCCACGCTGAGTCCCTTTTCTACGGCATACTTACAGATTGAGGAACAAAGATAGGTTTTACCTACTCCCGTATCTCCATAGATGTAAACGCCAACGTTTTCATCCTCTACAAAGAGTTTTAAAAAATGCACCACCGAATACATGTAATCCCTCAACGAATGGATGCTTGGACTCTTTAAAAAGTGCCCCTCTTCCAATTCCGAATCCGAATATAAAGAGTAATCAAAATTTTCAAAGTTTTCAAATCGCATCAAATGATGCAAATTAGATAGTTTAGATCCTAGCTCAAACTTTTTTTGTTTATAACATGAGCAAGGTGTTCGATTTATAAACCCTCTATCCTTACATTGTTCACAAGTATAGATATGATCCAAATAATTAGGGGGATAGTCATGATCAGTGAGTAGCAAGGCTCTCCTAGCCTTTAGATTCTTAATCTTTTTTTCTGCCATCTTAAGGATTTCTTCCCCATCAATGCTGTTATCAAATACAGAGAGTGCCATATTCGCCGATATATTTCTGAGTGTTGCATCAATTTCAGCCAATTCTGGCAGTTCTTGGTACAAGTTTATTTTTCTACGCTGCCTTTCCATCTCATTATTATGGCGTAAATTATCATAATATGATTTCATTTCACTTGTCATTTCTCATACCGTCCTTCTTTGCGTTATATAATAAGGCTGGATTGTTTCTCTTCATGGTTTTAATCGCATCTTCCTTGGTCATACTTTGATAGGTTGTCTGCCTAAAATTCTGCTTTGATTTTATCTTTTCAGACTGGTAGGTCACACCTTGTTTTTTACTTGATTTTTCAATATATTCATTAATTCCCTTGAGACTTAAACTAAAGTCTTTTTCTATCTTTTCACAGAGGGAATCGAGCCTTTTATAGGTAGAATACTTATAATAAGTGCTACAGAAATCAATAATGCTGAAGAAGAGTTCTTTATTTGCAATCTTTTTCATCCATTTCTCAATAATCTCAATTTGAGCTTCCGTTGGGATGCTCGTACTAGAGGTCAGTCGGTAATTGATTTCACGATATAATTCAGACTTTTTGACATACATTGCCTCATAATCATCCGCTTGCTTGAGGCTTTTCACATGATTTTTATGCCATTTAGATAGAATGCCTCGTACATATTTTAAACTGGGCTTTTGAGGAGGACGCTCCACATAGGTAATCTTTAAAGCCTTTAAAAGAAGCTCCTTCCCGATATTAAACTCAGTAAGCCACTCTATTATCTTTATCCTATTATCAGCACTTATTGGCTGATTCATAATCCTTTCAGCTCGTTCAAACAATTCTTTTATATCCGTATCATGCAAAACCTTTTTTACCTTGTCACGTTCTGTAGCTAGAGGCGTAAAATTTGTCGTAATATACTTTTCCCTAAGAGATAAAAAATGGATATCAAAATTAATATCCTCTGTTGATGGCAAGTCAAAGTCCACTAAGCCCATTTTTTTCCAAAAAAGCCACGCTTCTTTTAGCTCGTTTTCTGTAATTTTTAGAAGAGATAAAATGTCACTATTACTATTAGCACTCTGCTTTCTAGCCATACTTAAACCTAAAATATAAACTTTTAACTGAATCTCATCAGCCATAGCCATGTAATTATTAATAAATATGTTTTCTAAAGACGTTTCACCTATATCTATGCTTGGATTTTTTACCGTAAAAGCCATTCTATACCTCTATATCATCCTTATTTTCATCCGTTTTTCTTGTTTTTTTTATCCCCTGCTGCTTATAGACTGAACTAGCCTTCATAAACTTAGGGTTAACACTTTTTCTTTTTTCTTGAACATCTTCTCTACGCCTATTTGGACGATTTTTGAATTTTTCATAATTATCATCAATAATAGTCTTCTTTTCTTCCAGTATACTTTTATTAGACTCTGATAAAATTTGTAATAATTCATCGGTTTCACTTGGCTTTTCAACATTCTCTTGATTTATCCTATCCGTTTTTCTTCTGTTATATTTTTGACCTGAGCTATTTCTATCCGCATTATTTTTATTATACTTTTCACGCCTATTTTCCCTGCGAACATTTAATTTCAACTTTGATGCTCGCTCTTTGATTTTTTCTTCCGCACTGGTTATTTTAGCCATAAATTCATCATAAGCAAGATCTTTTTCCTCTTCCAAGACTTCTGTTTTTTCTTCTTCCAGACCATCTGTTAAACTTTCATCTGGCTTTATTTTATTATTTAACTTTAATTTTAGTTCTTCAAAACTATCACTTGGCAGGTCTTTAAATACCGCCTCTTTTACAATGATATCCTTAGCATCCTTGTCTTCATTTTGATAGTTTAGGATAGTATTGTCTATGTTGATAATTCCCTTAGATAATAGGACGTCTAAATTCAAGCGTACTTCAGAGGTGCTGAGTCTCAATTTTTCTGCAATTTCAAGCTCATTAATAGGAACACTTGATCCTTTTTCATCAAAATGCCTAGCTAAATATAAAATACACATTTTTTGAACGATGCTTAAATCATTTCTATCAATTAAATTATAAGGGACTAAAAAAAACAAGACCTACTCCTTCATCTCACTTAATACTAGGTAGCCCTCATTTTCAAAGGTATTTCCAACAATTTTCATTTCATAATTTATCCAACGTTTATGCCTAGTTAAATCAGAGCCTTCTAAGACAAACTCTGCCGCTTGACTAATATATTTTACCTTAGCTTTAAAATAACCTTCCTTATAAGTATTATAGATATCTACAAAATCTCCCTCATAGATTCTTTCCCCATTAATATCCTTCAATCCAGTAGCACTCATTAATCTACCTTCTTTATTTGCCTTGATAAAATCTTCCATACTAACAGGCTCTTTATCTAGGTATATCATTTTTTTGTTTACTTCATCCCAAATTCTAAATTTCATCTCTCTCAATTTTTTTCCTCCTTGGCAGGCTGACTATAACCCTAGTCCCGCCTGTATCTATTGGTGTAAAGTTAATTTTTCCACCATGCATATCAATTATTTTTTTTGAAACAGCTAAGCCAATACCAGAGCCTTGTTTTTTTTCATCGCCTTTATAAAATAGTGTGCTTAGCTTGTCTATATCACAATGTTCAATGCCCTCGCCCTCATCTTCCACTCTTAAGAGAACATTTTTTTTGTCACTTGTCAGTCCTAAATCAATGGTAATTTTACCTCCATTATAGCTATGTTTTATCGCATTATCAATAATATTTATTAAAACTTGTTTTAATCGATATTCATCTCCATAAAACGATAGCTTTTTATGAGTAGATTCAATACTTATGGTCAATTTTTTATTTTTAGCTACTTGCAAAAACTGCTTGGCGGTATTATCCACGAGGGCTTTTAAATCAAACTTTTTCATATCAGGGACCAATCGATCCGCTTCCAGTTTAGAGAAATCTAAGAGGGTTTCTACCAAACCAACCAGCCTTTTGGACTCTTTGTCTATGATTTCTAAGCCCTCTTTTTGTTCTTCATAGCTCGCGCCATCTAAGAGCGTTTCAGACCAAGCCATAATAGAAGTCAAAGGCGTTCTTATCTCATGTGAAATAGATGAAATAAAATTGTTTTTTACATCATCAGCTATTTGAATTTCTTCTGACATATAATTAAATGCCTTGGATAAATCACCAAGTTCGTCATCATAAAATACGATGGCTTTATCAGTAAATTTCCCTCTAGCATAGTTGTCTGCCACTGTTTTTAAATGAGCTATAGGCTTTACGATTTTACTCGCCAAGAGCACACTGATAAAAAAGGCAATCAATAACACGATTAAACCTGCGGAAGTGGCATAAATATAGAAGGCAAATAAGACCTCATTAACGTCCTCCAAAGAGGTTGTAAAGCGCATAGAACCAGCGATGTAATCATTACTATATATAGGGCTTGAAACCGCCATTATATACTCACTTGTTTCCTTATCACTACCTCTCCATACGCCTATCACGCCATTCATCGCCTCTAAAAAATCGGGACTATCAATAACTGTCTTATTTTTAAAGCGTGAAGTGGATTCTATAATATTACCCTTGGTATCGAGTATTTGAGCATCTACGTAATCTGGAATAATTTTATCTTCAAGCAAAAACTTGGCTCTAGTCTCTAAATTTTTATCAATAAGTCTGGTATCGTAGAGTTCAAGAGCCGTGTTCATATTACTTTTTAACAAAAGCTCCACATTACCATAATAGTAGTTTTGTATTGCCTTAACCAAAGATAATTCAAAGATACTAAGTATGGCAATAACTACGATTATGTGTGTAAAAACCACCTTCCACTTTATACTTAAGCGTCTATTCATAGGCTAGTTGAGACCCACTTATAGCCCTTAGCCCAGACTGTAATGATGTGTTTTGGGTTAGATGCATCTTCTTCTAATTTTCGTCTTAATCTACGTATATTGACATCCACTATCTTCATATCACCATAAAAATTCTCTCCCCAAATGTTTTTTAAGATATCTTGCCTTGATAATATTTTCCCTTCATTTGTAAAAAACAATTTGACAATTAAAAATTCCGTTGGCGTCAAAACGATTTCTTCGCCTTCTTTATAGCAAGAACGAGTACTAACATTTAATAAAAACTTGCCGCTTTCAATAACTTCCTCTATTCTGTTCTTCTCCACGTTTTCTATTCTACGGTGAAGTGCTTTTACCCTAGCTATTAATTCTGCAGGAGAAAATGGCTTTGTCAAGTAATCGTCTGCTCCACGTTCTAAACCTGCAATTTTATCTTCTTCTTGAACCTTAGCAGTAAGCAAAATAATTCCTATCGAAGAATTTGTTTTACGGACATACTCACATAAATCCAAACCACTCATACCAGGTAACATAATATCTAAAATTAAAACCTTGATATCCGCATTTTTTTCTAATTCTTTTAAGGCATCTTCACTACTACCAACACAAATTGGCTCATAGTCGTTTCTTTTTAGGTTTAGTTTAATGACCGACCTTATAGAACGATCATCTTCCACCACTAATATCTTACTCATGTTCTTCCCCTTTATTTTATATAAACTAGATGTGATTTAATCTCATCTTTATCTAAAGTCAGATTGTCATACTCATCTTTTTCATAGTTATTATTAGGTTCTAATTCCTTATTGTAGTAAACTACCAATGTTCTATTCTTTCGCTTATACAACTCAACCACATTATATATCTTATTTTTTTCATTCCTTCTAAAAGCTTCATAACTATCCTTGTCAAAGTATTCAAAAGTCAATAAATGATAGGTATCTAAATCGCTACTGAGGTAATAATAGCTGATAAAATCTCTCTTGTGTCCCTCCGAATTGCTAATGGCAGTAATTTTTCTTTTCTTTGCCGCATCTAACCAAGTTTGTGGAAATATAAATTCATAGTAATTTTTTTTATCAATATAAGACATTGCCACTGTTTTAAACTTACTAGTATAGGTATCGTCATATTGCTTCCATTCATATATACCCTTTTTATTCATCAGATTCTTTTGAGCAAAGATTAAATCATAATTATTCGCTATTTCTATAATGCCATCATCATTGATATCCTTGGACTTGATGTCATTTGTCTTTAAACTCATTTTACTTTCATCGGTAGTGAATACAGGTAATAAGGGTAGCAATTTATTATCCTTTAATATAATAATGTTGCTGGCTGCCTTTGAGCCTAAACTATAATCAAGAAAGAGCGCCTTCTCCATCTTTGTCAAATCACCACAGAAGACATTATAATATCCATTGATGTATATGTCCATCTCGAGCTCATCAATCAACTTAAATTCTATCTCACTGAATTCATAGACGCTGATACTAGAATAGCTATTTCGATCATGTTTTATACATATAATTTCTTTATTCTGGTTACCATTCATATCATCAATGAGTAGACTTGTAAATTCTCCTGTCCATATTTTTTTATAAGTAGATTCCTGCCATAGGTAGGCATTCACCGAGCCATAAATCCCTTCAGATACCTCAGTTCCAAACAATAAGTCCATATAGCCATCGGAATTAAAATCAACAAAATCAGCATAGGATATATCATTTCCTGCAATTTCATTCTTACTTAAAAGTTGCCATTCGTTATCTTCTTCACGCAATATCATCAAACCGATTATTTGTTCCTTAGGAATTTTATAAAAGGCATACACTTCATTTTTCTTATCATTATCTAAATCTAAATAGCCAAACGAATTTACTGAACCAGGCTTTAAAGGCCGTACCAATTCTGCGTTTTGTGGTAATTCCCGCTGAATTTTTTCTTTCGCTATGTTATCTTTCACACTTAACTTTGGTCTTTTTATTAATTCTGAAGGCGTTTTAGGGCTTAGTTCACAAGCAGAAAATAGCACCATAACAAGAAATGCTAAAGATATGCTTGCCACTTTTCGAATCATCTTATATTCCTCCCCGTCGATTTATTCATTAGAATATTATACTTTAAAACTTAATCCTTTGCAAATATACTAGAATATGTTATAATTTTTTATAAAACTCATATAAATGCAAAAAGATTGGAGGAACCTTTGCAAAAATATATTATAGAACCTATAAATGAATTAAATGGAGAGATTGAGGTAGACGGTGCTAAAAACGGCATACTACCTATTATAGCTGCATCTCTTCTATCTACAGAGCCTTGCTTAATTCACAGGGTACCTTCTTTAAAAGACGTAAGCGTCATGCTAGAAATCATTAGACACCTAGGTGCTAAAGTGGAAAGAAATGCAAATAGCTTGAACATTGTTGTGCCTGAAATTAAAGAAAGTGAAGCACCTTATAAATACGTAAGCCAAATGCGTTCATCATTTGATGTCATGGGACCTTTATTAGCTAGAACTGGTCTGGCTAGAGTTCCACTACCAGGTGGCTGTGCAATTGGCGAAAGACCAATTGATCTACACTTAAAGGGATTTAAAGCTCTTGGTGCGGAAGTTGAATTTGGACATGGTTTTGTCCAAGCAAAGGCGGATAAATTAGTTGGTGCATCAATATACTTAGATTTCCCAAGTGTAGGAGCAACTAAAAATATTATGATGGCAGCTACTTTAGCTGAGGGCGTTACCACAATAGAAAACGCAGCGAAAGAACCAGAAATTGTAGACCTAGCTATTTTCTTGAATAAGATGGGTGCAAAAATTTCAGGCTCAGGTACACAAACTATTAGAATCACAGGTGTTGATGAACTAAAAGGCTGCGAACACTCTACTCTACCAGATAGAATTGAAGCAGGTACATTCTTAATTATGGGTGCGATGCATAAGAGTAACTTGCTTGTAAAAAATGTTGTACCTAGCCATTTGAAGCCTGTTATTGCTAAACTTATAGAATGCGGTGTAGAAATCATAGAAGAAGGCGACGATTTAAGAGTGATTAATGATGGCAAAATAAATGCCGTTGATATTACAACCTTACCTTACCCTGGATTCCCTACGGATTTACAAGCTCCTTTTATGGCACTATTATGCCTAGCAGAAGGAAACAGCACTATTTTAGAAACCGTATTTGAAAATAGATTTTCACATGTTAGCGAATTAAATAGAATGGGTGCTCAAATTAAGATAGAAGGTCATAGCGCAAGTATCAAAGGAACTTCAAAACTACAGAGTGCCGATGTAAAAGCGACAGACTTAAGAGCTGGTGCTGCCTTGGTATTAGCTGCATTAGCTGCTGAAGGGACGACAACTGTCCACGATATTTATCATATAGATAGGGGTTATAACGACCTTGAAAAGAAACTCCGCAATCTAAATGTTAATATTACAAGAGTTTAGTATAGTAAATTCATAGACCTATTGAATGATAGAGGATGGTAGTTTGTCATATTTTAAAAGTGAGATTGGAATCGATTTAGGAACCGCCAATGTATTAGTCTTTATAAAAGACAAAGGCGTGGTTCTTAAAGAACCCTCAGTTGTAGCAATTGAAAATCAAACAGGCAAGGTGATTGCTATTGGAACTGAGGCAAAAAAGATGCTTGGGCGAAACCCAAAGAATATAAGTGTTATAAAGCCTCTTAAAGATGGCGTTATTTCTGATTTTAATATATGTGTAAAAATGCTTCGCTATTTTATACACAAAACTTGCGGTAGACGTCGATTTTTTAGACCTAGCATTATGGTTTGCGTGCCTGGTGGCGTAACAACAGTAGAAAAAAAGGCTGTTGTGGACGCTGCCTACGGAGCTGGCGGTGCCAAAATATATCTAATTGATGAACCTACTGCTGCAGCCATAGGAGCAGGGATTGATATATCTGCTCCAGATGGTAATATTATTGTAGATATCGGCGGAGGAACAACAGATATTGCCGTTATCTCTCTAGGTGGTTTGGTAGCGGAGACATCTATAAAAATTGCAGGCGAAACCTTCAACGATGCCATACAAAGACACATAAAAAAGGAATATGGCATATTAGTGGGAGCCGCTACTGCTGAAGAATTAAAGATTAACATTGGAAAAGTCTTCTATGATGGGGAAGATGAGTACATGGAATGTAGAGGCAGACAAGTAGTTACAGGATTACCTGAAACCTTTACTATTTCAAGCAATTCTTTAATAGAGTGTCTAACTGAGCCAATGCTTATTATGATAGATGCTATAAAACACGTCTTTGAAAAAACACCACCAGAGATTGCATCAGATATTTTTAGAAATGGCATCACCCTAACGGGTGGAGGTGCCTTATTGAAGGGCATTGATAAACTGATATACCAACATACTGACGTTCCATGCTATATAGCCGAGAATGCGGAAGAGTGTGTAGCAATAGGAACTGGACTATACCTTCAAACATCTATAAATGGTAAACTTCCACGTTCCTGCGAGACGTTCTAGCGCGGTAAACCTCCACGTTCCTGCGAGATGTTCTAGCGAGATATAAAAAACTCCCAGATTAATGGGAGTTTTACTTTTTAAACTTTAGAATCAAAGGAGCTATTTTCAGCTTCTTTTTCTTTTTCAAGATAAGGCTCAAAGCTCTTCACTATCATATCCGCTATGCCAAAACTTCCCGTTTTTGCCAAATCCTTGGCATAGGCCTCATCTAGCATTCCCTCGTAAATTTCGAGTTCATGAGATGACTTGGTAAAATCAGACTTTGGCACGCTTCTACGCATGGTCTTTAAGACCATGCCAACAAAGATTTCCTCGAAATCTCTAGCCACGTCTTTTAGTGCCTCTTTGTCCTTACTTTCAAGAATTTTATCAAACTTAGGTTTGATGGATTCGATTTCTTTGTTTTTCGCTTTTAGTTTTTGTTCTGCTAGTACAGAACTTGGGTTATTGTTTATTTTCATTGTTAATGCTCCGCATACTTTGTAAAGATCCTTCGACTCCGCTCAGGATGACAGCTACTGCCTACTTGGCATCACTCTTCGACTGCGCTCAGGATGACAGCTACTGCCACTTGGCATCGCTCTTCGACTCCGCTCAGGATGACGTAATAAGTCACTCAGGATGCCCTAGTACTTATTAACGCTTCAGTGAGTTTGCTACCTCTAACATTTGATCAGCTGTTTGTATTGCCTTTGAATTAATCTCATAAGCTCGTTGTGCGGTAATCATGTTAACCATTTCATCTACAACGTGAACATTTGACATTTCCAAGTAATTTTGCATGAGCTTATTCTCAGCCTGTTCTGGTATAAAAGCCTGCCCAGAGGCGGGAGTAGTCTTATATAAGTTATCCCCAACACTCATCAAGCCTGATGGGTTCGTCACTTGATTGATTTCTATTTTACCAACCGTCTCAAAAAGAGCCGCGTCTTCATTTTGTCTTCTAACCTTAACCGTTCCATCAAACTCTATTTTAATCTCTGAAATTTCACCATCTAAAGGAATTTCCGTGCCGCCCTCGCCCTTCACTAGATAGCCGTCTGCTGTTACCAATCTTGTACCATTTTCTGTCAATCCTAATTTAAAGGCTCCATCTTTTGTCAACAATTCTTGCCCTTTATTATCTGTTATAACAAAAAATCCATCCCCTTCTATTGCCACATCCAACGGATTATCGGTAGCTTGAAAAGCACCACCTTTAAAGTCTCTTGTAATAGCGGCTGATTTTACACCATGCCCCACTTCTAGATTTACTGGTACGCCCAATTCGTCAGAATTATCCTTATAAGATAGTCTTTCATATAAAAGATCCTTAAACTCCGTTCTCTGACTCTTATAGCTATTTGTATTCACGTTCGCTAGGTTGTTTGATATGGTGTCTATTGAAAGTTGTAGGTTTTTCATTCCCGATGCTGCTGTCCATAGTGCTCTCATAATTTATTTTCTCCCTTTATTATAATTTGGCAATGTCGTTTACGCTTCTTGATAAGATGTCATCATAGGTTCTTACTAACTTATTCGCAGATTCATAGCTTCTATAAGTTTCTATCATTTTCACCATTTCCTCTACTTCGTTGACGTTTGAACCCTCTAACGCTCCTTGAACTATTGTTACTGGCGCATTTTTTTCCTCATCAGTCAATTCAGTATCATATTTATAAAGATTCGTCGTCGATTTTTTTAGAAACTCATCTCTCTTTGGATTAATGGTTCTTATCTTATCTATTATTTGCCCACCTTGTAAAATTTCACCAAATTCATTCACACCGACGTTCCCTTTTAAACCAGTAATTCTGCCATCCTGACCTTGGACTTCATAGCCTTCATCGGTCACTAAAGTTCCCTCACTGGTCAACTTAAACGAACCATCTCTAGTGTATCTCTCTCCATAAGGTGTATTGACTACAAAAAATCCCTTACCTGATATTAATAAATCGAGCGGGTTATGAGTCTCTATAAATTCTCCTTGTTCAAAATTTATAGCTGTTCTCATCAGTTTGACACCACCACTCATCGTGCCTATCACGCCTTGAGGTTTATCAAACAGTAAATTTTCAACCACTTTACCATCTAACAAAAGGTTACCACTTTTATCAACATCTATTTTTTGACCTTCTCCTACTTTTATTGGACCATTTTGACCAAGAACCTTAAATCCCTTGCCCTCAATTATCTGAGAATTTGCATTTTTATAGTATGTTTTTAGGTAGCCATCATCATCTACCCGAAAAGCCATGGATGTATTATAGGAATCACCATTTATTGCCTTAACCTTAAAAAATCCATTTTTTGTCTCAACTTTAAATAGCCCCTTGTGTTCTTTTAACTGAACATCTGGCGCCTTATCATCCTTGTTTAACTTACTCCCGCCAATTTTATATAGCAACTGACTCTTAAATTCTTCGTATAAAGAGATATCCTTTTTAAAACCAGTGGTCTTTATATTAGCAAGGTTATTTGAGATTACATTAAGTTCTTTCGTGTTCTGTTCCAGAACGGTACTAGCAGTGTATAATCCTCTTAACATTTTATACCCTTTCTGAAATGACAATTGGCATTCCTGTCTTAAATTCTATTATCTATAAATATAGTCTTCAATATTATATCGGTCATATTTCTTATATATTTAGCATTTTTTGCAATTTTTCGCCTTATCTTTATTTCTTTCGTAGAAAAGTCTTATTCCATGAAGAGTCAAATTCGAATCGTTTACGTCAATTACTTCAGTTTCTGACTCTATAGTTCTAGCCAAACCACCTGTTACAATAACTTTCATCTTCATATTCATTTCTTCTTGAACACGCTTAACAATATACTCCAACTCGCCAACTTTACCATAAATTAAGCCTGCCTGCATACTCTTAACGGTATTTCTGGCTAATATTGTTCCTGGACTCTGAATCTGTATATCTGGTAATTTAGCCGTTTCTGTCCAAAGAGCATTCGCTGAAATTTTAATTCCTGGAGCGGTAATACCAACTAGAAATTCACCTTTATCACTGATAACATCATAGGTTGTAGCCGTTCCAAAGTCAACGACTAAGCAAGGCCCACCGTAATAGTGATAAGCAGCTATTGCATCGGCAATTCTATCCACACCTACTTCTGCTGGATGTTCCGTTTTTAATTCAATACCATGGTCACTAAGAGCTGTTAATATAAGTGGTTCAAAATCCAGATACTTATAAATACTATTCTTCATTGTATACATGACATTTGGCACAACAGAGGCTATTGCAACACCTGTAATATCTTCTTTCTTCACATTATTATACTCCAACAAATCAAGCATCACATGTGCATATTCATCGGATGTTTTATTAGACTTAGTCCCCAGCCTATACTTCGCCCTAATCTCTTCTCCTTCGAATACAGCGTAGGTAATATTTGTATTGCCAATATCAATTGCTAGCAACATCTTTATCCTCCAAAATCTTTTCTTCATCAATTTTTTTAAAACCAATATATATTAAAGCAAGAGCAATCACACCAGCTAAAAAATCGGTAATTGCCACTGCTAAAAACACACCCTCTAAACCTATTATATAAGGAACAATTAAGATACAAGGGATCAAAACAAGCACCTGTCTAGTGAGCGATACCAACATAGCTACTTTTGCCTTTCCCATAGACTGATAAAATGTTGTTCCTACCACTGTAAAACTAAAAAAAGGAAGTAATAATAAGAAATATTTTAAGCCTTGTGCTGACAAATCTAATAAATCATTCGTTTTTGCCATGGATGAGACAATCTCTCGTGAAAAGAAAAAGCTAGCCAGCATACCAATAAAAAATAGAGAACACACTGAAACAATTCCTACATACACGGCTTTTTTTAAACGTTCATAGTTTTTAGCACCATAGTTATATCCAATAATTGGTTGAATAGCTTGATTCATACCAAAACCAGGCATAACAAACATTGTTGCTATACCATTATCAATGGCATAAGCACTTTTCGCTAATTCTCCACCATAATAATTTAAACTATTCGTTAAAACCGCACCTGATAAAGAACCCGCTATTTGTAATAAAAAAGGAGCAGAACCTATTTTTAAAATATTGAAAAGATATTCTTTTTCAAGTTTTAAATGTTTCTTTTTTAATTTTACTAAACTCATCGAAGTCATATAATAATATAATAGGATACTAAATGAAATAAACTGAGCGATAACAGTAGCAAAAGCAGCTCCCTTTACCCCCATGTTAAAATAGCGAATAAAGATGTAGTCTAAAAGAATATTAACTAATGCAGAAATAATCATGGCTATCATAGAATATTTAGGATTTCCTTCCGCCCTTACCATATTACTCATAGAAAACGCTAAAAAATTCCATATAGAGCCAAATATCAGTATACTTAAATAATCGTTGGCATAGCCAATATCTAAGTCACTTGCCCCATAAGCTAATAGAAGGGAATTCATAAAAAAGGAAAAGACAATTATTAAAATGACAGCTAAAATAATCGCCAAGATTAAAGCATTTCCTAATATCTTCTCAGCTTTTTCTTTTTCTTTTTTTCCTAAGTAAATAGAAATATTTGCACCAGAACCTACACCCACAAGCATAGCAAAGGCAAAGGCAATGACCCAAAGTGGCATACAAACACCAACAGCACTCATTGCTATTTCACCAATCACTGGAATTTGACTAATAAAATATCTATCAGCTACTATATATAGTCCTTGAACTATCATTCCGACTACTGCGGGTACCGCCAATCTTACAAAAAGTTTAAAGATAGGCATTTCAGCTAATCTACGTTCATTTTCATTTGCATACATTTCTTTTGTTTCCTCTTTAATCAAGCTCTATATATTTAGAAAAAGCAGCACCATATACAGCGCTGCTTTTAAAATATTCTTTATAATAAATATATTAACGTTTAGATAAGTACATTTCTTTCATTTTCAATCCTTTCACTACTGTTTGTGTCTTACCTGTGTACTACACAAACGATTTACCACGCACTGA
>PDWI01017127.1_pt1 | contig 14327 bp, 12 predicted proteins | sample 1430891 | NCBI WGS metagenome assembly PDWI01 (sample SAMN01162508, study PRJNA174530) | Oral metagenome, whole genome shotgun sequencing project. | biome: Marine environment; feature: Marine mammal; material: Swab sample of the gingival sulcus; isolation source: swab sample of gingival sulcus...
TAAAGTTAACGTTAAAGTGGTAACTGCAGTAGCGTACATTGTCAATTGACCAATGCTTATTGCATTATTCAACACTTGATAAGCCAAGTAGAAATAGATAATTACCAACTGCACTTGATTAATCACGCTAATCACACCCATCAATTTACCCTTTTTAAGGTTAAACGGCGTAAAATGAGCCAATAAACGATCGGTAAAGTCTTTAATTCGGCTAACAATCATCGACACACCACTATAGAGCCGAACATCTTTAGCAATCGTAAAATCAGAAGAAAGATTTAAATAATACATATAAGCGCGATTGCCCGAAATGGCATTTTTCTCAACATTGTATGTTAAGATTGAAATGTAATAATAGATCAGCGCATTGATAACGACGGTCGTAAATAGCAGTGTCAACAGGAGTGGACTCAATTCAAACAGCAAATAAAATAGTCCGCCGATCACTACGATGTAATAGACAATATTGGAAAACTGTCGAAGTACATTATCAACGGCATTCATGTTAAATAGCGCAAAAAATGCCTTTTCCTTTAAATCGAGCACCTCGACATCTTCAATATGTTCAAAGTCGATTTCAGTACATTTTTTGCCAAGATAGCTGCTAAAGATATTGTGCACACGGTAGATGTCAATCGCCAGTAGCATTTCAAAGTATTTATCGATAATACGCAACACAAAATTGCCAATTACCAAAATCAAGACATATCTGATTAAAAGCATCTGATCGCGACCGCCCATCAATTCTTCAATGATGTATTTGACGACGATAATATTTAAAAAGGGCATTACCGCCTTAAATGCAGCGTTGATAATCGGTTTAATGATATAGCCGGGCATTAGTTTTTGCGTCAGCTTTAATAAGTAAAATAGTATATTCAGTCTACTCATTGGACACCGCCGTTTGATAATAACCGGCTTGCATATTAAAAAGTTTTGCATAGGCATTGTCTGCGGCAATTAAGCTGTCATGATGGCCGTATTCGACCAATTTACCATCCTCTAGATAGGCAATGACATCACAAAAACGAGTGCTTGCTAAACGATGTGAAATATAAATCGACGTTCTGCCGTCAACCACCTCATTGAGTCTTTGATACAGCTCATTCTCGGCGATTGGATCAAGCGCTGCCGTCGGCTCGTCCATAATTAAAATTTTACCATTTTTATAAAGCGCGCGTGCCGTTGCGAGTTTTTGATTTTCGCCGCCTGATAATTCTATGCCCTTTTCATCAATAACTTTTAACATTACCGACTGTAGGCCATTCTTTAAGGCAGCTACTTTTGACTTTAGGCCAGACCGAATTAACGCCTTGTCCAATCGCTCGCGATTAGTTGGCTGATTGCTAAAAGTAATGTTCTGTTCAAGCGTAAAGGGAAAAACGTGAACATCTTGATAGACGACAGAAAAAAGTTTCCAATAGTCGAGTATGTCATATTTCTCAATATTGACGCCATTAATTTTAATCTCACCGGCCGTCGGCTGATAAAGACCGGTCAATAATTTGACCAATGTCGTCTTGCCAGCACCATTGACGCCAACCAAGGCCAATTTTTGACCGCTTGCAATTTTCAGTGAAAAATCTTTAAAAATATAGCGCTCACTATTGGGATACTTAAAATCGATATGACAAAATTCAATTTCACACTGACTGATAGCCGGCAGCGGCAACTTATCTTCAGCTACTGAAGGTTTTTTTGATTTTATAAAAGTGCGATAGTCGTCGACATATTCACTTTCTACCGTTATCTTGGCAAAATCTTCCAGCAATTCCTTTAACCAATTGGCAAAGCTGGCTACCGCAACCGAATAGAGCACAAAATTGCCAACTGTCATCGAACGATATAAAACACTGTAGACCAAATAACCATAGACTAAGCCCTCTCTGATAACAAACAAGCCGGCTTCATACAAAAATGCCTTAAAGCGATACCATTCGATTGCGCTAACGACTTCAATAACGCCTTGATCAGCCAGTGCTTTTTTGTTAATCAGTAAATTTTTCAAGCTGTAAATTCTGATATCTTTACCAAACTTAAAATCGGACATTGTACGCGATGCATATTCTGATTTTCGCCCATAGTTGCTTAAGTCATTACGCCGGCTACGCTTATAGCGATTAACTCGATCAGTCAAACGATAGGAAATAAAAACGGTTAGCGTTAAAATAGCCAAGATGATTAGATTAAAGCTGCCGATGATGGCGATAAAACCAAACATACTAAAAATAGCGCCAAACATATTAAATGAACTTCTGATAACACCAGCAATTCCATACCAAGGACTGCGCAACGTACCGTGGGCAATTTTCACTTCATCTAAGGTATCCGAATCCTCGGTGTATGGATAGTCCATCGTCAGTGATGTCTCACAGAGCAAATGAATATAGCGATATCTGATATTATTCATTTTCATGCGAAAGGCACCGACGCAATACGCCATAGCATAAAAAATAATGGCAGATAGAATAAATGCCACAATCAGAACAAGGGCAATGCGATTGATACGCATAGCCCCTGTTAATTCATCGATTAATATCTTTGGAACAAACACCCAAATAAATGGTGAAATACCTTTGCTGACGGTGTAAAGTAGCATGATAAACAAAAATGATTTATCCCAACGATAGATGTCTTTGCCAATAAACACAATGCTACTTAAAACTGTGTTAAATTTTGTCAATAGCTGCTTCATCGCTTTTGCTTTCAATTTCAACTTTTAGCTTTTAACTTTCCGCTTTCCGCTTTCCACTACTTATTAATAATCTTTTTAACCTGCGGCGCTCTTACTCTAGCCGGTACCGGAAAATCTGAACCGACCAGCGGACGGCAATAATCGATAAAGGCCTTGGTAACGCCGTTACCCGCCTCGTTGATAAACTCGGCCGGCATATGCTTGGTTTTAGCGGCGACATCGGCAAGCGGTCGCAACACATAGTCGACGGCATAATCAGCGACGCGCTGAATGGTCACCGTACCGTCGCCTCTCTGGCCTCAACTTGATCAACATCAGATACCACACCCATAAAAGAGCGCTGCAAATAGCCGAACGTATCAGCTCTAACTCGCTTAATATCGGTTTTTTCTTTAACTTCTTTAACCAATAAATCACCCAATGCACCGGTGCCGGACAACTGCACATTGCCATGGGCATCGCGTTCTACTTTTTCCGATAATTTGGTGATTATCGCCGTGCCGTCAGCATCTTGAATACCCTCGGAAACGGCTACCATACAGCGGCCATAACGCTGATAAGTCGCCTTGACATCGGCGATAAATTGATCGATGTCAAAGGTGCATTCCGGCAAGTAAATCAAATGCGGACCATCATCCGGAAAAACTTTAGCAAGCGCCGAAGCGGCAGTTAAAAAGCCGGCATGACGCCCCATTACAACGCCAATATAAACGCCTTTTAAGGCGCGGTTATCGAGGTTGACACCCATAAAAGCTTGCGCGACAAATTTGGCGGCTGAGCCAAAGCCCGGCGTATGATCATTGTGCACCAAGTCGTTGTCAATTGTCTTTGGAATGTGACAGGCAACAAAGTCATAGTTTTGATTTTTAGCCTCTTCGCTAATAATGCGTACCGTATCAGATGAATCGTTACCGCCAATATAAAAGAAATAACGAATATCGTGCGCTTTCATTACTTCAAAAACCTTTAAGCAAAATGCCTTATCGGGCTTGACGCGCGTCGATAATAATCCCGAACTGGGCGTAGCGGCAACGCGCTTTAGATTTTCTGTCGTCTCTTGTGATAGATCGACAAAATCCTCATTGACAATGCCTTCAACGCCACCCAATGCGCCGTAAATCTTATCGACTTCGGCATATTTGCGCGCCTCTAAAACAACGCCGACAAACGACTGATTAATGACAGCAGTCGGGCCACCGCCCTGCGCAACCAACACTTTACCTTTTAACATAATGCCTCCTCTTATAAAATAATTTTTTCACTCGGCTTGGTAATCGCCGTAATCGTTATATTATACTGACCATTGCCTTTTTTTACAATGCCCAGTTTAGTTAATAGACCGGCCGCAACGACGTAAATGATAGCGGCAATGACCAACAAAACTACATTGCCAAGCAAGCTGCTAAACGATTGCAGCAAGCCAGCCAGCAATGCGCGCGCTAACAAATATCCGGCAAATGCAATGACCAACGGAAATAATATATGCTTGTACATTGTAAAAACATCAATCATATCGGGCAAACTAAACTTGACCTCATCGCCAACCTTTGCCGCGACCTCATTTTTAGCGGTGACTTCGCGCATTATCTCAGCCTGAGATAAAGTGCCACCACCTCAACCGCCACAGCCGGACGTACGCGGCTTGTACCTGACGACTGCCATATCGCCGTCTAATTTTACAACTGTTCCCAAATATTCCATGTGCGCCTCCTTAACACCGCTTAATTTATACCCCGACCGACAATCAATTAACCGATTTAACACCTTCACAACAAACGGGGTCTGTGTTATAATCCGTATAGTAAATTTATTTAGGAAGGAAATAACTATGACACTTTACGAACAATGGCAAAATGCCGGCAGCGGTTTTGAACATCAGGCCGAATACGATAATTATTGGAAAAAATATTTTCTGAAAGAAGCCGATAACTACCGCGAAATTTTGGCCGCTAAACAAACAAAATTACAAGGTAAACTGAACGAACTGGCCAAGCATTACAAAATGACCGATATGGAATTTGTCGGTTTTCTTGACGGTATCAATGAAAGCTTAACCGAATCACTTGACATCGCTACACTAGAAACCGAAAGCGACATCGATATCGACATCGACTACGAAAAATTGCTGTTTAATATGCACGCCGCCAAGGCCGACTGGCTTTACGAAATGGACGAATGGGCCGATATCTTTGACGAGGACAAGCGCAAGGAAATACGCAAAGCCTATATGACGTCAAAAACTGTTGTTAAAGCGCCCAAGATCGGTCGCAATGAGCCATGTCCTTGTGGCAGTGGTAAAAAATATAAAAAATGCTGCGGAAAAAGTTAATTATGACACGCTGCTAATCTGGTAATAACTATTCGATTGAAACGCGGCTGGCGCTGAAATCGTTCTGCTTTACCGTTTCGCTAGGACAACCTGCACAGGGCGCAGAACATCTACGCGAAAGATAAAGCGCCACCGCGCGCAGGCGCCGCTGACAATCGCCTTATTAATACAAATTAATCTGTCGACTAAGTAGTTACCTCTAGCATCACAGACCGTGATTATAAATTCTGCGTTTATCAAGTGACCAAATCGGCTCTGAAAAATCGCCAACTTTGGTTTCTCCTGTTGCCTTGTTGAAATCATAGACGGTGGCATCTATCACATCGATATGATGAAGCAGCTCTGCCTCGATAAATAAGGGCTTTTTGGGGCTGCCGTATTCCGGATAATAGTGATGCGCCAATATCATATGTTGAATCAGGGTGATGACTTCACTGTCGATGTGCAGTTCTTCACCCTTTTTCGCGACCAAATTGACACCCATCGTAATGTGACCCAACAAATTGCCCTTCTTTGAATATTCGCTGACGAGCCCCATCGTGTTTAAATTCATTTCATCCATCTTACAATAATCGTGCAGAATAATGCCGGCTTTGAGCAAGTCGACATTGACGCCCGGATAGACTTCGCATAATTTTGTAGCGACTTCCAGCATGCGGTAAATGTGGTAAACCAAGCCGGAGCGTATCGCATGATGATTGCTTTTAGCCGCCGGATAACGCATCATATCCTCTTTGCGTTCTAAAACAATGCCAAGGCAAAGCTTTTTAATATCTTGATTGGTCATCTCATCAATCTGTTGACGGATTAAATCAAAGTAAACATCGCCCTTTTGTGGTGCCGACGGCACAAAATTTGATATGTCAACTTCGTCGCCGGCACCGACCGGTCGATACTTATTAATCGACAACTGGCGTTGACCGTTCCACTCGTTGACCTTAGCCGAAATTTTAACGATTTCACCCTCGCCAAACATCTTAATGACGGGTTCCTCAGCTGCCCACAGCTTAGCGTTAACCTCGCCACTATCGTCAATTAAGGTGGCATCTAAATAACGCTTACCGGCATTGGTTGTGCGCATTTCAGAGCGCTTGACCAAAAAGAACCCTTGGATATTATCGCCGATAACAAATTCCCTTATTTTTTTTAACATAATCTCACCTCTTCTAATAATATTTTAGCAGAAAAAGCGCAAAGTGGAAAGTAGAAGGAATATTTGTGAATATAACTGTTAAATCCTTTTGCTATTTTATGGCTAATAAATTACCAATTACACCAAAAACAGCGATTTGCCAAATTATAACAGTCGCATCAAGAAACGTCTTTAATGTGTTATTTTAATGTGTTATAATTAATAAACTTTTGGTAACTGTTCAGTCGAGAACTGTCATTTCGAGCGCAGTCGAGAAATCTCGGATTTAAAAAGTGAGATCTCTCCATTTCGCTACGCTACAGTCGAGATGACATACCACTCTGTCATTTCGACTGAATAGTTACAACTTTTGATAGTTATCTTAGCTAAACGAGGATGACGTGATGAACAAACCTAAATACGGTTTAACCAGCAATATTATTTACATATTAAAAAATGTTTGGCGAATTGATAAAATTCTACTGTTCGCGATGCTTGCAATGGCGTTTGTGATGGTGGCGCAGCCGCTTATTGGCATTTATATGCCAAAGTTTATTATTCAGTATTTTGAAGAAGGACGCACTGTCAAAGAGCTGTTGCTCTTAATCGCCTACTTTGGCATTATCTCGTTAATTGTTGGACAGCTTAAGAGTTTTTCAGATGCTTATTACCCGCGCAAAATAGCCTATTTTAGAAGCATGCACTTAGGTACAGATATGGCAATGGCATCGCTTTACGTTGACTACAAATACCTGTCATCAGAGACAGGTCAACTGGAAATTGAAAAAGCGCGGCGCGCAGTCAACCGCGGTTATATTGGCATTCAAAATATGTGCCATAAAATTGTACACAGTAGCGCTAATTTTTTTGGTGCAGTCATTTATATTTTAATTTTACGCACCCTTAATCCGCTTATCATTTTGGGTTTAATTGCTTGCGGCATTATCAGTTATTATGCCGGTAGTAAGGTCAATCATTATCGCGAACAGCGCAAAGATGAAATGGCTAAAATTGAAAAGAAATTGTATTATCTTAACGATACGATGCGCGATGTTAAATACGCCAAAGATATTAGAATGTACGGCATGTATGACTGGTTGGTTGAAATCAGCAGCGGTGTAATAGCTAAGCGCTATAAAATAGAGAGTGATATATCGACTAAGGTCTTTTTCAGTAGCTTGGTCGACGGTGCGATTGCTTTTTTAAGAGACGGCTTTGCCTATATTTATTTAATATATCTGGTACTCAATCAAGGGTTGCCGGTATCACAATTTGTTTTGTATATTGCCTCAATTGCCGGTTTTTCCACTTGGGTAAGTGGTTTTGTTGAGCACTTTATCATATTGAGTGCAGAATCGCCAATGCTAGCTGATTTTAGAGTATTTATGGATAAAGTCGCCAATAATATGAAAGCCGAGTTGCCCACACAAGTGATTAATACGCCAATAGAAATTGAATTAAAAGATGTCAGTTTTGCCTACGGCAACAAGGTTATTTACAAAGATTTTAATCTAAAAATTGAGGCGGGTAAAAAAGTTGCGCTGGTCGGCGTCAATGGCGCCGGTAAAACAACTTTGATTAAACTAATTCTAAATTTATTAGAACCGGACAGTGGTCAAATTTTAATTAATGGCATCGACATCAAAAATATTGACATTAAGCAATACTATGGTCTGTTTTCGGTGGCATTTCAAGATGCCCTAGTTATGGCATTTGATTTTGCTGTCAATGTGGCAATGCAAGCGCCCGAAGATATTGACCATGCTAAAGTCGACCACGCGCTGGAGCAAGCCGGCTTATTAGAAAAAGTCAATAGACTTAACTCAGGCAAAGCGACCAGCATTAGCCGCTATCTTGATAGCGATGGTACCGAACTTTCTGGCGGTGAAGCACAAAAACTAATATTAGCACGCGCCCTTTACAAAGACGCACCAATTTTAATACTAGATGAGCCATCGGCAGCGCTTGACCCTATCGCCGAGGCTGAACTATATGAAAAATACCATGCTATGACCAAAAATAAGACGTCAATCTATATTTCGCATCGTCTGTCGAGCACCAAGTTTTGCGATGAGGTATTACTGTTGGCCGACGGTAAAATCATTGAGCGTGGTACACATCAACAGTTAATACAATTAGACGGTAAATACGCCGAAATGTTTGCAGTTCAAAGCCATTACTACAAAGAAGACAGTGAGGTGACACATGAACAAGCAAAATAATTTAAGTGTGGACGCCATTGTCAAAACAATTAAAAAAATACATCAGATTATACCGTCGTATATGCCTGCACTATTGGCAGATGCAGTGTTACAGGCGCTGCGACCATTTATTCCGATTGTGCTATCAGCTAAAATTTTAGATGAGTTATTGGGCGCAAAAAACTTCAATACGCTACTTGTTTTAGCGCTATTATTAGTTAGCTTAATGCTAATCACACATGTTATCGGCGGCTACCTTAAAAAACGTTATAGTGATCAATCCAAGGCATTGGTTGAACAATATTATTTTGCGCTGTCTCAAAAATCTATGAAGCTCAGCTATCAGCATATCGAATCAAAATCGACAATTGACTTAATTAAGCAGATTGAAGGTACGGCCAACAGCTTTATGGCCATTTGGAATATTGCCGAATATTTGCAAAAGGGCTTTTTGGCGATTATTGAAATAATCATCTCGCTTGTGATTGCCCTTGTTATTTTTATCAGCGAAGATGTTGTTGATGTATCAGGTCAGCTAGCCATTATTCAGTCGCCTTGGGCGCTTGCCGGCGTTGGCGGCGTGCTTTTGGTCGACCTTTATTTATACGGTATTATTCAAGGCAGAATTGGCGAAACGGCCATTAATGATATGAAACCGGCTGTTGCGGGCAATAGAATGTTTGGCTACCTTTATTTTCATCTCTGCAATAATTACGAAAACGGCAAGGACATCAGACTATACAATACTCAGGATTTGATACACAGCAAATTAAAAAAATTTATTGCACATAATTATTACAAATGTGATGAATTACTGGTAAAACCAAATTTAATAAATTTCTCATTACTCAATATTGTCAATACGATTATGCTCGTTATCGTATACGTTTTTATTGTGCTTAAGGCCTATGTTGGCGCTATTACAATTGGCGCAATATTTATTCAGATTAATGCCATTATGCGCTTATATAGTGCATTTGGCAGTTTTTTAACGCAGTATAATATGTTAAAGGTATCATGCGAAAATTTTGAATATAACATCAAGTTCTTTAATTTACCGGAAATGAAAAATAGCGGTCAGCACAAAATCGATTTTACAAAGCCGGTTGAAATTAGTTTTGAAAACGTCTCATTTAAGTATCCCGGTTCCGAAAGATTGGTTTTAAAAAATATCAGTTTCAATATTTCGGCCGGTCAGCGTCTGGCCGTTGTCGGCATGAACGGCGCCGGTAAGACGACGATGATTAAACTGTTGTGTCGCCTTTATCAGCCGACATCCGGTCGCATTACGCTTAATGGTATTGACATTGCCAAATACGATATTGACGACTACGTTAAAATGATAGCCGTCGTCTTTCAAGACTTTAAACTATTTGCCTTTGATATGGATAAAAACGTTGCCTGCAGCAATAACCCGGATAAAGATATTTTAGAAAAAACTTTAAATGATGCCGGCCTAGCTAATTTACTCAATGAACTGGATGGTAACACAGACGTTGCCGTCGGTAAAAACTATCAAGAAAATGGCCGCGATTTTTCGGGTGGCGAACAACAAAAGCTGGCAATTTCTCGCGCGCTTTACAAAAATGCGCCGGTTGTCATATTAGATGAGCCAACAGCAGCGCTTGACCCAATTGCAGAATATGAAGTGTATTCAAAATTTGACACATTAGTGGCCGATAAGACGGCAATCTTTATTTCGCACCGTCTATCATCATGTAAGTTTTGTCACAGTATTGCCGTTTTTGATAAAGGTGAAATTATTCAATTTGGTGACCATAATACCCTACTAGCTGATAAAGATGGTAAGTACTATGAGCTTTGGTCGGCACAAGCACAGCACTATAATTAAGATTTTTAGTGAAAAAAGCACAAAGTGGGAAGTAGAATGCAAAAGCCAAATATTCTTGGTTTAAATAACACTTTAGAGTATAATACTTATAAGCCTATCACTTTTAAAATTACTTTGCGATAAGAAAAAGCGTCAATAGCTTAGTAGCTAAGAATATAAAATAATATTTTAGTGGAGGTTATAATGATTAGAAAAAAATATATTATCTTATCTATTAGCGTCTTATTCATACTAATCATTACACTTTATTGCGCTAAAAATTATTATGATGAGAAAATATATTCAGAAAACTATTATTCTGAAATTAAAGTTGATTTGTTTTCAGAAGAAAAAGGCTATGTTCTTGGCACTGTGGTTAAGTCAAATCATCTCCCTGAAGGAACCGTTGTTGGTTTTAAGTTGAATGATGATTTGATAAATGGCGACATTTCAATAAGTTTAGCAAAAGAAAAAAATCAAACTTTAATTGTTAAATATCACGATGTCTTAAATACCGAACTTTTAGCAAAGTATCCGAAAAATCCGGTTGATTTGGTAGATGTTTATGAAGTTAAAATGGATTGATGTTAAGGTAAAATCCTACATATATGTTAAAAGCCCTCTTACCTGCCTAGGTATGAGGGCTTAATTTATCAAAAAACTTTGTATAACACCAATTCACTAAAACCTTATTTCATTTCGACTTTATAAGCCTCTCTTAACTCGGCAATCTTTTGCGTATAGGCTTGGTTTTGTGCTTGATGCAATAAGTGCTGCTCAATTTTGTCGGCAACTTCTTCCAGCTTTAATTGACGGGCTTCTTTTTTATCGGCTAATTTAATAATATGATAGCCAAATTGCGTTTTAACCGGTTCAGAGACATCGCCAACTGCCATCGCAAAGGCGGCTTGCTCAAATTCCGGTACCATTTGGCCTTTGCCAAAGAAACCTAAGTCGCCTCCCTTTTCTTTAGAAGGACAAGTTGAGTAGGTTTTGGCAACCTCTGCAAATTCGCTGCCACTGTCGAGCGCGGCTTTGACTTCGGCCAGTTTATCTTCGTCGGCCACTAATATATGACTGGCACGCACTGTCGCCGGCTCAGTAAACTGGGCTTGGTTTGCCGTATAATAGGCCTGAACGGCGGCCTTTTCAAAAGTTACTTCTTCTAAAAACTTACGAATGCCGTAAGACTTTAATAAATTTGCCTTGACGACGTCGACTTCATCTAAGTATGCCGCTTCATCTTGATAGCCGTTTTGTAAAGCATACGAATAAAATAATTCTTGGTTAATTAATTCTTGCACCAACTGGGCACGCCCCTGCTCGCCTTGAAACTGACGCATGCGCTCCGGACCAATTGTGTTAATTAAATGTGCCATATGCTTTTCTGTAACGTTTCTGCCGTCCACGACGGCAATAATTTTTTCTTCCATAATTACCTCTTTCAATGATTGCTTTGATGTTTTATTGTAACTGTTCAGTCAAGTTGTCATTTTGAGTCGGTTGGTCAACCTAAATCGAAAAATATCGGGTTCTAAAAAGCGAGATCTCTCCATTTTAGTCGAGATGACGTGATGCCAAATATTGCGACTGAATAGTTACGCTTTCACCCCATAATATCAAAGCTTTTACTATATGTAAACCCTTTAAATAAAGCGATTGTCAACACCCCCTACACGGCAGCGCTTTATCGTGCTATTTTTACTATCTAAGCACTCAAAATAATGGTATAATAATAAACAGCAATATAAGTGAGGTGATTATCATTAGCTTTTTTCAGATATTTGGCATATCACTGAAACGCTATTTTAACTGGAAACGAACCCTGTTTATTCAGCTGACTTGCCTAGCCTTAATTTTATTATTAGGCACGATTTTTTCAAATTTTATCGACGATTATAATGCTAAACAAAAAATAAGGCTTGGTATCATCGTGCAGGACGATCACCAATACCTCAATATTTTGCTGTCTAATTTTACCGATAATGAGCAATTCACTGCCCTATTTGATATTTCAATTGATCAAGCGGCGACGATTAAACAACGATTTGCCGACGGCACACTTGATGCCTATGTCATCATACCGCAGGCCTTTACCAGTAATATGCTCAGCTACCGCGAAAATCATTTAAAAATCTATGCTCACCTCGGTTTTCCGACCAAGACTAAAATACTAAAATCTCTGTTCTCTGCTTATAGCCATTATGTTCAAAACAGCAACGCGGCAACGCTGGCTTTTTACGACTTGATGACCAAATCCGATATGACTAGCGAGCAGATTGCAAAAGCCAATGATTTTTTTTCTGTTGAAATTATCAGCGTGGCGCTGGGCCGCACCGCACTATTTGACATTAATGAGCAAGACGCTTTAGCCGACATCTCGCCTGTTGCCTACTTTAGCATTGCGCTGAGCTTTGCCGTGTTGGGCTTTGCCATGATACCACTGGTCGAAACGACCTACCGCGATATGCAACAACAAGTAGGTGCACGCCTGCTGGTATCGGGCTTTTCAACATCGCTCTACCTGCTTAACCTACACGCCGTTCAAGTTGTCAGTGCGCTACTGCAAACCGCTCTATTGGCAGTGCTGTGGGCGCTATTTAGCGGCGCTAATCCGCTGTTTGCCGTTGCCGCCTTTGTGGCGATGACGTTATTCTGGTCGCTGCTATGGCTTAGTATGGCTTTGATCATCAAAGACCGTCAGCTCTACTTTGTCAGCTGCGCGATTATCGCTTTTAGCTTTGCCTTACTGGGCGGCAGCATTACACCGTTTACTATTTTGCCACTTCAAATAAAGCTATTATCAAATTATTCGCCAATCTTAGCATTTACTAAACTGGGTCTCAATGTCACGACACAATATCACTATTTGGCTGTCTGGTTAGTAATAGCCGGTTTGCTGTTTATCTGGCAACGCCATGCCGTGATTAACCGAAAATATGGAGTGCTCTAATGAATAGTCAATTCTTTCAACACCACTTTAAGCGTCACTTTAACAGCGTCTTTAGCTATGTGATTTATGCTGCTTTAATCGGCTATTTTATATTCAGCGGTTTTAGCTTAAATGCCACCGAACTATCCGCTTTAGCGGTCAATATCGCAATCGTCGATCAGGCTAATAATACAGTTAGTCAGCAGTATAGCGACGACTTGCAAAAGTACCAGATCTTAAAAATTCAGTTAACTGATGACGCGACGGCAACCGATTTGTTAGAACGTGAAATTATCGATTTAAAGATCGTTATACCGCCCAATTATGATCCGAATGATAATGATAATAAGCTGGCCTGCTACTATTTGAACAACAACGTCATTGCACCGGCCGTGCTCGACCTACTGGCTGTCGACTTGGTGCCACACGTTGTCGAACAGCGTTTGGTCGATGTCGCCCAACGCTATCAGGTTGGCGATCAGGCTACTGCCAAAGAACGTTTTGCCAGCTATTATAAAACGCTAAATGCCAACTTTGATATTGAGGTGCTGACTCCTCAGTTAAAATCTAAATTGTTGGGCGAACGGGCTTTAATTGTAATTGAGAACGCTAAAAAAACATTGTCATTTGCAATGTTTATCATCCTGTTAATCATCGTCTTGCCGCTTAGTCTACGTTTAAAAAATTCATCTGAGATAAAACGACGCATGGCACTGAACGAATATGGTTTAATCGCCTATGCCTTTGACGAACGCCGCTTTAGCTATCCCTATATTCAGGTATTGTGGATTGTTGCAACAGTCAGTGTAGGCATCGCACAGCAATTAGCTTTTACGTTGATATTTAGTTTGATAGTATGCGGTATTATGATACTGTTTTTTTACTACGAATTACTGAGGCTACTCATGCGGGGTGAAAGACAAAACTATCTGGCCAGCCTATTGGCACTGGTAGCCATTATTTTGCCGGCAATTATCGGCGGTGTCTTTTTTGCCTCTGATTTGTTGCCACCGGCCATTTCTGCAGTAGCTAAATATCTGCCCTTTAATGTGTTAGAAAATTTCTTTTATAACGGCTTAGAGAAAGGCTACCCGGCCATGCCTGACATAATAATGATGTTTGCTTATAGTTTTCTTGATGGCTTGCTGGTGCTTGCTAATCTGTTTTTAGAACATCGTTTTAAGACAGATTAAATGACGAGATTGTT
>PDWI01018636.1_pt1 | contig 14327 bp, 11 predicted proteins | sample 1430891 | NCBI WGS metagenome assembly PDWI01 (sample SAMN01162508, study PRJNA174530) | Oral metagenome, whole genome shotgun sequencing project. | biome: Marine environment; feature: Marine mammal; material: Swab sample of the gingival sulcus; isolation source: swab sample of gingival sulcus...
GGGCAGGTGTGCCGTAGGGGGTTTCAGCCCAATGCAGTACCCAGTCGTATACACGTCGAATGGATTTCATTGTTTATCGCTTCTTTTTGCTCATGCCCTATTATAGATGTTACTAATCTATGGATCTGCCCTCTTGTACGGCATGGCAGGCGACAAATCCACCGTTATCCAATTGGTACAGTTCCGGGAATTCTTCTCTGCAGCGGTCATCGGCATAAACACAGCGGCCGTGGAAAACGCACCCGGAAGGCAGATTCACCGGAGTGGGCACCTCCCCTTTGAGTTTGATATGTTTGGCCGCCTTTTCCCCGACCTTAGGGATAGCCGACAACAATGCCCGGGTATAGGGATGACGGGGTTCATAAAATAGATCGTGGGCCGAGGCCAGTTCACACAAGGTGCCCAGATAAAGCACCGCCACCCGGGTGGAGATATGATGAACCACAGACAGATCATGGGTGATGAACAGGTAAGTTAGATCCAGCTCTTTTCTCAGTTCCATCAGCAGGTTGAGAATCTGGGCCTGGATGGAAACGTCCAGCGCAGACACGGGCTCATCGGCCACAATAAACTGGGGATCTAAAATCAGGCCCCTTGCAATGGAAATGCGTTGCCGTTGGCCGCCGGAGAATTCATGGGGATAGCGGGTGATCGCTCTTCCAGGGTCTGTCGAACGGTCTTTCTGGGATTCAAGGAGGCATAGGGATCCTGGAAAATCATCTGCATCTTTTTGCGATAGGGCATCCATTGCGCGTGGGAAAGGTTGTCAATACGCTCTCCTTGAAACCGCACCTCACCCGAGTTGGGGGGATACAATCCCATAATGACCCGGGCCAGGGTGGATTTACCACAACCGCTTTCCCCAACCACACTAAGGGTTTCTCCCTTGTTCACAAACAAAGACACATTGTTCACGGCCTTTACCGTGGTTTTTTCAAGGTGGAATTTCCCGCCTTTGAAGGTCATCTGGTCCAGGAGGCCGCCGGAAATATCAAAATGTTTCACCACATTATCAATGGTGACGAGGGGGTGTTCTGTATTCATTTATTGCGCCTCTCTATTGTTTCATATGGCAGGCTGCCATGATTCCGTTGCTCTTTTTTTCCAGTGCCGGTACCTTTTCTTTGCAGATATCCTGACACAGTTCACACCTTGGATTGAAGGCGCATCCTTTCGGAATGGCCGTCAAGGTGGGCATCATACCCGGAATCTGTTTCAAATCCTGGCCCGGTGGAATGGAACCTGGAATTGAGCCGATCAGTCCGCTGGTATAAGGGTGGACCGGGCTATGAACCACGGCATCCGTAGGACCGTATTCAATAATTTTACCGGCATACATGACCGCAATTTTTTCAGTCACCTGGGAGACGACGCCCAAATCATGGGTAATGAGAATCAGCCCCATCTTTTCGGTTTCGCACAATTCCTGGAGCAGGTCCATGATTTCGGCCTGGATCGTGACGTCCAGGGCCGTGGTGGGCTCGTCCGCAATGATAATGTCTGGATCCACCAGCAGTGAGATGGCGATGATAATGCGCTGGCGCATGCCCCCGGACAATTCATGGGGGTATTGGTTCAGCCGCTCTTCAGGAGACGGAATATGGACTTTTTTCAGCTTGTCCAGGGCAATGGCCCGGGCCTCAGCCTTGGAGACATTCCTGTGGGCCAAAATGGTTTCCACCATCTGGTAGCCGATGGTGAACACCGGGTTCAGGGTCATCATGGGATCCTGAAAAATCATGGCGATACGGTTGCCCCGGATTTCCCTCATTTGGCTATCGGTGTATTGGGAGATCTGATCGCCTTTAAAAAAGATGCTGCCCCTGGAGATAAATCCTGGCTTGGAGATCAAATTAATGATGGAAAACCCGGTAACGGATTTTCCTGCCCCGCTTTCTCCCACAAGCCCCAAGCGCTCGCCTTTGTCCAGGGTAAAGCTGGCCCCGTCAATGGCGGTGATATCTCCGAACCGGAGGGCGAATTTCACCTCAAGGTCTTTAACTTCTAACAAATGTGACATGAACGCCTCCCTATCCTTTGTAGAGTTTGGGGTTTAACACATCCCTGAGCCAGTCGCCCAGCAGGTTGATGACCAAAACAAAGACCACCAGCCAGATGCCGGGAAACACGGTGATCCACCAGGAACCTGAAAAGAAGAATTCCTGGCCGGCCCGGATCAGGGACCCAAGGGAGGGTTTGGTGACGGGCATACCCAGCCCTAAAAAGGAAAGTGCCGCCTCGCTCATCACGGCGTTGGCCACCTGGATGGTGGAAATCACCATCACCGACGTCAGGGAGTTGGGCAGGATATGGCGGAACATGATGGTCCATTTGGGCAGGCCGATCACCCGGGCGGCCTCTACATATTCCTTATTCTTTTCCCCCATGACCGAGGCCCGGATGGTCCGGGCAAACATGGGCCAATTGGACAGGCCAATGATCAGGGTGAGCAATGGCACCGCCAACCGCTCAAAACTGCCCAGGCCGAACACCACCTGGAAAATGGCTGACATGAAGATGGCCACCATCAGGTAAGGAAAGGAGAACTGGATATCGGCCAGTCGCATGAGGATGGCATCGGTTTTGCCACCCAAGTACCCGGCCAGCAGCCCCACAACCACACCGATGATACCCTGGAGCGCCACTGCGCCAAGGCCAATGATGATAGAGGTCCGAAGTCCATACAACATGGTGGACAGCATATCCCGGCCTTGGTTATCCGTACCCAGGAGAAACTCGCTGGTGCCATCATCCATCCATACCGGGGGGATTTCCGAGTTCATGATATCTATATTGGCGGCATCATAGGGATTCATGGGTGAAATCCAAGGTGCCGTTAATGCCAAAATCAAAAAAACAGTCAGGACAATAAAGGAAAAAATCGCCACCTTGTCCCGCTTAAAACTATATAGAAAATATGATTCTTTAAATCGTTGAAATTGAGTTTTCATTTTGTTCCTGTAATTCTAACGGTGGGGTTGATAAAGCCGTAGAGGATATCCACAACCGTATTAACAAATACGAACAGACAGGCCACCACAACAAGATAAGCGATGAGCAGCGATATATCTGCCCGGTGAACCGCCTCCAGGAACATGAACCCCATGCCCGGCCACTGAAATACAAGTTCTGTAAGCAGGGTAAAGGCAAACATGATTCCGATCTGCACCCCGAATACCGTGATCACCGGCAGCAAGGTATTTTTAAAGGCATGAATCAGCCACACCCGTGACGGCGACAGCCCTTTGGCCCAGGCATATTTAATATACTCGGTTTCCAGCACTTCCATCATTTCCGACCGAATCAGCCGGATGAACAGTGGCAGCATCAGGGTGGACAGGGAGACACAGGGCAAAAGAAGATGCTTGAGGCCATCAATGGTGAGAAATCCCGTGGACCACCATCCCAACCCAAATAGATCAATCACCTCGCCCCTGCCGTAAGAGGGCAGCATTCGCCACTGGATGGCAAACAGAAAGATGAGCAAAATCGCTGTCAAATAGACCGGCATGGACACCCCTAAGGTGGAAAAACTCATGGTGAACCGGGACAATATGGTTTTGGGTCGCAAGGCACAATACACCCCCAAGGGAAGTGAGATCACAATGATGATCAAGGCGGTGCCCAACACCAGCTCAATGGTGGCCGGGGCATGGTGGAGGATAACCTCTAAGTTGGGCTTGTTGTAAAGAAAGGATCGGCCCAGGTCCCCCTTGGTGACGGCATTTTTAACAAACCTGAAATACTGGGTGAAAAAGGGATCATTGAGTCCCATTGTTTCTGCGATTTCGGCCCGTTCCGCCGGCGTGACCCGCTCACCCACGAGGTCCCGGACCGGATCCCCGATCTGATCTTTGATTGAAAACCCCACCAGGCTGATCACCATCATGACCAAAAGTGCCTGGATGACGCGTCGTACAATGAATGCAAACATTTGTATTTACTTTTTGATTAAGATACCGCCCCACCGCAGTATATACTCTGCAATGGGGCGGTATCTGGTGGTTTACGAATTGTGGTGCGTTATTTAATCACCAGGTCTCCAAAGTATGGGAAGTTCATGGAATTGAGGATCGGTTTGATCATCAGGTTGCTTTTGGCCGCATAGGCATGATTTTGCCAATGGAAAGGAATAAATGCGGCATCATCATAGAGAATCTGTTCTACTTCCTGGAGAATGGCAGCCCGTTTGGCAAGATCGGTTTCAGACTGCGCCGCGATCACCAGCTCATCCACTTTGGGGTTGCAATACCCAGAGTTGTATTGGCCGTAACCGGTCTCTTTGTTTTCACACATCATCAGGAATTCAGAAAAGTTACCAGAATCCTCAGTGTCGGAATGCCACCCAATCATCATCATGTCGGCTGCTCTTTTGTCAAACTCATTCCAATACTGGGCTTTGGGCATGGTTTTCAGATTGACTTTAATACCGATTTTACCCAACATCTGTGCGGTGGCTTCCGCAATTTTAGCATCGTTGACATACCGGTTGTTGGGTGCCATCATGGTCACTTCAAACCCATCGGCATAGCCGGCTTCTTTCATGAGGGCTTTGGCCTTTTTCAAATCGTATCTGGGTTTGAGGTTTTCTTTATACCCGGCATACCCTTTGGGACCCTGCTGGGCCGCCAACGTTGCTTTGCCCTTCATGATTTTTTTAACAATGCCGGCATTGTTAACGGCATGAACGATGGCCTGGCGGACTTTGGGATTTTTAAGGGCGGGATTACGATTTTGGTTCATCTGGAAGGTGATGATCCGGCCGCCGTTGATCATGACCAGTTTCAGCCGCTCGTCTTTTTCAATCCGCTTGAAATCCTGAGGGGGCACCGGAGAGATGAAATCCACATCACCAGACAGCAGGGCAGCCACGCGGGTGGCGTTTTCCTTGATGGGGGTCAGAATAAAGGTATCCACATTACCCGGACAATTTTTATCCCAGTAATCTGCATTTCTTTTCATTTCAAGCACAACATTGTGTGCTCTTTTGGTTACATAAAAGGGACCGGTACCAGATGCGTGGTTCAGGGCATAGGATTCGCCGACCTTGAGAATCATATCCTTGGGCTGACCGTTCTCATCAACACCTGTATAGAATTTTGAATCCATGGCAAAGAAATAGGTGGCCATGTTCAACACCAGGGGATACGGTTTTTTGGTTTTGACATCAATCGTATAATCATCAACGATATAACAGCCGTCAAAGGGTTCCAAAAGGCCCTTAAAGTCAGCGGACTTTCTCATTCTATCAAAGGACCATTTGACGTCTTTAGCGGTAAAGGGGTTTCCGGAATGGAATTTTACGCCTTTTCTCAGGTAAAACCGTACGGTCAGGTCGTCCAGACGTTCCCACCGGGTGGCCAGGCGGGGCTCAAAGGTCATCTCCTGGGTCCAGCGGACCAGGGGATCAAATACCCAGTGGGAGAGCTGAAGCATGCCGCCGGACAACTGGACCTGGGGGTCCAGTGATATCGGATCCGCATCCAGGCCAACTTTCAGCGTTTTTGCACCGGCGCTGACCGTGAGACACAAAGCCATCATAAGACCGGCGATGAGATATGCACATTTTTTCATTTTACTTCCTCCAAATTGATTAAAATTTTAGACCGGCGAGGGTTGATTTTGCCGGCAACTTTCATGTTTCCTTCAAACAAGCAGCACTGACCTAACAAAAAAAGCGGCTCAGGTCAAGGGATACCTCAACTTATCATAATCTCGTTATTTTATGGATTTTATCAATGCGTCCATTTCATTTTCATTGAAAACTAAGATTCCGTTCATCCTTAATAATGCCGCGGTGACACCCGTCCCTGGAATCAAGGTGCCGGTAAAGCTGCCGTCATAGATAAAGTCATTCCCGCAAGATGGGCTGCGTGCTTTTAGAAGGGCCGCAGAAATACCCGTTTGTTTTGCCAACGCCAGTGCGGCCTGGGCGCCTGCAAGAAATGGGGCGGTCACATCTGCCTTTTGGGATAACACCTTTGCCCTGCCTGCCAGCACATCCTGGCCAGTCCCCCCTGTGATCTCGGCCGGTGGCCGGGGAATGGGGAGTCCGCCTGCTACCTCTGGGCAAAATGGCACCAGCCGTCCCTGTGTTTGCCAATCCCTTAAAAATGGATGCTGTATGGGCTTGCATGCACCGTCATAGCGCACCGCTGACCCGAGCAGACATGCTGAAATCAAGATTTTTTTCATCAATCGTCTTTATTATGTAAAGTCCGATGCAAACTCATTCGGTTCTTCTGATATTTGTTGTGGCGAACCGAGGTGAAAAACCAGGTCCGCCCGTGGCGGTTATAGCAATAAACACCCAATTTGTAAAAAAACGTTGACTAAAACAGTGTTTTAATGCAATGAATTAGTATTCATTATGGTGATTATAAATTTAAAAACGAAACAGGAGGTAATATGGCTCAGGTCATTTCCGATCGTCGGGATATTGAATTTGTTCTCCACGAAGTCCTTCAGGCTGAAACCCTGGCAGGTCTGAACGAGAATTTTGCAGATTTCAACAAAAAAACCATTGACATGGTGATTACTGAGGCTCGGAATTTCGCAGTAAAAGAATTGCTCCCCGCATCCAGGGAAGGGGATGAGCAGGGCTGCACCCTTGATAACGGTCAGGTGACCACACCGGAATCCTTTAAACGGTTGTTTGAATTGTTCAACGAAGGAGAGTGGCTGGCCCCCACCGAAGATCCAAAATGGGGCGGCCAGGGCATGCCCTATACCGTTGCCTCTGCTGTGGTCGAATATTTCAACGGTGCCAATTATCCATTTATGATGTACCCTGGACTCACCCAGGGGGCGGGCCATCTGGTGGAACGTTTCGGAACAGATGCCCAGAAAAAATTGTTCCTGAAAAATATGTACACCGGTAAATGGTGTGGCACCATGCTACTCACCGAACCCGGTGCAGGATCCGATGTTGGCGCGCTCACCACCAAGGCCATCCCCAATGAAGATGGCACCTACAATATTGTCGGTGAGAAAATTTTCATTTCAGGCGGCGATCATGACCTGGCAGAAAACATTATTCATCCGGTTTTGGCCCGCATTGAAGGGGCGCCTGCCGGCACCAAAGGCATCTCCCTATTCCTGGTGCCCAAATACAGGGTGAATGCAGATGGCTCTTTAGGTGAATTCAACGACGTGATTTGCACCGGTATCGAACATAAAATGGGCATTCACGGCAACTCGACCTGCTCTCTGTCTTTAGGGTCCAAGGGCGGTTGTGTGGGTACCTTGCTCGGTGAAGAAAACAAGGGCATGAAAGCCATGTTCCTGATGATGAATGCGGCCCGTCTGCTGGTGGGATTCCAGGGCTTTGCCTGTGCCACCACCGCCTATATGTATGCCCTTGACTATGCCAGGAACCGTATCCAGGGCCGGGATCTTATGGAGATCATGAATCCTGATGCCGACGCCGTCGCTATTTTCAGGCATCCGGATGTTCGGCGTCAGTTGCTCATGATGAAATCCAACGTAGAGGCCATGCGGACCCTGTTGTATTTTGCCCACTATTGTTCCGACATGGCCAGACATGCGCCAACAGATGAAGAAAAAGCCAAATACCAGGGATTTGTTGAGGTGCTCACGCCCATTGCCAAAGGCTATGTCACAGATCGTGCCTTTGAGGTCTGCTCCCAGGGCATGCAGGTTTACGGCGGGTATGGATTCATTGAAGAATACCCCATGGCCCAGCTCTTGCGGGACTGCCGGATTACCATGATCTACGAAGGTACCAATGGGATCCAGGCCATGGACCTTCTGGGCAGAAAGCTGGGCTTGAACAAGGGCAAACCCATCATGGATCTTTTTGGAGAAATGCAGAAGACCGTTGCCAAAGCCAAGGCGATCCCTGAACTTGAAACCCAGGCCGTAAAGGTTGAAGGCGTCATGAACAAGCTTGCTGAAGTCGCCCTGCACATGGGACAGACCGCCATGAGCCCGAAGGTTCTGGCTGCATTTGCCAACGCCCATCCCTTCCAGGATGCCGCTGGCGATACCACCATGGCCTGGATGCTGTTGTGGCGTGCTGTCGTCGCCATGGAAAAACTGGGCGGCAAGGCTAATGCCAAAGATAAGCCCTTTTACGAGGGGATTCTAAAATCCCTTGATTTCTATGTGGAAACCGTTTTGCCCGTTACCATGGGCCGGTTTGAGGCATTGATGAACACCAGCTCAACGGCCGTTGACATCCAGGACAATATGTTTCCAAGCTAAAATGACAGCGACACGTTTGAAACGTCCCCTAATTTAGTGCCTTGCGCCTCAGTTTCTGTCATAAAAAATACAAAATTTACGGTGTTTGATTGGGCATGAGTGAGGAACAAGGTCATTGTCGGTTATTATTGTGGTGGCGAAATCAGTGTTTGGAAATTTGTCAGTTGTTCAATATTGCCCATGACGGCAATTAAATGGCCTGCTTTCAACTGATAATCCGCACCTGGGTTGGGATATAACTTCCCGTCATGCATCACGCCGACGATTGATACTCCGACTTTGGTGCGAAGATCCAATTCTTTGAGAGTCCGGCCGATCACTGGGCTGTCGGCCACTATTTTTACCCAGTTAAACTCCAGAAAATCACATGCTCTCTGAAGTTGTGACAGGTCATGATCCCCCTTGGAAATTTTAAAAAGTGGGGCATACAACTCCCTGCGAAAGGCGTCAGAATATTTTTGGATATCTGTGGCTGGGATGTTTAGATAGAGCAGGGCCTGGCGGGTGAATTGCAGGCCAGCTTCAAATTCTGGCTGAACCACTTCCTGGATACCCTGGTCCTGAAGGGCCTGCATCTGTTCTGCGCCTTCCGCCCTTGCCACAATATTGACCGTGGGGTTTAATAGGCGAATCTGTTGGCAGGCAGCGCCGGTGACATCAATCCTGGGTATGGTCATCAGTATCAGGTTCGCCGATTTTACGCGGCCTGCTTCCAGAACGGCATTCCGGGTGACATCTCCGTAAATCACCGGAAATCCCTTGCTTTTAACCTGGCTCACCCGCCGGTAATCGATCTCAATAATGACAAAGGCCAGGTTCAGTCGCTGGAGCACCTGCCCGATGTAAAATCCGATCCGCCCTCCGCCGGCAATGACCACATGGTTGCTCAAGCCTGTTTCAGGTAAATTGATAGTCTGCACCGGCTCTTTTTTAAACATTCGTTTTCGCAGCCCATACAATGGTGTGGTCAATCCTGAAACAAGCGGTGTCAACAACATGGTTACAATTGCGGTTGCCAGTGTCAGGGAATAGAGATCGTTGGATATGGATTGGGTGCTGATGCCGACCCGGGCCAGAACAAATGAAAACTCTCCCACCTGGAACATGCTGAGTCCTAACGCTATCGGTATGACGTTGCCATAGCCGAATAAACGACTTAACAGGCTGAAAATGATTCCCTTACCCATAGATACACAACACACCACAATGAGAATGGTTTGCCAGTGCTTCAGTAAAAAAACCGGATCCAGGAGCATGCCCACGGACACAAAGAACAGCAACCCAAAGATATCCCTTAGTGGAATAATATCGCTTAATGCCTGGTGACCATAATCAGATTCGCTGAGCAACATGCCGGCCACAAACGCACCAAAGGCAAAGGACAATCCAAATAAATAGGTGCCATATCCCACACCTAACCCCATGGCCGTGACTGCCAGCAAAAACAGTTCACTTGAATTGTTCCTGGCAATATAAGCAAGGAATTTTGGAATGAGCCGTGTGCCGATAAAAATCATCAAAAACAGAAATGTTACGGCTTTGACCGCTGCCCAGCCCAACTCGGGTAACCCTGCTTCAAGTTGATTTAACTTGGGCAGAATAATCATCAGCGGAACAACTGCCAGATCTTGAACAATCAACATGCCGATCATGACCCGGCTTGAAAGGGTACCCATTCGTCCCTGGCTCATCAGTGTTTTAAGAATCACCATGGTGCTTGACAGGGCGATGCACCCGCCAAACCAGAGCGAATCATTCACCGGCTGGTTAAATAGTTTGCCGATGCCAAGTCCAAGGAAAATTGAAAGCAGCATCTGTATCGGGGTGCCGATCAAGGCAATCCGGGCCACAGGCTTGAGTTCTTTCAATGAAAATTCCAGTCCCAGGGCAAACAGCAGCAGCGCAACACCAATCTCTGCCAATAACTCAATATCCTGGATATTGGAAATGGTGACCCCCCCGGTGAACGGCCCCACCATGACGCCGACCAGAATATACCCCAAAATTAAAGGCTGCTTGAGTCGCTGGGCAATAAGACCGCCGACTAAACCGGCCACAACAATAATTGCAATATCAGACGCAATACCCATTTGTATTTAGCTCATCATAATCGTCATGGTTTTAAAACAATACGTCATAAAACTATCAATAGGTCAGACAGGTTTTCCCAACTGCTGGATCAGTTCTGGAAGGCGTTTAAAAGATCCAAATTTACGTAATCATCTGCATTGGCCATTATGGCGGCATTTTCATGCCGAAAACATGCTGTACCGAACCGAAAATACCCAGGGCAAGGCAAATTGAGGGGCTGATTTTTTCTCTGGCTTGTCCCTTCTGGTGGGCATCGGGTGTCCAGTTTTCATCCACAGCAGGCCGGGAGGTATCCACGCTACGTTGCGTTTTTTTTTTGCGCAGTCAAATTAGGATTTGAAACGGTTCCTTTCCCTGACGTGACCTTCCTTTTTGTCTGATAAAGTATAGCAAATCATGAAAAGAGTATCAAAGGTCTTGTAATATGTTCCCAGCCGAGAGGTGCCACACGATTATGAAGACAATATTTTGAAATAATTAATTATTTATCTGTGTCGGTCTCAATAATTTGGGCAACGCCATCATCGGATTTTTCTTCCGAAATATAAATGCGGGGGTTCGCTGCGCTGAACCCAAACGACCGCGCTTAAAAAAATGAGCAGATGAAAGGTGATATGCTGATCATAGGTGCCATGTGCTGCTCTCCTATTTGCTTTCCCTTGATCCCGGTAAGGGTTTACTGGTACAACAGTACTGACCTGAATAAACCCTGCCCCATATATTTTTTGAAAAGGGAGACGTAGATGTCACAGATAAATGCGACCAATTGGGAAGACCATCTGGTGGCACCGATACAGGTGCTTAATCACATTCAGCCAGGTATGACGGTATTTATCGGCACTGGGCCGGCCGCCCCGAGAACGCTGATCCGGACCCTGCTGGATGTGGATAAGCATAACATAAGGGATCTGGAACTGGTTCAACTGGCGTTGCTGGGGGAAACCATTCTCCATGTGGACCACCTCAGTGCACCTAATTATCGGCTGAAGACATTCTTTGCGGGGTTTGTGGCCAGGGATACCATTTCAGAAGGCCAGGTGGATCTGATCCCCGCGTACACCTCTGAAATTCCGGAAATCATAAAGTCTCGCAGCATTAATATGGACGTGGCCTTTATCCAGATCACTCCACCCAACGATGCGGGATATTGCAGCCTTGGCGTGGCCGTGGATGTGGCCCGTGAGGTGATGGAAAAAGCGCGGCTGGTGGTCGGTGAGGTGAATACCGAGATGCCATTCACCTATGGGGATACCTTTGTGTCTATTGATGAGTTCGATCTGCTGGTCAAAAGCGATCGTTCCCCTGTAACCTATGCACCGGCTCCGGTACCTAAAGTAATGAAAAAGGTGGCGGAAAATGTGGCCTCCCTGGTCCGGGACGGGGACTGTATCAACTGGTCCCACGGCCCGTTGTTTGAGGCGCTGGTTCCGTATTTATCCGATAAAAAGGATTTGGGCATCCATTCCGTTTACTTTACCGATGCCGCCGCAGAGCTGGTAAATTCAGGTGCGGTGACCAATCACCGCAAATCGCCGTTTCGGGGAAAATCCCTTGCCTCTTATGCCTTGGGCACCAAAGAGTTAATGAAATGGCTGCATAAAAACCCGCTGGTAGAATTCCAAGGTATTGACTGGGTTTGCAACTCCCAGTTCATTGCCAATAATCCACATTTTACTTGCTTGTATGAAGGTCGTAAGGCCGATATTCTAGGATCGGTTGCCTTGCCGTTACGGGGCAGTGTGATCACAGGTCCTGGGGAGGGGATAGATTTTTATAAAGGTGCAGAAGCATCCAAAGAAGGTACCACCATCATAGGACTGCCCTCAAGAAATAAGAAGGGGGAATCCAACATTCTGGTCACCATCCACGACTATCCCAATCAGCTTCGGTTGAGGGAATCTGTCCATGCCATGGTTACGGAATACGGGGTCGCCATGCTCAAATGGCGGCCTTTGAGGGAACGCGCCCAGGCCATTATTGATATCGCCCATCCCGATGACCGGGAAGCGTTGATCCGTCAGGCCAGGGAGAGGAAAATCATCTATCCCAACCAGATTTTTGTCAGTCGTTCTGCCCACCTGTATCCAGCGCATATCAATTACACCAAAACATTTAAGGGTGAAAAAACCGTTCGCTTCAGGGCCATGAAACCTTCTGACGAAGAGGCCATGCGCCGCTTTTTTTACCGAAGATGCAGGAATATGTCAACGTGGATTATGCCAAAGAGTTCTCCGTAGTGGGCTTTACTGGAAAAGCTGCAGAAGGCAAGATGATTGCAGAGGCCCGGCTGGTGGTTGGGCAGGAAGACAATGTCGGCGAGGTGGCATTCCTCATTGATGAGGACTATCATGGCGTGGGCATTGGATCGTATCTCATGGATCTGCTTATCGTGGAAGGCCGGAACCGGGGGCTTGAGGCCTTGTGCGCCCAGGTGCTTTCGGACAATCTACCCATGATCAAAGTCTTTGAGAAGTCAGGCCTGCCTGTGGAATCCCGCCTTGAGAGCGGGGTGTATAATATCCGCATCCCCATCAAAAAATAAAATCCCTCTAAGGTGGCCAACGCCTTGAATCTGGAATTTTCACCATCTTTGCAATGGTGCTGGGGTCAAGGCTACCCCAAATGAAAAAAGACGGCCTGGTAAAGGACAATGGCCAGGGCATTGGCAACATTCAATGCGTTTTTTTTACCCAACATGGGGATGTGGATCGCATCGTCGGCGACTGCCAATACATGGGGGGAAATGCCATACTCCTCGTTGCCCATGAGAAGTACCCCTTTTTTAGGCCATGCATAGTGGTGGCAGGCCTGTGACCCGGCAATGGTTTCAACGGCAATGATCCGATACCCGTCTGCTTTTTTTCTTGTCAGTGTGCCTGCCAGGTCGGCAGTTTGCTCTTCCTGGAGCCATTTGTGGGCACCCATTGCGGTTTTTCGGACCTGGGGACATTCTTTTCCCAGGCAATTTCCCAAAATAATGGTATCAATCCCGGCAGCATCGCAGGTTCTGAAAATCGATCCCACGTTAAACAGGCTGCGAAGGCCATCCAGTGCCACCTGGTACGCCATGTTCGGATGGGGCAGCTGGGGCGCGATCGTGTCGCCGGTAACCACCCGGTCCAGGAGATCGTAATCTTTTGGAGCGTGCCCCAAGGCCGTGCGGTGGCGGTGGACAGCATCGGAAACGTAGACCAGCCTGTCAATGGTGTTGCGGCTTTGTCCTGGATCCGGGGCCTCTATTCCCATCCAATGACACACCCTTTTGTATTCCTGAACAAACCCAAGGAAGGCCAGGGTTTGATAGATATCAGACAGCCAGGCGGACAAATGCCGATGCTGCCCTTGGATCGTAAGGGATAAAAATTTTTTTCGGGTAAAGCCAAATCCTTTCATTCGGGTGTTGTATCCCCCTTCTCGTTTATCTCTTTTTGCACAAAAAATAATAATAATTAATGTTTTTTCACATACCTGTCGATAGGGTGGTGTATCACGATCTACTACAAAAGAATTATTCCTATTTCGTTTTTACATCAAGGAGAAAAAATGAACGGTGTATCCCAGGTCAATTATGGCGACGTAAAACAATATGACGGCTATGGGGCGGTATCATCCAATGAAACGGCTGTAAATTCCTATGAACATCTTGACGCCGATTTGACCATTAAAACCCGTGAGGGGGATGTTGTCACACTAAGCGCCGGCATGTTCTCACAATTAGATGCGTATGCCTACGATAGCCAGGCCAATTTTGCCAAAGGGCGGGACCTTGTATCGTCGTCCTATAGCGAGCGAGAGATCACCTTGAGTTCTGGAGAGCAGTTTACGTTTAGCGTGCAGGGGGAGCTTAGCGAAGCAGAACTCAAGGATATCGAGGGCATTGTTGCCGGTATCGACGGGATCATCACCGAGATGGCCCAAGGGGATATGGACGAGGCCGTGGCCCAAGCCTTGTCCATGGGAACCTATGATTCCATCTCCAAATATGCGGCGGATATCACCATGGAACGTGC
>PDWI01006730.1_pt1 | contig 14326 bp, 13 predicted proteins | sample 1430891 | NCBI WGS metagenome assembly PDWI01 (sample SAMN01162508, study PRJNA174530) | Oral metagenome, whole genome shotgun sequencing project. | biome: Marine environment; feature: Marine mammal; material: Swab sample of the gingival sulcus; isolation source: swab sample of gingival sulcus...
GCAGATGATATTTTGGGTTCGGCTGCATGCTTTTTAGCGGGAGAGAATATTGAAACATATCTTTTGACTGGCGATAAAGATAGCTTGCAACTGGTGGATGACAATACCTTTGTTTATTACCATGGCACGAGAAATCAAGTGATATACGATAGAGAAGCTGTTCATGATGACTTGGGTGTATATCCCGAAAGAGTTTGTGATTTAAAGGGATTGATGGGTGATAGTTCAGACAATATCCCTGGCGTGAAAGGCATAGGAAAAGTAACAGCGTTAAAGCTTTTAGCCGAATTCGATAGTATTGAGGATTTACTTGAACGCAGCGCAGAAATCAAAAATAAACGCTGGCAGAAAATGATAGAAGAGCACGCAGAAGATGCAGTAATGTCAAAAAAATTAGCGACTATTGTTAGGGATATGCCTTTAGAATTTGAATTATCTGATTTCAGTTTAACGCCGCCAGATAAGGCAGCACTATTAGCGATACTTAAAAAATATAGATTGAATCGTTTTATTGCCAGCCTTGAATTAGAAAACACTTCAGACAATGCTAGCGCATTAGCAAGCGTTGAACTGACTAGTGTCAATCTGTTTTTAGATACGGCAGGTGTGGCAGAATTGTTAGCAAAACTTGAGCTTGAAAGACCATTATACCTTTTGACGCTTTATGACAAGGAAACAATAGTAAACGATAAAATTTTAAGCATCGCTTTAGGGCAGGATGGCAATTTAGCTGTATTTGGTGCTGAGGCGTTGAGTTTAGTAGTGAAGCAGTTAAAGGCGTGGTCAGAAGAAAAAGAGTTGTTGTTAATCGGCAATCAATTGAAACAGAGCATGTTGATACTGCGCGCTTATGACATAGAAAATATTAAGCCCGTATTTGATTTGCAAATTGCTATGTATTTAATCGATGCCAATAGGGCAAATTACGATTTAGCGGACTTGGCGCTTGATTTTCTCGGTGTGGAGATTTTAAGTTTAGATGCACTATTAGGCAAGGGCGTTAAGCGTAAAAAAATAGCAGACATTGACGATGCAAAAAGACTGGAATTTTTGCAGGGGCAGTTGGCAGTTTTGGATAAACTTTATCCGCTCTTAGAAAAAGATTTAGACAATGCTGGTGGCAAAGAACTCTTTAGTGATGTTGAAATGCCTTTGAGCTTAATTTTAGCGGATTTAGAATATGAGGGCATTAGTGTTGACACCACTGTGTTAAATGAACTAGAAGGGGAAATCATAGCAACTTTGACAGAGCTTGAAACCGCTATTTATAATCTAGCTGGCAGGGAATTTAACATTAATTCTCCGAAACAGCTAGGCGTAATTTTGTTTGAAGAATTAAATTTGCCCGTCATTAAAAAGACAAAAACGGGCTATTCTACTAGCCACGACATACTGCTTAAACTGCAAAATAAACATGAAATTATTACACATATTATCGATTATCGCACCTATAGCAAACTGAAATCGACTTATATTGATGGCTTGCGCACAGTGATTAATCCTCTTACTAAAAAAATTCACAGTAGTTTTAATCAAACTGTTGCTGCTACTGGAAGGCTTACGAGTAAAGAACCGAATTTGCAAAATATTCCCGTCAGGCTTGCTTTTGGTAGGCGTCTGCGCAAAGTATTTACAGCGAGTGAGGGTAATCTTTTAGTCGATGCCGACTATTCGCAAATTGAACTAAGGGTGTTAGCGCATATTTCTAGTGATGAACTCTTGCTCAAAGCCTATCAAGATGATATAGATATTCACGCGTTAACAGCATCGCAGGTTTTTGATACGCCTCTTGAAGAAGTGACAAAAGAATTGCGTAGTAGGGCGAAAGAAGTTAATTTTGGCATCGTTTACGGCATGAGTGATTTTGGCTTGTCAGAAACCCTACACATTCCTGTGAAAACAGCAAAAAATTATATAGATAATTATTTTGAAAAATATCCATTAGTCAAACAGTATATGGAAAAAGCGGTAGCTGATTGTAGAGAACTTGGCTATTCTGAAACGCTTTTTGGCAGGCGTCGAGAAATCAAAGAAATCAAGCATAAAAATTACAATACAAGGCAGTATGGAGAGCGTATGGCGATGAACACGCCGATTCAAGGGACGGCAGCGGACATCATCAAAAAAGCAATGGTAGCAGTTTTTTGGGCGCTGAAAGATGCTGGCTTAAAAAGTAAGTTGATTTTACAAGTACACGACGAATTGATTATAGACGCTGAAAGAGATGAAATTGAGCAGGTTAAAGCCTTGCTTAAAACGGCAATGGAAGAGGCGGCAGAGCTAGCTGTACCGCTTAAAATTGATATGAATGTAGGAGAAAATTGGTATGATGCCAAGTAAAGTGATAGGCTTAACAGGCGGAATTGGTTCGGGTAAATCGACAGTATCTAATTTTTTAAAAATGTGGGGCTACTTGGTTTTAGATGCTGATGAAATTGCACGTAATGTGACGAAACAGGCAGACGTCATAGAGCAAATTGTTTGTGAATTTGGCGACGATGTGTTAGCGAAAAACGGGCAAATTGATAGAAAAGTCTTAGCCAATATTGTTTTTAATGATGAAAAAGCATTGAAGCGATTAGAAAATCTCATACATCCTGCTGTCATTAAAAACGTAGAAATGAGAATAAAAAAGGCGAAGCAAGATGGTATTGAAGTCTTATTTTTAGACGCACCGCTCTTGTTTGAAGCGGGGCTGGATAAGCTTTGCGAAAGTGTATGGCTAGTAACGGTTTCGCCAGAAATTCAGCTTGAAAGAATTAAAAAGCGCGGCGGTATAGCTGAAAGTGAAATCAAAAAACGCATTGCCGCTCAAATGCCGCAACACGAAAAAGCAGTACGTAGCCAGCTGATACTAGATAATGACGGAAGTCTACAAGAACTTGAAAGACAACTACAAAAAGCGCTAAATAATTTAAAAAATAAGTAAAAACTATTTACAACAAAACTTTTTTAGTATATAATATAGGTAACAATTTTGGTTTAATGTAGAGCAATATGGCACAAAAAAGCAAGAGCTGCGAACTCTTGCTTTTTTTTATGCTATTTGTTGCTCTTTTAAAAGATATAAAATTGTTATAGTTATTCAGTTAAGTGATATTTCAATATAATTATACAAACGATTGTCAGCGACGCTAGTGCGCGGTGTCGCTTTATTTTTCGCGTAGAGCGTTCTGCGGAGCAGGTTCTCTTAGCGAAAACATAAAGCAGAACGGTTCAGCGCAAGGAGCGTTTCAATCGTTTGTTAAATGGTTAAAATCTATTATCTAGCATCAAAAGTAATGGTAATAATATTCTCACTTTCTCTGCTATAATCAATTCTAACGCTGTAAGTGACACCAGCGACGATTTTGACAAAGTAGTCGTTTGTACTGTTAGAGCGCTGCGTATCGACGCGGAAGAACTTTGCTTTTAAGAGTTGTTTGTAACTTTCTAAAGCGTTTTGTTGGAAGTTTTCTTTGCCGACTGATGACGGTTGAAAACTAATGCTGTAGGAATTACCGCTTTTATTTTCTCCTACGATATAAGGATTATATATTTTGACAAAATCTGGTGCGTAGTAGCTATTTAACATTGGCAAACTTGCCAAAACGTTGATTGTTAACAGTTGTTCGTGAATGATTTCGTCATTAGCATCAAGTGAACGCACATAATATTCCGCTTCGCCTGCTTTTTTCGCTTCTAAATAACAGAGAATAATATTTTCGCCTGACTCGTGCCATTGTCCCTAACTTGCTGTGACAATTTCTTTAGCGGCATTGATATCTTTTAAAGCAACGTTAATCGTTTTACCCTCTTTATCATTAAAGATAAAAAAGCCTTTTTGACCGACAAACATCGTGTGTTTTAGCGGGTAAACATCAGGCAAATAGCCAGTAGCGGTATAGTCGTTGATTAAAGTGATTGTTACCCTTGTTTGTGGTAATATCATACGCGTGATAATAGTGGCTACTTCACTTCTATTGATGTTTTCGTCGGGTAGGAAATTACCTTCTTTGGTAGAACCTTTGACTATGCCCGCGCGGTAAAGTTCATAAACGCTAGGTGCTTTTTCAGCAATGATAGGCACATCGGGAATTAGACCGTCGTCCACCCTATTGATAGTGTTGAATGCACTAGAAGGGAAAGCTTTAGCAAATATATCAGCAAAGTCTAAACGTTTGATTGTCGCTTCAAAGTCCGCTGGTTCCTTTGCAATAATTCCTTCTTGTATAGCGTAATCAGTATAAGTCTGATACCACGGTAAATTGTCATTTAGCGGTATTGCCTTTCCTGTATAAACGCTGTGCAAACTAGCTGCAATTTTAATGGCTTCTGACCACGTTAACTTGCCATTAGGGTCAAATTCATTATTCAACTTACCGTTGACCAAGCCATATTCATAGGCGATTTTAATATTATTATAATACCATTTATTTGTTGGTACATCTCTAAAAGTACCCGTTTTATAGCTTCTTTGAATTTTAAAGTTATCATAGCCAGCAGCAAAGCTAAATGAAAACACTAGCGCAATTAAGCTGATTGTAATAATAATTTTTCTTTTCATGTGAACCTACTTTACTATAATCTCTGTTTATAAATAACTTCAGCACGCTTTGTGATGAAAGCTTCGCGTTTTTGAACTAAATCGTCGATAAAATGCTTATCTTGCTCGTTGACTTCAATAATATCTAATGTATTTTCAAACGCTTCCATAAAGTGCATAGCGAGCATTAAATCCGATTTTAAAATAGCAACTTGTGCCGCATTATATAATTCGTCGGACTCGGCTTCGTTGATTATTCGTTGGTAAAGGTCTATCGCTAAGACGTTGTCACTACCAGTCATTGGACCAATAATATCGGCGTAGAGCTTAAGCCCCTTATAATAATCGTCGTTTTGCTCCTCGCTTTCTAATAATGGTTTTAGCTGTTCAACAGCTTCATTAATTTTGCCCGCTTGCGCTAAGCCGAGTGCAGTTTGCAAAATGTCATTGCTCATATACTTATCCTTTCCTTTCTGCCATTGCTATATTTGCTAGTTCATCTGCTCTATTGTTATAGAGCACAGCTTTTTTATAGATTTGATAGTCGAGTTCGACTTGATAGTCTTTTTTAAATTTATCGTACCACTTCTTTATCGACAATTCGTCATCTGGACTTAAGTGCCCTTTGACCTTAAAAAAATAAATTTTTGCTTGTTCTTGGCTTAAAGCGATTAATTCTTGCCAAAGCTTTGTATTTTCTACAGGTGTTTTTTTACTCGTTTTCCAGCCGTTTTGTTGCCATTTTACATACCACTTTTGTTGAAAACAGTTAATAATATAGGCACTGTCAGAAAAAACAGCGACGGGTAAGCTTTTATCTTTAATCGCACGCAGTCCTTCAATCATTGCAGTCAGTTCCATAATATTATTCGTCGTATTAATGGCACCACCTGAAAGCTCTTTTTTATGTTTTCCATAAGAGAGCACCGCTCCCCAACCGCCAATATTTTCAGCGTTCTGGTTGCCAGAACAAGCCCCATCACAATATAAATAAATCATTTAAACTCCTTAAGGTTAGAAGAGCCGAATCCCTAACGGTTTATTCAGGTGAATTTTTGCCCAAACTGCTTCAAAGTGCTTAATAATATGTCCGATATTACCTTATACTTATTATTATAACTGTTTTTTGACAATTAGCCAAGCTTTTATAGTGATTTTAGATTAAAAAAAGAATTATTAAGCTTTGTCGTTTTTGTTTTACTTGCCATATCTTTAGCTATTTGCTACAATAATTGTAGACATTAATTAATAATCTTAGACTTTGGTTTCAAAGGAAATAGTAGTGTTTTCGGTCAAAGTATAAAAGTTAAAGTTATTTGAGGATAAGTTCATGTGGATTGATGGTAGCATAAATGTGAGTAAAAGAAGAAATATAACTCAAGAGCATAATTTAAAAGAATTAGAAAACCAATTGTTATTTCAAAAGGGACTTTTAGAAGTAATTCCTAATCCTGTTTTTATTAAAGACGCAAATGCACGCTTTGTATTTTTCAATACTGCTTATGAAAAAGCATTTGGCATTAACAGAGAAAATCTTATTGGTAAAAGTGTTATGGATTTAGAATATTTGCCTAAAGAAGATAGGATTAAGTACCAAAAAGAAGATATTGAAATGATAGCTACTGGTTCTGTAATTAGTAAAGAAATAGATTTTGTCTTTGCAGACCAAAAAATACATCATTGTTTATATTGGAGCTGTGGTATGCAAGGTCTGGACAAGGTTGGCAATGGCTTAATTGGCTTTATTGTCGATATTACGGAACAGAAAAAAACTGAAAAAGAGTTACTTGAAAAAATAAATGAACTTAATAAAATTAGAGCTAAAATAGAATTGATAACTAAAATTGATGATCTTACTCAAATTGCTAATAGACGATTTTTTTTAGAAGAATTGAAAAAGTCTGTGTCTATAGCAGAACGCTATCAAAGTCCTCTTTGTCTATTAATGTTGGATCTAGATGATTTTAAACTCATAAATGATAGTTATGGGCACGCAATGGGAGATGAAGTGTTGATAGATTTTGCAACTATTTTAAAAGAAAGTTGTCGGGAAGAAGATTTTGTCGCAAGAAGTGGTGGGGAAGAGTTTTATGTGATTAATCCAATGACTGATTTAGCAGGAGCGAAGATGTGGGCAAAACGATTGCAAGATAGAATACGCGAAAGTTCAGTCGATGGCATTAAATATACAGCTAGCATTGGTATAGTCGAATATATTGAAAATGAAGGGATGAATTCTTTTTTAAAGCGAGCTGATGATATGATGTATAAAGCGAAAGAACTTGGTAAAAATAAACTATGTTCTCAAGATGATTGATTTTTATTGTTAGATTGGAAATATTTAGGTATATCCACGCTGTCATATAGGTTGTATACACGAGCAGCAAGGCTTGTCATTCTGAGGGCTTTAGCCCGTGAGAATCTTAAGCCTTGTACCAGTGCGTGAGGAGCAAAACGACGTAGGAATTTTACGGCTTTTAATACTAACTTCGCTCGCGCTAAGATACCTACGTCGTCGCTATTCTCCTCCTCAGTATGACAGCGCTCGCTTGAATAGTTATGTTAAATTTAATTTTTAAAGTATAATACCGTAGTCTTTACAGCACTGCTGGTACTTCTCTATTCCCTTGTCGCTTAGTTTGATTATTTTATTTGCTTGGTCAATGTTGATGTATTTTTCATCGTTAAGCGATTTAATAATTTTATCAAACTGTTCTCTATCCCAGTTTAGATGCTTATGCATACTTTCTGTGCCGAGTTCTTCGGCGGCAACGTCTGTATTTTGATGATGTCCAATATGAATAATGACAACATCTTGTCTTTGTTCGATTTTTTTACGGCGGCTTTTTAGTAGTTTTGTGATAATGCCATCTTCGTGGAAAACTGTTACTAAGATAAAAGTAATCAAACTAACGGTCGCACACATTCCCGCCATCGATAAATTCCAGTTAACCGCTAAAAAGTAACCAATAGCACTGTTAAATACGCCAAAGAAAGCTGTCAAAACCAGCATTTTTCTTAAGTCTTTTGTCAAAAGATAGGCTGTTAGTCCAGGCGTAATAAAGAAACTGATAACTAAGATACTACCGACTGCTTTAAAAGCTGTTACTGCTGTCATTGAAACTAATGTCATTAAGAGATAAAACAAGAGCGTTGCTGAAAAGCCTGCAATTATCGTATACTCTGTGTCGAATGTTGACAGTTTTAATTCTTTGTAGAAAATGATGACAAATGCTACGTTGATTAAAAGCATTACAGAGTTTATCACTAGTGACACAGGTAAGGACATTCCGAGAAAGTCCATTCTGTGCAGCGGCGCTAGAATAACTTCGCCCATTAAGATTAATTCTGTATCAATATGCACATTACGAGCATAGCGACTGATTAAAATAACAGCTAGGGCAAAAAAAATTGGGAAGACAATGCCGACAGCATCTTCTTTTTTTACATAACCCGTTTTACCCAGTGCTTCAATACAGAAAACGGTCAATACGCCAAAGAGTGAAGCACCGACAATTAGCGCACTAGAGTCGATATCGTGCGTTAGGAAAAAGGCTAAGACAATACCGAGAAGGACTGAGTGGCTAATGGCATCTGTAATCATTGACAAATTACGCAAGAATACGAAAGTGCCAATAATGCCGCAACTGACGGCACAGATTGCTAAGATATAAAAAGATTCTATCATGATGATTTCCTCCTTTTAAGTAGTTGCACAATCGCCCCGCGTGGTCCAATTACCATACTTAATAAGGCGATAAAGCCCATAATTAGTATAATGGTTGCACCTGTTCCCATACCCGTATAAATCGTACTGAAATACGTGCCAATAAAGGCGGAAACTGCGCCGACTAGGGCAGAGATAAACAGTACCATACCAAAGCTTTCGCTCCATTGATTAGCTGCAACAGCTGGTATAATTAATAGTGATGAAATCAAGATTGCACCGACTACTTTCAAACCGACTGAAATTAAGAGCATGACCATTAAGAGTAAAATGCCGTACATAACGCTGACTTTTAAGCCAATGGTTTGCGCGTATTCTTCATTAAATACAAAAAGTTTTATTTCCTTATAAAAGACAAATAATAATGCCAAGGATATTATGGCGACGATTGCAATTAGAATGATGTCGCTTTCCATAATATAAGCGGCTTGTCCAAAAATGTAGCTGGCGAGCCCAGATTGTGATGCACCTTGGAATTTAGGATTACCTGTGATATAGCTTTTTAAAACCATACCAAGTCCAAAGAAGCCTGATAATACAACGGCTAAAACGGCATCGAGTTTCGCTTTTGTATAGCGTGTAATCGCTTGAATTAGCGCATAGGCTGCTGCACCTGCTAAGAGTGCGCCTAGGTTCAACACGAGAGGGTTACGTGTACTAAATAACATAAAAGCTAACACAATACCAGGAAAGGATGCGTGCCCGACGGCATCGCCGATTAAACTTTGCCCTTTGTGTAAACTAACGCAGCCAACAGCACCAGAGGCAGCAGATAAAATAACGGTGCCTAAGGCGACGACGATGAAGTCGTAGCTAGTCAACACATTTGCACAAAGTAGGGGCATTAAAACACTAGCTGAGCTTAACATGATCAGTCCTCATTCCATAGGCTTTGTCTATTGCTTCTTTTGTCAGTGCTTCATTTAATGTTCCCTGTGCTATCTCGACTTTATTCATAACGATGACGTGGTCGAAATATTCCTCTAATGTGTTTAAGTCATGGTGCACGGCAATAACGGTTTTATCGTTTCGTTGAAACTCTTTTAATAAATCCATAATAATGCCTTCTGTTTTTCTGTCGACACCAGCGAGTGGTTCGTCCATAATATAGAGATCGGCATTTTGGCAAATTGCACGCGCTAAGAAAACACGTTGCCTTTGACCACCTGAAAGCTGTGAAATTTGTCTGTTGGCAAATTCACTCATACCCATTTTGTCAAGAGCATCCATAGCTAACTCTTTTTCTTTTTTGCCTGGTCTTTTAATCCAACCGAGATGGACGTAACGACCCATAGTAACGACGTCTAAAGCAGTAGTTGGGAAATCCCAGTTGACACTGCCAGTTTGTGGTACATAAGCAATTTTTTTAAGAGCGTCTTTAATCGGCAAATCAAAAATTTCTATTTTGCCTGTAATTGGTTTTAATAAACCGAGTATGCCTTTTAACAGCGTTGATTTACCAGCGCCGTTAGGGCCGACAATAGCTGTGATGCTATTGTGCTTGACGCTAGCATCGACGTCCCATAAAACAGGTTTGTCGTGATAAGCCATCGTCAAGTCTTCAATGTGAACACAATTTTTATTCATTTATTCCTCCAAAATAATAAGGGAGCAGAGCTCCCTAAATGTTATTTTAAGTTATCTGTAATCAACTTCACATTGTGGTCATACATAGTAATATATGTATCGCCATCGCCGCCTTTTGGCGCAAGTGAATCGGATAGAAGCTCGTTTCCTTCGCCGCGAACAACTTTTACATCCCAGCCTTTTGCTGCACAAGATTGTTTTAATTTTTCCATTCTTGCTGGGTCTGTGGTGCTTTCAGCAAAAATTGCTTTGATTTGGTGGTCAACGATGAAGTTTACAGTTTCTATTATATCTTGATTGGCTGTTTCACTATCTGTACTAACGCCTTGTGGTGCTTTAACGCCTATATCATACAAACGTGAAAAATAGTTGAAAGCATCGTGCGGTGTAATCAGATAGCGTTTATCTTGAGGAATTTCTTCCATCGCAGCCTTACTTCTTTCGTAAAGTTTATCGAGCTGCCCTAAATATTCAGTTGTATTCGTTTCAATCGTCTTAGCATCATCGGGTAGCAATAGTTGTAGTTCTTCACTTGCTACTAGCGTTGCTTTTTTATAAAGTTCAATGTTGAACCAGAAGTGAGGGTCTATAATAACTTTGCCCTTATCGTTCATTTGACCGATTTCACTGTCTTCAAAATTTCTCGTTACGACTTTACCAGTAGGTTCAAGCGCATCAAGCATTTTTCCTTCAAAGTGTAAACCGTGATATAATAAGAGATCGGCATCTTTAATTTTGCCTAAATCTTCAGGTTTTGCTAAGTAAAGGTGTGGGTCTTCGCCAGCGGGAATAATTAATTTTATCTCTACTAAATCGCCCGCTAATTGGTATACCATATCCGCTAAAAACGTCGTGGTAACTGTGACAACTTTTTTTCCACTTTCACTTGGCGCTTTTTCAGGTGCAGCACAAGCAAATAAGCTGAGCACAAGTGCCAAGACTAGAATATATTGTAATGCTTTTTTCATTTTTCCTCCTAAAAACAATATAATTGTTAGACGCGTCTAACGCATATATGCTATCACGTTTTTAAGTATTAGTCAATAGTTATGCTGAATTTTCCACTAAGCTTTTTGACTTGTTAGCTTCTGTATGTTAAAATATATTGTTAGGGGGTTCTTATGTTGAATGAATATCAAAAAATAAAAAAATATACTGATTTTGTAAGGGGAAAAATTGAGATTATACCAAAAATTGCCGTCGTTTTAGGTTCTGGTTTGGGTGATTTTGCTGAAAGAATAGAAAATCCTATTATTGTTAATTATAAAGATATACCTGATTTTCCTGTTTCAACGGCACCGAGTCATAAGGGACGCTTTGTTTTTGGGCGATATCAAAATAAAGATATTGTTTTGATGCAAGGGCGTGTGCATTACTATGAAGGCTATGATATTAAGGATGTTGTTGCACCGATAAGATTGTTGGGCTTGCTTGGTATAGAGACCTTGATTTTAACCAATGCAGCTGGTAGCGTTAATCCCGATTTTGAACCAGCTGACTTTATGTTGATTACTGACCATATTTCATCATTAGTACCATCGGCGCTTAGGGGAAAAAATTTTGATGAATTTGGCGGGCGCTTTAGCGATATGAGCGAAATTTATGATAAGGATTTACGAAAACTAGTTATTGAGGCGGCATCACTTGCCGATATAAAACTAAGGCAAGGTGTTTATATACAAACATCGGGTCCTAATTTTGAAACTCCTGCTGAAATTAAAATGTATCAATTGTGGGGAGCGGATGCAGTCGGTATGAGCACGGCCTGTGAAGCGATGACAGCCAATCACATGGGTATGAAGATAGCTGGCATTTCATTAATTAGTAATTATGGTGCAGGCTTGACCAATGTCCCGCTTTCTGTAGATGATGTAACTCAAATTGCAGAAATTGCGAAAGAGTCATTTGTTAAATTGCTAGATAATGTTATTAAATTGATAGGAGAATAAAGTGAGAGCATTGTATTTTGATGGCAAAGAATTACAGTATAGGGAAGATTTGCCTAAACCACAATTAATTCCTAATCATAGCGTTATTCAGGTTAAATATGCGGCTATGTGTAGCACGGATAAAGGCATTATACACGGATATAAAGCTGGTTTTAAGGGAATATTGGGGCATGAATTTGTCGGCACTGTGATAGAGTCCGATGACGAGCAGTTAATTGGTAAAAATGTAGTTGCTGAAATTAATGAAGGCTGCGGCGATTGCTATTATTGCAATAACAATTTAGAAAAACATTGTCCTGATAGACAGACGATAGGCATTATTAATCACGATGGCTGCTTTGCTGAGTATTTAGTTACTGCAAATCATTTAATACATATTATTCCTGATAATTTAGCGTTAGAAAAAGCTGTCTACACAGAACCTTTATCGGCTGCACTAGAGATTACGAATTCTATCCATATCAAACCTAGTGATAAAATTGCTGTTATTGGCGATGGTAGACTTTCTTATATGATAGCTCAAATTATTAATTTAACTGGCGCTGATTTAACAGTGCTCGGCAAACACAGCGAGAAACTTGCTCTTTTTAGCGCTTTTGCTAGAACGCAAATGGAAACTGAAGAAAGTTACGATATCGTAATAGAAGCAACTGGTTCGCCTAGTGGTATAAAAAAGGCATTGTCACTTGTGCGTAGCAGGGGGACTTTAATAGTGAAAAGTACCTATGCTGAACAGGTGCCAATTGACTTAAGTTACTTGGTTGTCAACGAAATCCGTTTGTTTGGTACGCGTTGCGGTCCGTTTTTACCAGCACTAAAAATGCTAGAACAAAATTTAATTGATTTGCCTGATATTGTTTATTATGATTTAAAAGATTACAAAAAAGCTTTTAATGATAGTAGATTTAAAGTCGGTTTTAAGTTATAATAGTATTAAATACTTTTGCAGGTAAGATTATCTTGCCAACAATTATATTTTAGGAGGAAACATGAAAAAATTACTCACTATTTTACTTTGCTTTACTTTAGTCTTGAGTTTAACTGCTTGTGGCGGTGGACAAACAGCTGGTGGTGCTGACAAACCAACAGAAAAGAGTGAAGCTGAAACGACAAGTAAGGCTGCGGATAGTGGCGAAAGCACTGATACTGAAAAAGCTGGGTTAAAGATTGCTATTATTACTAGCCCATCAACAGTTGATGACGGTTCTTTTAATGAAAACAACTATGACGGCGTTTTAGCTTTTATTAAAAACCACCCAGAAGCAACAGTTACGCCTATCAATGAAGAAACGGGCGACCCTGCGAATGCTATAAAAGCTGCCTCTGATATTGTCGCTGATTATGACGTTATTATCGGTTGTGGTTTCCAATTTGGCGGTTTGATTACCGTTGCTGAAGACAACCCAGATAAGAAATTTATCGTCGTTGACACGCATCCTATGGATGCCGATGGTCAACCGTTAACAGCGCCTAACCTTTACGCAATGACTTTTGCTGAGCAGGAAAGTGGTTTCTTTGCTGGTATGGCTGCAGCATTACAATCTGAAACGAAAAAAGTTGCAGTAGTTAACGGTATTGCTTATCCTTCCAATGTTAACTATCAATGGGGCTTTGAATCAGGTGTGAATTACGCAAATAAAAAGTATAATACAGGCGTTGAAATTGTAGAACTTCCATCGTATGCTGGTACTGATGTAACAGGTGCAGACGTTGGCGGTAACTACGTTGGTAATTTTAGTGATGAAGCGACTGGTAAAGTTGTTGGTAAAGCGCTTCTTGACGAGGGTTGTGATATTCTCTTTGTCGCTGCTGGGGCATCAGGAAATGGTGTGTTTACAGCAGTAAAAGAAAATGGCAAAGCAAAAGTTATCGGTTGTGACGTCGACCAATATGATGACGGTGTAAATGGTGATGCTAATATTATGCTAACATCGGCACTTAAAGTGATGGATATGAACGTTGAAAAACAATTAGAAAAAATTGCTGACGGTTCTTTTGAAGGTGTGAATGAAAACTTAACTGCTGATACGGACTCTACTGGTTACGTTAGTGCTGAGGGCAGAAACCAATTGTCAGCTGAAACTATTGAAAAATTAGATGCTGCTTATGCATTGATTAAAGACGGTACTATTGTGCCTGCTGCCAACTTCAATGGCATTAGCCCTGAAGATTTTCCAGGGATTGATAAATAATAGATAATCTTTTGGCAAGCGCTTGCGCTTGCCTTATTTACATATAAATATAATAATGTATATTAGGAGTTCATATGCCTACACCAATTATTGAATTTAAAAATATTACGAAAAAATTTCCTGGCATAATCGCTAATGATGATGTCAGTTTTAGTATTAATGAAGGTGAAATTTACGCCCTACTTGGCGAAAATGGAGCGGGCAAGTCGACCTTGATGAGTATGCTCTTTGGTATGTATAAACCAGATGGAGGAGAAATTTGGATTAGGGGTCAAAAGGTTGATATTTCATCGCCCAATGTAGCGACTGATCTCGGCATAGGCATGGTACATCAGCATTTTAAGTT
>PDWI01006731.1_pt1 | contig 14325 bp, 13 predicted proteins | sample 1430891 | NCBI WGS metagenome assembly PDWI01 (sample SAMN01162508, study PRJNA174530) | Oral metagenome, whole genome shotgun sequencing project. | biome: Marine environment; feature: Marine mammal; material: Swab sample of the gingival sulcus; isolation source: swab sample of gingival sulcus...
TTTTGAACGAAAATCACCATTGCCAAATACTCATTTACTTGATGTAAACTCCGTTTTGGCAATGGCAATTTTCGTCCAAACTGCACTATTTTTAGAAAGTCCTTAGTCTTATGTTTAACGAAAAATTTCTCTCGGCTTAGCCCATTTGATATATGTTTGATAAATACATAATTAGTATTAGGGCTAAGCCGAGAGAAACAAGCTATCGGTATTTGAGAAACAAGCTATCGGTATTTGTTTAATTTGGAGTATAAAAGGAAAAACAAATGAAAAAAATTGCCTTAGTTACAGGGGCATCACAGGGTATCGGTGCGGCAACAGCGACACGTCTTGCTAAAGATGGCTATGATGTTTGCATTAATTATCAGAGTAATCGAAGTCTTGCTGAAAGCCTTGTTGATGAACTTGCAAAATACGGTGGCAAAGTCATTGCCGTACAAGCCGATATAAGCCAAGAAAGCGAAATAGAAAAATTATTTGCAGAAATTGATCATCAGCTAGGGTTAATTACCGCATTAGTTAATAATGTCGGCATTGTTGCCCCAAAAACAACGATTGAAAATATGACTGCTGAACGGATTAATCGTTTATTACAAACAAACGTGACCAGTCATTTTCTTTGCTGTCGAGAAGCCGTGAAACGTATGGCGAAAAAACACGGTGGCAATGGTGGGGCGATTGTTAATGTTTCATCTATTGCTTCACGTATCGGTGGGGCGGGCGAGTATATCGACTATGCAGCAAGTAAAGGTGCTGTTGATAGTTTGACACTTGGACTTGCCCAAGAAGTGGTTGGCGAAGGTATCCGCGTCAATTGTGTTCGTCCAGGGTTAATTAACACCGATATTCACGCTAATAATGGTGAACCACAACGCATTGCCCGAATTGTGCCAATCATACCGATGAAAAGAGCAGGCACTGCTGATGAAATAGCTAATGCCGTTGCTTGGTTACTTTCTGATGAAGCGAGTTATATGACGGGGTCATTTATTGATATATCTGGGGGACGTTGATTTTCAAATACCGATAGCTTATTGGCTACACTGGAATAAATTAATTTTTGATACAAGGTTTGTCGTCACAGACAGTATTAATGAATACAGCAAGACGGTATAACGCCGTAGCAAGAATTAAGCTATTCCACCAGAGTAGAGAAAAGGTTTGTTTTCTAGTATAATAAGTCGATTGACTATAGTGGGATAGCTTAATTTTTGAGACAAGGCTTGCCGTCGCAGACAGTATAATGAATACGGCAAGACGGCATCACGCCGTATCAAGAATTAAGCTATTTCACAATAAATAATATAAACATAATAGATAGAATAAACAATGTCACAATATAATGCTGCTGATTTAGATGTTTTAAAAGGCCTTGAACCCGTACAAGTTCGCCCAGGAATGTACACCGATATCACTCGCCCAAACCACTTGGCACAGGAAGTCATTGATAATAGTATTGATGAAGCCCAAGCAGGTTTTGCTAGCCGAGTGTGTGTGGTACTGCATTCGGACGGTTCGCTATCAGTATCTGATGATGGTCGTGGAATGCCTGTTGATATTCACCCTGAAGAAGGCATTAGCGGTGTGGAACTCATCTTAAGCAAACTGCACGCAGGTGGGAAATTTTCCGATAAAAACTACCAATATTCAGGTGGATTACACGGTGTCGGTATATCGGTGGTCAATGCTTTGTCCGAATGGCTAAAAGTCGAAGTGCGACGTGGTGGCGAAGTCTATGAAATGGCGTTTGCAAACGGTGTTAAGACCCAAGAATTAACCATTACAGGCAAAACCTTAAAACGTGATACTGGTACAACTGTACATTTTTTGCCAAACCCTAAATATTTCGAAAATGCGAGTTTTTCCTTGCAAAAGCTTATCACGAATTTACGTGCCAAAGCGGTTTTATCAAAAAATTTGCAAGTCATTTTATCTGATGAGAAAAACGAAAAGGATTACACGTGGCAATTTGAAGATGGTTTAAGTACCTATATTCACGATAGCATAGGCGATATCCCGACCTTACCTGAAACACCATTTAAGTTGTCTTATGATGATGAAAACGGTGAGGTTGAAGGCGTTTTTTGTTGGTTTGCCGAACCGACAACGGTGTCTATTTATGAAAGCTATGCCAACCTAATACCGACTGTCAGTGGCGGAACACACGTCAATGGTTTACGGTTGGGTATTGTTGAAGCCTTGCGTGAGTTTTGTGATTTCCGAAACCTTGTTCCTCGTGGTGTCAAGATTACGCCTGATGATGCCTTTGAAGGCTGTCAATTTGTGCTATCGGTAAAAATTCCTGACCCACAATTTTCTAGCCAAACCAAAGAACGATTAAGTTCTCGCAACGTATCATCGTGGGTATCTGGTGTGGTTAAAGATCGTTTTAGCTTGTGGTTAAATGCCAATCCCGAAGAGTCAGAAAAAATTGCCGAAATGGTCATTAACCAAGCCCAAAAACGACTCAAAAAAGCCAAAAAAGTTGTGCGTAAAAAAGTCAGCACAGGTCCTGCACTGCCAGGAAAACTCACCGATTGTGCTAACCAAGATTTAAGTGAAACAGAAATCTTTTTTGTTGAAGGGGATTCAGCAGGTGGTTCTGCTAAGCAAGCACGCTTAAAAGAATTTCAAGCCGTTATGCCACTGCGTGGAAAAATCTTAAATACGTGGGAAGTCGATTCAGGACAAGTGCTATCTAGTCAAGAGGTTCATGATATTGCGGTGGCTATCGGTGTGGACCCTGATAGTGAAGATTTAACAGGTTTACGTTATGGGAAAATTTGTATTCTCGCCGATGCGGACTCGGATGGGGCGCATATTGCTACGTTAATTTGTGCTTTATTTATGAAGCATTTCAAAAAATTAGTGGAAGAAGGTCACGTTTTTGTGGCAATGCCACCACTGTATCGGATTGATTGTGGTAAAGTGATTGAATATGCTTTGGACGAATCAGAACGTGATGAGATTATCAAAAAAATGGAAACTGAAAAAGCGACCAAAGGCAAAAAAGTCACTGTAACACGTTTCAAAGGTCTAGGGGAGATGAACCCATCACAATTACGAGAAACGACAATGCACCCTGACACAAGACGATTGGTGCAATTGGTTGTGGACAATAGTGAAGATACCGAAGAAATGTTTGATAAATTACTGGCTAAAAAACGCAGTGGCGACCGAAAAGCGTGGTTAGAAGATAAAGGCAGTCTGGCAGTAATCGACTAAATAAAAAATAAATATTATTAGAGAATTAAAGTATGGCATTTAACAACGTAGAAACCTTACCTATCGGCGATTTTGTTGAAAAATCGTATCTCGATTATTCAATGTATGTTATTTTGGATCGTGCTTTACCGCATATTGGTGATGGCTTAAAACCTGTGCAACGTCGGATTATTTATGCGATGTCGGAGTTGGGTTTATCGGCAGTATCTAAGCATAAAAAATCAGCCCGTACTGTCGGTGATGTGTTGGGTAAATACCACCCACACGGCGATAGTGCCTGTTATGAAGCAATGGTGTTAATGGCACAAAATTTTTCTTATCGCTATCCGTTGGTGGATGGACAAGGAAACTGGGGGTCGATAGATGACCCGAAATCCTTTGCGGCAATGCGTTATACCGAATCAAAATTAACCAAATATGCCCAAGTGCTGTTGCGTGAACTCTCCCAAGGCACCGTGTCGTGGCAACCAAACTTCGACGGCACCATGAAAGAACCCGTGCTGTTGCCTGCGATGCTACCGAATATTTTACTCAATGGGGCAAGCGGTATCGCGGTTGGTATGAGTACCGATATCCCGTCACATAATATTGGCGATGTGGCTGAAGCGTGTTTAGCGGTTATTGATAATCCTGAAATTACGGCAACGGAACTCGCACCGATAATCAAAGGTCCTGACTATCCGACTTTTGGCGAATGTATTACCTCGAAAAAAGACTTACAAACAATGTATGAAACGGGTAATGGTTCGGTTAAATTACGTGCAACATATGTGATTGAAGATAAACAAATCATCATTAATTCATTACCGTATCAAACATCAAGTTCCAAAATTATGGAACAAATCGCTGCCCAGATGACAGCGAAAAAATTACCGATGATTGATGATATTCGTGATGATTCTGATCAAGATTGTCCTGTGCGATTAATCCTCACCCCACGTTCTAATCGTGTTGATTTAGAACAGGTGATTAACCATTTATTCGCCACGACTGATTTGGAAAAGAATTATCGGGTCAATTTCAATATGATTGGTTTGGATAATAAACCACAGGTTAAAAATATTGCCCAAATCATTAATGAGTGGTTGGTTTTCCGTCGTAATACCGTTACACGTCGCTTGCAAACGCGTCTTGATGCAGTTAATAAACGCTTGCACTTATTGGACGGCTTGTTGATTGCCTTCTTAAATCTTGATGAGGTCATTCGTATTATCCGTGAAGAAGATGAGCCGAAATCTGAACTCATCAAAGCCTTTGATTTAACGGAAACCCAAGCCGAATATATTTTAGAAACCAAACTGCGACATCTTGCACGTTTGGAAGAAATGAAAATCAAAGATGAGCAAAATGCCTTATTAAAAGAGCAGAAAAAACTCAATACGTTATTAGGAAGCCCTAAAAAACTGACCAAACTCATTCGAGATGAAATCGAAAAAATTGCCGAAGAATTTACTAATGAACGCAGAACATTATTAATCGAACGTGAAGCTGCCAAAGCCATTGATGAATCAGCATTAACACCATCAGAAACTGTCACCGTCGTGCTGTCTAAAATGGGCTGGGTGCGTTTGGCAAAAGGTAGCCAAGTTGAGCCAAAAGAAATGCCGTACAAAGCAGGGGATAAATACCAAGACCACGTTATCGGTAAATCCAATAATATGGCGGTATTTTTAGCCGATGATGGACGAGCATTTAGCTTGCCCGCACATACTCTGCCATCGGCAAGGGGATTTGGTGAACCACTAACAGGAAAACTCACTATCGGTAATCGTAAGTGTCAATATGCACTGCTTGATAATGTTAAATCACAGTATTTATTTGTCTCGGATATCGGTTATGGTTTCATTTCTGAATACGAGAACCTAATCAGTCGTGCCAAAGCAGGTAAAGCATTCTTAACCCTAGGAACTGCCAAAGCAATGACACCTGTGAAGTTGCTTGATAGCGTAAAATATATCTTGTTCGTTACCGATGATGCGCATATTCTCATTGTCGAGCGAGATGAAATTCCACAATTAGGGCGTGGTAAAGGCAATAAACTCATTCAAATTCCACCGAAACTTATCAAAGAAGGTGTGAGAATTAAGGAAATTATTCCACTTTCAGGCGATGAAATCCTACGTTTCAAAGTAGGACGTAGCAAAGAAAACATCAGCCCAGATATGTGGCAAAAATGGATAGGCAACCGGGCTAAACGTGGGGCAAGCTTACCGAAAGGAATGGAAAAGTACAAGATGATTGAAGTCCAGAAAAATTAGTGGATTTGAGTGTGAATCTAAAAAAACGCAATACCATTCTATGGATAATACATTTTATTATTTGTTCGATTATTGCTGTTAGATTTTCATCGGAATTGATTGTTGAGTGTTTTACTGCAACAAATTATTCTTGCTACGACACCCCCATCGTTTTTATTATGATTGTTTTTGCTTATTTTCCTGTCTTAGTGAGTGGAATATTGTTGTATAAGCTGATGGATAAATATGTAATCATATCCATTATTTCTCTATCCATAAGCCTGCTTTCTTGGTTTGTAGTATTGTTTTTTTATTTAGTAATAAATAGGTAAAGAATGGTAAAAACAATAGTCTTAATCATAGATACAACATACTGAAAACACAATTTTGGTGTTATGCTGTTCAAAGATGCTATAACAGGCGATAATCTCTTAAAATACTACGTAAAATCTCCCCCACTCCCTCTTTACAAAAGAGGGGAACTAGTTTTCTAATATTTTAGGAATTTTAATGATGCACAACGGGTGACGACTATGCATCAAGTATGGCGAAATAAATACAGGGAGATGACGTTGTAACAATTGTTAAGCTACTCCGCTATAACGATTTCGCCGTCTTCTTTTTGAAATGAGGTTGGTTGCTGTTCAAGTAATGATAAAACAACTTCACTGGGGCGACAGAGTTTAACCCCTTTTTCTGTACAAACAATCGGACGATTGACGAGTACTGGGTATTTCAACATTGCTGATAATATTTCCTCATCAGATACACCTTCTTTTAATAAACCTAACTCTTCTGCAGGTGATTTGCTGGTGCGTAGTGCTGTTCGAGGTGTCAGCCCTGCGGCTGCGAACAATGCTTGTAATTGTGGTTTGGTCCAACCTGTTTGTAGATAGTTGATAACAGTTGGCTGATAGCCAGCCTCTTTAATCATCGCCAATACATTTCGTGAAGTGCCACAGTCAGGATTATGATGAATAACAATTTGCATATTTCCCCCTTTTTTTCTGATCAATAAAATTAAATACCGATAGCTTAAAGTAGGCTATCGGTATTTAGGATCTTTATAATGCCGTCATTTTAATAATTTCATCGTGTGATGGTTGTGGACTTTTACCGTTATAAAATGCCAAAATCGCATCAACAGCTTCTTGTGGCTCATCAACAATTTGGAAAAGATCTAAATCTTTTTCTGAGATGGTACCTTCTACAATCAATGTATTCTTGAACCAATCAATCAGTGGTTGCCAGAATTTACTCACCATTAAAATGATAGGGAAACGACGGCTTTTCCCTGTTTGAATCAGTGTTAATACTTCGGCAAATTCATCTAAGGTGCCAAATCCACCTGGCATAACCACATACGCAGATGCGTATTTAACAAACATTACTTTACGAGAGAAAAAGTGTCTGTAATTTAATGAAATATCTTGATAAGGGTTGCCACTTTGTTCATGTGGTAAGATAATGTTCAAACCGATAGATTTTGATTTTCCTGCAAAACCACCTTTGTTGGCAGCTTCCATAATGCCTGGTCCACCACCTGAAACAATAGAAAATCCAGCATCTGATAGACGACGAGAAACATCTTCTGTTAACTTATAATATGGGTGATCAGGTTTGGTTCGTGCAGAACCAAAGATTGATACTGACGGGTTAATGTGGGCAAGCTGTTCGTAACCTTCCACAAATTCTGACATAATTTGGAAGATTTTCCAAGATTCTTTATTTAATAATGCTTGTGTTTGTGAAGGGTCTTGGTATTCGACTTTACTCATTTGTTGTTCCTAGTGTTTAATTGTAAAGCGAGCATGATAGCATAATGCATAACAGACTGACAGTGAAAAAATTAGCCGTCAATAGTTCATAATATGAGGCTATCGGTATTTGAAAGATAGTGGAATAGATTAGTTTTGGGTCCAAGGCTTACCGTCGAAGATTGTATAAATAATACAGCGAGACGGCATAACTCTATAGTAAGAAGTAAACTATTTCACAGTAATAAATCCCCTCTCTATATTTAAGAATTAAATTAGAGAGGGGATTGATATTGGTTTCAGAAAGATTAGCTATTTAAGTATAATTTAATAATGAATTAAACTATGTACTTGTACATCAGGGCATTGTTGCATAATCTTTTCCCGTCCATTGAGGAAATCTAGTTCCATGACAAACACACAAGCTGTGACAATTGCCCCGTGGTCTTGTAATAATTTTACACACGCCGCCATTGTACCACCTGTTGCCAGCACGTCATCGATGAGTACGACACGTTGTCCTTCGATAATATCTTCGCTGTGCATTTGCAACATATCGGTGCCGTATTCTAATTCATATTCAACACCACAAGTTTTACGTGGTAATTTACCTGGTTTACGCACAGGTAAAAATCCAGTGCCTAAGCGATAGGCTAGGGCGGAGCCAAACATAAAACCCCGTGCCTCAGGGCAGGCGAGTTGTTCAGGTTTAATATCTTCTTTTTCACAGACTTCTGCGAGCAAATCAATTACTTCTTTGAATGGTTTTGCGTGCCCTACCAGTGGGGTTATATCCTTAAAATCTACGCCTTCTTTGGGGTAGTTTGGAATATTTAAAATATAGTCTTGCCAATTTTTCGAATTTTGGTCGGTCATAAGTTGTCCTCGTGTTAGAATACGCCCATTATAACGAAAAAATCATACAATATGAATAATGTTTTTAATCTAGATTTAATAGAAAAATATTCGGCACAAGGTCCACGCTATACCTCTTATCCAACAGCACTACAATTTACCGATAGGCTAGGTGCAGAGCGTTTCTCTACACTACTCGATGAAAGTAACGCCAGTGGCAAAGATTTATCACTTTATACGCATATTCCGTTTTGTGATACGGTTTGTTTTTATTGTGGTTGTAATAAAATTATTACTAAAAACAAAAAACACGCTTCGCCTTATTTGGATTATATGGAGCGTGAAATTTTAATGGTTGCCGATAAAATTGATAGCAACCGCAAAGTTGTGCAAGCCCACTGGGGTGGTGGCACACCAACGTTTTTACAACGTGATGAGCAGTTTCGATTGAATGCAATGCTACGTGATAATTTTAATTTTGTTAGCGATGAGGAGGGTGAATTTTCTATTGAAATCGACCCTCGAACCGTATCGCCACAAAGTATTGCCGATTTGCGAGAAATGGGTTTTAACCGCCTATCATTTGGTGTGCAAGATTTTGATAATGATGTACAAATTGCTGTCAATCGTATTCAAAGTGAAGAAGAAACCAAACTTGCGATTGAAGAAGGTCGCCGTCAAGGATTTCACTCCATTTCATTAGATTTGATTTATGGGCTACCGCTACAAACGAAAAAAAGTTTTGAGCGTACCATTGAGAAAATTATTGAACTTTCCCCTGACCGTATTGCCGTGTTCAATTATGCCCACTTACCTCACGTATTCAAAACACAAAAACTGATTAATGAGGGACAATTACCCCCAGGGCAAGAGAAACTTAATTTATTAGAAATGTCGATTAACCGTTTGATGGAGGCAGGTTATGTCTTTATCGGTCTGGACCATTTCGCCAAACCCGATGACTCATTGGTTAAACACCAAAATAACGGCACGCTGTATCGTAATTTCCAAGGTTATTCGACTTTTTCAGAGTGTGATTTGCTAGGTTTTGGGATGAGTTCAATCTCACAAGTTGGCGATAGTTATTCACAAAATATCAAAGGTAAAGATGATTATTATGCAGCGATTGATAATGAGAAATTACCCACGGTTCGTGGTGTGGAATTAACCCAAGACGACATTATTCGCCGTAAAGTCATTACCGAAATTATGTGTAATATGACCTTGGATTTAGACGCTATCGGTGCTGAGTTTAATATTGATGCCCATCAGTATTTTGCTGATGAGATGCCTAAATTACAACCGATGCACGATGACGGATTATTGCAGTTAACCGATAACGGTTTTACGGTTAGTCCACCGGGGCGATTGTTAATCCGTAATATTGCAATGGTATTTGATGCGTATCTAGCAAAGGCGAAAAGCAATAGTTTTTCAAAAGTAATCTAATTTATTATAAAAGGTAACACCGATGACCGATATCAGTAATCTACGTCACGATTTTGACCGAAACCAACCGATAACGCTTGAAAATACACCTGATAATCCGTTTGAGTTTTTTGAGCAGTGGTTTGCTGATGCACGAGAAACGCCAGGGCTTGCTGAACCAAATGGCTTTGTTTTATCCACGGCTAATCAACTAGGGCGAATTCGTAGCCGTAGCGTGTTATTAAAATATTTTGATGAAGATGGCTTTGTCTTTTTTACCAATTATGGAAGTCAAAAATCCAAAGATATTATCGATAACCCATTGGTTTCTGCTTGTTTTCCTTGGTATTTGTTAGAACGACAAATTATGATTGAGGGTAGGGCAGAAAAAATCACCCCAGCGGAGTCACTGAAATATTTTTCCTCTCGCCCACGAGAAAGCCAAATCGGTGCGTGGGTGTCCGAACAAAGCCAAGTCATTTCATCACGTGCTTTGTTAATGGATAAAGTTAAGCAATTAAGCCAACACTTTATGAATAAAGATGTGCCACTGCCTGAATTTTGGGGTGGCTATCGCATTCTCCCAGAGCGTTTTGAGTTTTGGCAAGGACAACCAAGTCGTCTGCACGACCGTATTGAATTTACTGCTAATAAGAGTAATGTTTGGTTAAAACAACGATTATCACCTTAATATTTTTTATCAGTATTCATTTTCTACTCCCACGTTGTAAACATATTCACAACGTGGGGGTAGAAATAGTTATCTAATTAATTATTTGTATCTTTAACACCAGTCGAGCCAAAACCGCCTGCACCACGTTCACTTTCATTGAAATCCTCAACGATATCGAACTCCACTTGGGCAACAGGAACAATCACTAATTGAGCAATTCGGTCGCCGACTTCAATGGTAAATGGTTCTTTGCCACGATTCCAGCAGGAGACAAATAATTGTCCTTGGTAATCAGAATCAATTAATCCGACTAGGTTGCCCAAAACGATACCGTGCTTATGTCCCAAACCTGAGCGGGGCAGAATAACCGCCGCATAGTTTGGGTCAGCCAAATGGATAGCCATACCCGTTGGGATTAATTGTGTTTCGCCAGCGTTTAAGGTCATCGGTTTATCAAGCAAGGCACGCAAATCTAACCCCGCCGAGCCATCGGTGGCATACGCAGGTAGGGGAAATTCATTGCCCAAACGTGGGTCTAAAATTTTAACAGCAAGTTTTTTCATAATAATATTTATCGTTCAATTAAAAAATTATTTTATCATAAGCCCCAGTGATGTCAGTTAATTTTTGAGTCAAGGTACATCGTCGCAGACCGTATAGTGAATACGGCAAGACGTTGTAACGCAGAATCAAGAATTAACTGGCATTACTATACCGGTATTCATTAAATTATGTTCTAACATCTTTTTGCGTAAGGTTGTACGGCTAACCCCTAGGATTTTAGCTGTTTGGCTTTGATTTTGTTCAGTTTGACTAAGCACTTGTTTAATAAGTTCTCGTTCGACTCGGGCAATCAGTTCCGAATATAAATAGCCAGCACTGTTAGGGGATTTACTGTGTTTAAAATATTGTTTTACCAATTGTTCAATATCTTTTTCAATATTAATCGGTTTGTATTTTTCGTTCATTGTTAGAAATTAATTGTTTCACTATTTTTTCTAGTATAGCAAATTGTTTTTCAGCTTGTTCAATTTTTGCTAATTTATCAAATTCTTGGGATAAACTAAGATACTGTAAGTAAGCACGAATATGTTTTCTGGCAAAACGTACCCCTTTTTTATCACCGTAGAATTGATGTGTGTTGTTGATATGTTCTAAGATGGTTTGTGTTTTCGTTGATAAGGCTATCGGTGTGGTAAAATCCCCACCAACAGCTTGTTTAATTTCACTAAATAACCACGGATTACCGATAGCCCCTCGTCCTATCATTATGCCGTCACATTGTGTTTGTTCTAGTACCGATAATGCCTTATCGGTGCTGTCAATATCGCCATTGGCAATCACGGTTAAGTTGGGAAAAGATTGTTTTAATTTAGCAATTTCATTAAATTCAGCATTACCTTTGAATTGGCAAGCACGAGTTCTACCGTGAACGGTAATTAATTCAATGCCTAATTCGCTGATGATTTCGCCGATTTTAAGCAAAGTATAATTATCGTGATCAGTGCCTAATCGTGTTTTAATCGTGACAGGAATAGGGCAGTTTGATTTGACTTCACTTAAAATTGATTTAATTAAATCGAGGTCTGACAGCAGTGCTGACCCTGCACCTTTTTTACTGACTTTTTTCGCAGGGCAACCTAAATTAATATCAATAATATCAGCCCCCATTTGGGCATAAAGACTCGCTGCCGTCGCCATTTGTTTAGCATCATTACCGATGATTTGTAGAATTTTGACTTTTGCGTTAGGTGTGAAGGTTAAACGTGATTGGTTTTTATCCGATTGTAATAACTGCGGGGCAGTTGCAGCCATTTCTGTAACCGAATAATCAGCCCCTAATCGATCACATATTGTGCGAAAAGGCAAATCAGTCACACCAGCCATCGGTGCAAGTGCAATAATTGGTCGGTTATCGCTGTGTTGATAGTATTTTTTTAGAATGGCTGACATTTATATATTTTTTATTGTTTAAGTAAAGCTGGGTTGTATACAATTTTAGTTCCTTCCCCCAGCGGGGGAAGGTTAGGATGGGGGAGAATTTCACAATTATTCATAGTCATTGGGTAGATAAAGATACCGATAACCAATGGTTTCTTTCTGCTTATTACAACGATTATCAATACGTGGCATATTTCTCCCCCACCCTAACCCTCCCCCGCTAGGGGAGGGGATTTTCTTTATTTAATTAGTGAGTTATTTATTTTATCGCATCAACCCACTGTTTAACCGCTAACATCAATCCAAACACCATAAATGCCCCAGCAGGTAAAGCGGCAAGTAAGAATACTTGTGGGTCAAGTAATCGGATATAGGTATCGGTAAAACTTTCGCCCAGTAGCATATTCAAACCAGAAAACAGTGTACCTTTGGCAAGCACTTCACGGATTGCTCCAAGCACGACAATTACCCACGTAAAACCGAGACCCATAATCAAGGCATCAAGTAATGAGTCTCGCACAGGGTGTTTTGATGAAAAGGCTTCCGCCCGACCGATAATGATACAGTTGGTTACAATCAGGGGAATAAAAATGCCCAGTGCTAAATACAGTTCATAAAGATAGGCTTTCATTAATAATTCAACAGCCGTCACTGAACCTGCGATAATCAGCATAAAGGTTGGTAATCGAACGCTTTCTTGGATATGATTGCGTAGTGAGGACACCAATAATGCCGATAATAATAAAACAATCGTGGTTGCCATTCCCATTGCTAAGCCATTGACCACCGTCGTTGAGGTGGCAAGCAGCGGACAAAGCCCTAGCAACTGCACAAAAGCTGGGTTATTTTTCCAAAGTCCTGATAAATTTATTTTCATAATCTATACTTATCTAATTACATTTGTTAGGCAAAATGGTTAATGGTTTTGTGAAAAAACTTTCTCTTATCACATTACTCACTGCCCGAGAGGTTATCGTTGCACCTGTGATGGCATCAATTTTTCCTTTGTCTTGTTTGACGGCGATATCTTGTTTCGGTGTTTGCAAGGGTAGGGCGAATTGTTTTAGCCACGGCGATTTATCGGTATCAATTTGGTCACCCAATCCTGGGGTCTCCTGATGAAATAATGGGCGTGATTGTAAGATTTTTTTGTTTTGCAAATCTACAGATACCAATAATTTAATGATGCCACTATACCCCTTATCAGTTTTAATTTCATAGATTTGATATTTTGGCTGATTATTTTTGCAGGCTTGATAGACCGTCATTTCGCCTTGTTGTGTTTGCGTTGTTAATAAATCATTATCGAAACCGTCTTTCGGTAACACTTTGGCAAGTGATTTAATGAGATAAGCTTTTTCACTTGCCTTTGCTGAGTTATCGGTTAGCAGGAATAGGGCATAAATACTGAATAAACAAACAGTTGCGGCAATTCCTAGTTGCTTGGCTGTGTTTAACTGTTCTTTTGTGATTTTTTTTCTGCGTTCAGTCATTATCTCTAACCTATTTCACATATTGTGGTTTGGTGTAACTATCAATCATCGGTGCGGACAAGTTCGCCAGCAATATTGCAAACGCCATACTATCGGGCATATTGCTATATTGACGAATAATGACGGCTAACAATCCTGCAAGGGCGGCATAAATAATTCGGCCCAACCGTCCTGTTGCCGCAGTTGTTGGGTCGGTAATAATAAAGCAAGCCGTAAAAATCAACGCTCCTAAACCGATATGTTGCATAGTTGTTATCGGTGTATCGGTAAATATGCCAAAAATTGCTGTAAACACAACAAAAACACCTAAAAACACTACCGATAACCGCCAGTCAGAAACCTTTTTTATCCATAAGTAAATGCCGCCGATAAGCCACACAATATTCAACCACCAATGATAAGTTGTTGGATTATCAAAAAAGCCGTTGGCTTTCAATCCTGCTAATTGTGTTGCCCCTGTCAGACTATCAACATTATTGGCACTTGAAAAAATCAGTGAAAAACTATCAGTAACGCCCACATAAGCATAAGGATATAAACTCATCTGTGCTGAAAAGGACAAATACACCGCACAAAATCCAACAATCGCAGGATTGAAAATATTAAACCCCATTCCCCCATAAACGTGTTTACCAAACAATAAACCAAACGCTACCGCAGTAATAATCAACCAATAAGGGGCAGTTGCAGGCACCGACACAGCAAGTAAAACGGCT
>PDWI01006733.1_pt1 | contig 14322 bp, 12 predicted proteins | sample 1430891 | NCBI WGS metagenome assembly PDWI01 (sample SAMN01162508, study PRJNA174530) | Oral metagenome, whole genome shotgun sequencing project. | biome: Marine environment; feature: Marine mammal; material: Swab sample of the gingival sulcus; isolation source: swab sample of gingival sulcus...
TTACTTAGAAGTGTAAAAAGCCCTCAAAGATTTTAGCATACTTTGGGGGCTTGAAACTAATTCCCCATATAAACGATATGAAAGCAAAAGACAAATTTTTACATAAACATTCAAAACAACAACGCCACATGCCTTTTTGGGTTTGTATAATGTTATGGCTTCGTAAGCCGGCAACAATATTCGGGTTCATATTTTTACTTATAGGCATACTTGTAGGTAATTGGATATTCGGCACGCATGAGAAAATAAAAAAACTCGAAGAAAAAGGCATTGTGGCACAAGGCATTGTAACAAATGTAAAGATTGTAGAAGTTACAAGAGATGGGGAAACGTATGAGGAATATAAATGCTACTACGAATTTGAAATTTCGCCGGGCAGAAAAATAAAAAACATTGGCGATGCAGACGACTTAAAGAAAGGCGATAGCATATCAGTTAAATACAATCCGGCTAATCCGAAAGAGGCTATTATTGTAGGGCATAGCGAAAGAAGTAAAGGAGATTATCTAATATTAATGTTCCCTTTTCTTGGAATAATGGCAATGTTTCTTTCGTTAATTCAAACTATCGCAAAATTTAAAGTACTCAAAAACGGACAATTAACGCATGGCATCTATGAAGGGAAAGAGACTACCACCGGAAGCGTAAACGGAGATATGGTTTATAAAATGTATTTTAAATTTACGGCTCCAAATGGCAAAGAATACAAAATAAACACAGAAACCCACCGAACAGCCGCCCTGCAAGATGACGAAAAAGAAATAATCGTATTTGATTTAAAAAATCCTAAAAAGGCTTATCCCTTAGATGCTTTACCTGAATTTGTAAAAAGATTTTTTGCTAACGAAAATTTAGTAAACAACAAAGCAAACGCGGAGGTAACTGCAAATTCAATAAATAAAAACGCCGAACAGACTCATAGTGTTTTAAAGCACAAACGCGATATACCTGTTAGTGTAGGAATATCTTTATTTTTCTCAAATAAGAAAAATGCAATTTTCGGAATCGCTTTTACATTTCTGGCAATTTTTGGAAGCATACCATTTTTAAATTATTTGTCTAAAAACATAAAAAGTATAGACGATTCCGACCCTGTTACGCAGTGTGTCATTACTGATATAGAAGACACCGAAACTGCAATTAATGGTGAGTCGGTATATAAATATTATTTTAAATTTAATACTAAATCAGGCGAAAAAATAAAAAGTTCAGCCTTCTATTCTTATGGTATAGCCGAAATAGGTGATACCTTACAAGTGCAATACAACTCCGATAAGCCTACAGAAGTACGTTTTACAAAATTTGAAACTCCGAATATTTTCATTATGCTTTGGGTTTTAATACCATTCTTTGCGGTAGGACTTGGTTTGCTTATAGTCGGAATAAAAGGAGCAGCTAAAAAATTTAGAATACTAAAAACCGGACAATTGGTGTATGCCACATACGAAGGATTTACAGAAGTAGGTGAAGATGATGATGACAGTAGCAGTGTCGAGCATGTGTATTTTAAATTTACTGCTCTAAACGGAAAAGAATACACGGCAATTAAAATAACAGGTAGCCACAATTACTTAGCAGAACAGCAGAAAAGGTTGGTAATCTATGATTTGAAAAATCCCGATAATTCTTATGTGGTAGATATGTTGCCAAAAAAAGCACAAAAATACTTGGAGAAAATTTGAAATTTGGAAGAGGCGATAATTTATGAGTTATAGGCGATAAGTGATAGATGATAGGTGATGTTTCGTCATCACTAATCAGCTATCATTTATAAATTGCAAACAGATGAAACAATCCTAATTCTCAATTCTCAACTGCAAACAGATGAAAAAATCTATAATATTAATAATAGCATACATATTGAGCTTTTTATTTTATAATTTTCTCGTTTATTTGTTTATTTTTAAGAATGTTCATTTTCTTAACAAAGAGTTTAATTATTTAGATATTAGCAGCGATATTTGGGAAGTGATTTTTGTTATCATCTTGTTTATTTTGTCGTCTATAAGCTTTATTTTATACTATAATAAAACCATTGTCCGCTCAATTAAGAAGTGAAGATATGTTTTTGAAAATCAGAGTATTGTTCTGATTGTGTTTTTTACTTCGGCTCTTAGCCAATATATTCAGTTTTATAAATTCCTATTTGCTTTTAGCCGTTAGCTTTTTGCTTTTTTACATCGCGCACCTGTAATTGCAGTGTGGTTTTGCCTAAAAAATCGTTTTCTTCAATTGAATAGCATATTGCAAATTCGTGGTTTTCGATAATATCAAATTTATCAGCCATAGAAAATCCAATGCCCGAAAAACGAATATTTTCGCGATTGATAATGTCGAATTTTACATGGTCTTGTTCCTTGCCTACTTTTCGGCTATAGCCCGAATTTCGCAAATTCTTGCTGGCAAAAATAGGCGACATATTACCGGGACCGAAAGGCGCAAACTGTTTGATTATTCTATAAAATTTAGCATTAATATCCGAGAAATTCAAAACATTGTCTATTGATATTGTGGGCAATAATTGTTTTTCGGTAATCGTTTTAGATACTTGATTTTCAAATTCTTGTGTAAATAGGTCGATATTCTCGATTTTTAAAGTTAAGCCGGCAGCGTGTTTGTGTCCGCCAAAATTTTCGAGCAAATCAGAGCAAGCTTCAATAGCCGAATATAAATCAAAACCTGCCACCGAACGTGCCGAACCGGTAGCCATTCCTTTCGATTTGGTGAGAACAATCGTAGGCTTATAATGATGCTCAATAACGCGCGATGCCACAATTCCGATAACGCCTTTGTGCCAATCATCTTTGTATAAAACTGTCGATTTTCGGCTCTGTAATTCTTTGCTGTTTTCAATTATCGACAAGGCTTCTTCCGTAATGCTTCTGTCTAAATTTTTGCGAGTTTCGTTGTTTATTTTAATCTTCAAAGCCAACTCGGCGGCAAATTCTGCGTCTTGTTCTATTAATAATTTCACGGCACTTTTGCCCGATTCTATTCTGCCCGCCGCATTCAGTTGCGGACCGATATTAAACACAACATCGGAAATGCTCATAATTTTATCGTCGAGTGCCGAATTGCTGATTAAGGCTTTTAAGCCAATGCGAGGTTGCGAGTTGATTTGTTTCAATCCGTAATGAGCCAAAATTCTATTTTCGCCCGTTATTGCCACTATATCAGAAGCTATGCTAACAGCCACTAAATCAAGATATTCCCAAAGTTTTTCGGTGGAATAATTATTTTTAATCGTAAGAGCTTGCAGCAGTTTGAAACCCACGCCACAGCCCGATAATTCTTTGTAGGGATAATTGCAATCTTTGCGTTTTGGGTCGAGTACAGCAACGGCGTCGGGTATTTTTGCGCCCGGCGTATGATGGTCGCAAATTATAAAATCAATATTTTTTTCATTGGCATAATTGATTTTTTCGTTTGCCTTAATTCCGCAATCTAAGGCTATTACCAAGCTGCAATTATTTTCTTCGGCATAATCAACTCCGGCAAAAGAAATTCCGTATCCCTCTTTGTATCGGTCGGGAATATAGTAATCTATATTTTCGTGAATTGTGTGCAAAAACGAATACACCAAAGCCACCGACGTTGTTCCATCTACATCGTAATCGCCATAAATCAAAATTTTTTCGTTATTCTGCAACGCATTATTTAGCCTTTCGATGGCTTTTTGCATATCTTGCATCAAAAAAGGATTGTGTAGTTTTTCCAACGATGGTCGAAAAAAATCCTTAGCCTCATCAAAAGTGGTGATATTGCGCTGCACCAACATATTGGCAATAGGTGTGGCAATATTCAATTCCTTGCTCAAATTCTCAACAAGTTGCTTATCTCCCTGTGGTTTTAGTATCCATTTATGAACCATTTTGTAATGTGCTGTTTATAAGTGTGTTGTTTCGTAATTCGTAATTTTTCTTCATTTCCCCACAATTTCGCGTTGCTGCATTGTGGGCTATTGTTATGCCGTCCTTGCGGACTGGGGCGTGCGTAAGCATCATTCGTAATTCGTAATTTTTAATTCGTAATTCAATTATATTTCTATCAACTTATGCCTAATTGCATATTTTACTAAGTCAATAGAATTGTTTATTTCTAACTTCTCAAAAATATTTTTTTTATGAGTTTCAACTGTTCTTACGCTTATATTTAATTTGTCGGCAACTTCTTTGTATATCAAACCCTCACAAATCAACTTTACAACTTCAATTTCGCGTTGCGTAAGTTCTGTTTTATTTTTGTTTGAGCCTTTAATTCCTTCAACATAGTTTTTGTAAATAATGTTCGATATGCTTTTCCCAAAATAAACATCGCCCGAATATACCATTTTTATGGCATTTATAAACTCCTCTCTGTTAGTGTTTTTAGGCAAAAAACCACTTGCCCCCGACATTACGGCATTGCTAATATTTTCTTCGGTGCTAAGTGCCGAAAACATTATTACTTTTACGTTAATTTTGTCTTGAAATATTTTTTTTAGCACATCAAGTCCCGACATATCGGGCAAACCAATATCCAAAGTAATAATATCGGGAGTTGTTTTCTCTAATTCGGCAAATAACTCTTTTGCCGTGCCCACCGAGAAAATTATCTCAATATTCTTACAGCCTATTAATAAGGATTTTAAACCCTGTCTTACTATTCTGTGGTCATCAACAATTGCTATTTTTATGCTTTCCATTTGTTTCTAATTTATGAGTGATAAATGATGAGCGATAAGTGATGGATTTCCAATATTTTTGTTTTAATCGCAAATTGTTTTAAGCTTTTATTTGCTTCAAATTTTGCCATTATTTTCCCACAATTTCGCTTTATGCTATATTGTGGCTTATTATTTTGCCTTCCCTTTCGATAATTTTTCGTGCGCAAGCCAATTGTTCATTGCTAATTACTCATTGTTAATTGAACCCTTTGGTAAATTGATTATAAACTTACTTCCCTTGCCTTTTTCACTTTCCACTTTTATCGTAGAATTACATTTATCAAGCATTTCTTTTACGAGAATTAAACCTAAACCTGTTCCTTTTTCCACAGAATTGCCAATAGTTTTGGTGTCCACATCTATTCTAAAAAGTTTGGGAATATCCTCAGCGTCTATTCCAATTCCGGTGTCGGCAATCGAAAGTTGTATGTTATCGGCATTTTTTTCGGCATCAATAGTTATAAAACCTCCCTCATCGGTGTATTTTATGGCATTCGACAATAAATTTCGTACTACGATGTTCATCAATTCTAAGTCTGACAGTGCAATGCAGTTTTCGGGAACATTATTTTTTATTGATAAATTTTTCATATCCGCATTGTTTTTGAGCAAACTAATATTGTTATCAACCAATTCAGACAAATTAACTTGTGCGGCTTGAAATTTAATTCTATTATTCTGAATAGCAGCCCAATGTAATAAGTTCAATAACAGACTGTTAATCTGTTTTGCCGATACGTTCAGCTCGTTTATATATTCGTGTATTTCTTGCGGATTTATATCATCAAAATATTGGTCTAACTGCTCGGCTATTGCTCCAAAAGCCGACAAGGGATTTTTAAGGTCGTGCGAAATAAGTGCAAAAAACTTGTCTTTTGTTGCAATCAAAGTTTTTAATTCTTCGTTTTTATGTTCTAAAAGTTGATTTATTTTTGCTTTTTGAGTGTTCAATCGTATCAAAATAAATGTTAATACCAAAATTAGCAGCATAACGATTAAAGAAACAACCCAAAACAGTGTAATTTTTTCTATTTTGAGTTTTTGCAAAGCTATTGCCTGTTTTTGCTCTTTTGTTTTATATTTTGTTTCTAATTCTAAGGTAATTTTATTTTTTTCGATACCAAACAGAGTGTCGGCAATAACATTGGCATTTTTCAAATATTTATAAGCATTTTTAAAGTCTTTTGTTCTTGAATATAAATCAGCCAAAACCTCCGTAGCATGTTTTTCTGATACCAAATAATCATTCTCTTTGCTTATTTTGTATGATTTTTCAACAATAGTCAGAGCTTTTTTATAATCCTTAGCTTCTACATATATTTCTGCTAAGTTGTTCAAATTTTTAACCATCGAAGAATAATTATTTAAACTTTTGTTGAGTTCGTAGGCTTTCTTTAAAATTATTTCTGCTTTGTTGTATTCTTTATTTGCAATCAATACGCTGCCGTAATTATTGTGTATTTTTGCTCTTAAATAAACATTTTTATTCTTTTTTTCGGATTTTAATAATTTCTCATACAATACCTGAGCCTTATCATAAGATTTCATATCATAATACAAACTAGCAATTTGTATATCTATTTTGAATAAAGAATTGCTGTCGTTTTCTGCTTCGCAAGTTTCTCTTGCCTTGTAGTAATATTCTTTTGCTTTATTGAAATTTTGAAGATAATGAAATGATATACCTATATTTATTTGTGTTGTGCCTATTTTTAATATTCTATCCTCGTATTGATTTTGCAGTTTTCTCTTTATTTTTAATGATAAAATTAGATATTCCATACCTTTTTTATACCTGCCGTTATTAGTGTACATCAATCCTATGTTATTGTAAGAGAAAGCAATACGCAAGCTGTCGTTTATGCTTTTAAAATATTCTAATGATTTTTCCATATAAAAAACGGCACTGTCGATATTGCCCTGCATAGCGTAGGATATGCCCAACAGTTTATCCAAATTTGCAAGTTTAGACTTATCGCCCAAGTCTGAATATATTTTTCCGGCTATTCTAAAATGAATTCGTGCGCTATCCTGATTTGTATTGATAGATTTCAGTGCTAATTTTTCGTGATATTGCGCTACTGTTGTGTCTTTCGGATTATTTTCGTCAGAATTAGCTGTAATTATCCCTTGTTGTAGAAATGAAAAAAACAGTGTGATTATGGTTATTTTATTCATATTCATTCAATTGCGTAAACGGTAAATATTATATTTATTGAATTAGGCTCTTATTTAACAACACTTCGTTCAATTTGCAATTAGTAATTATGTTACTGATAATCAAGATATTGTATGATGAAAAGTTTGTTTTGCAAATTTCTAATTATCAGTCGATTACAAGAATGTAACGGAATGTTTATTTAATATTCTAAATATTTTTTATTGTTCTGATTTTAAGGTTTTTGTGCTTTTGCCTTTATTTTTTGTAAAAAAACAAAGTCGTTTTACTATTTATTAAATACTTGCTTAAAAGCAAAAGGCTAACCGCAAAAAGCTATTTATGCAACCCTATTTCTAAGCCCACATTTAGGCGAGGCAAAAACAGAGGCGCATATTTACAATTCAAAAGGTCGTCTAATCTGTATGAGGCAGTCAGCACAAAGCGATTAATTCCCAAACGCCCTCTAAAACCATAATGAAAATTGCGAACATAATTTAATGCCGAAAGTACCACTTTTTCCTTGCCATGCCCTGCATAATTAGGATTTGTTTTTTCAATACGATTTTTAAAAACATGTTTTGCCACAAAAATCCAGTCGTAATAACCCCCTAAATCAACGAAACGCCCGATAATATTGCCACGTTTGCCAATGTTAAAACGAATAAAAGCACCGGCACCCAAGCTATTAAAACGCATTCTTTCGCGTTTGTGGAGTTGTTTATTTGGGAAAATTTTATTTTCATTTTGCGTTATTGTAAAAATATCGTTTGTATAATGAAGACCTGCCCCAATTGCAACAAAGTTCGTAATTTTATATTTGTATCTATATCCCACTGAAAAAGAAGTGCTTGCACCATATACACAATCAATTTGATTTTCATTTTGTATGGGAATGTAAAAAGCAAAACCGACAAAAAGGTGGGTGAAATGCCTAAAATTAGGACCACGTTTAGGCACATCAAAATCATAATCGCTAATTTTTTCGTGCATCAAAACAGTTTGCCCGATAGACAAATTTCCTATGATTAAAATTATAAAAATGATAATTAATTTAGTTTTCACAATATTAAAAATTTTAAATAGACTTGATTATCAGATATTTATCGCTTTTGCAACTAAATACTAAAAGCTCTATATCGTGATAATGAAAAAACGCAAATGTAATAAAAAACGTTGAATTAAGTTAATAAATACACAAATTCTTGTAGGTATTTAATATTTTGTAAAATATAGATGACTAATTTAGCTATAAAATTAAAGACCTCAAAGGTAACAAAAACCTTTGAGGTCGGTAAACATTGACTAATTCGCAAATAATAAACACATAATACTTTGTTCAATTAGCAATGATGAGGTTGCTAATCAGTGTATTACAAAATTTATCTTTTTTTTTGTAAGAGTTTTATAATCAGATTATTATAAGAAAATAACGGAGTTTTGAAACATTTAACAGCACGATTGTTCAATTTTCAACTTTCAATTATTGGTCTCCGGTTTTCTTACTAAATTTCTCTACTACAATTGAGATGCAAATTTCTTTATCATATAGCTTTTGGGGAACATTTTCATTCCCTCCTGAAAATATTTTTTTGCTAAATCCATCTTTTTTTGTTTGATATACAATCGGATAAGCAACTCGTAAGCGTCTTCTTTTCCCCACGAGGGCAAGCGCGGATTTTTCACCTTTTGCGCAGGTAGCGAAATTGCTTTTAGCAAATATTGTTCAGCTTTTTTGCCACCGCCATATCTTGCGGGTTTATGAAAATCATTACTTCCGTAAACATAATATCCTCTTATATTTTCAGGGTCAATTTTCATTGCTTTTTGTACGTTTTCTTCAATACTGCCCGCAATAAACATTGCTTTCATGCCTTTAAATTGTATTCCAAAGCCTTGAAGCATAGCTAATAATGCGTAATCTTCCGAATTTTTATTTTGCATATCATCTAACCAATCAACTCCTTTGTCAATTTCTTCTTCGGCAGCGTCTTTGTCGCCAGTCGTAAGGTAATAAATTGATGAGTAAAATTGCAAATAAGACCGCCAATAAAGAACTAATTTACTGTTTTTTGATTTGTTCAAAGTCTCTAATTCTTTACTAAGTTTTTTTAGCGAATTGTTGTCTCCTGCTCTTAAACTTTTTACAAAAGCATCGTAAATTTTGCTCTGAATATTCACGAGCAATGTGTCTGCCTGCATTTTTTCTGCCTGTATCTGATAATTTTTTATATCGGAATTTTCTGCTTGCATTATTCCTCCCAAAAAAGGAAGAAATAATAACGAAATAATTAATGATGTACGTGTCATAATTTTAGATTTTTAAATTAATATTTAGATTTTTTAGAGTATTTTATTTGTGTGTAAACTAATTTATAATATAAACTATATTTGTAAAAAATATAGCTTTTTATTCTATGTTAATATAATTTTTCAAATCATTAACATACTTGTCGAATGCTCGTAAACCTTTTGCCGTAAGAATTGCTTCGGTGTTTGAATAATTATTTTTAAACGATTTTTTTACAGTTACATATCCGGCTTTTTCCAATTTTTGTATTTGCACGCTAATATTTCCCGAAGTAGCTTTTGTAACCTCTTTTATTCGTTTAAAATCAGCCTGTTCCTCCGAAACCAACAACGACATAATTGCCAACCTTAGTTGCGAATGTAATAATGGGTCTAATTTGTTAAACATGATTATTTTTTTTTCTAAAATTTATATACAAATTCAAACTCGGAATAACAAACAAAACAATTGCAATAACAGACGATAATAATGGTTGATACGTAATTGACACAAATACAGATAGATACACAATTACTGTTGCAAGTAATGTCATAACAATCCATAAGTTGTTTTTTATACTTATGCTCGAACTCAACGACACTATGCAAAGAGGAATGTAAATAGACACCATAAAACCTCTGCTAAAATACATGCCGAACACAAAGCCGTTAATCATAGCTATAATGCCAACAAAAAACCATACCCAGCCCTGATAATCAGGTGTTTGATTCTGATTTACTTTTTGCTTGGACGATTTGAATTTGACCACAAAAGTAACAATAAAACCCGGAATTATAGTAAACAACCACACTAAATGCGATTGTGCACCTTTGCCCATTTTTATCATTATAAACTGGATTATTCCTGCTATTGCCACCAATGTTCCCCAAAATAAAAGCGTTAGCCCGTTTTCTTCGTATTTGCGTTTTCGCAATTCAATTACTGATTCTATAAGTTTTAAACTTTCTTTTGCTTTAAAATCTTCCATGATTTTCTATATTTTTAATTAATAATTTTTTGCAAAGATAAATTAGTTTATTTTGTAAACCAAATATTTTTTTAATTATTTTGATATTTTTTTTGAAATTCTTGTAATAATGCTGTTTTGCATTTGCTTTATTGTGGGATAATGTTTGTTCATTTATCCCTCATTCCATTTCACCCCGCATTCCGCCGTTGGCTGCATACGGGGCTAATATTGTGCCGTCCTTACGGACTAGTGGGTGCGGGTAATTAATTATTTTGCAATGAATATCCCGCCTACGATAACCTACGCCCCAGTCCGCTCGGCGGACGGCATAACAATAAACCATGATGTTAATCATGGGAAAAATTATATTTGTTTATTTGCCCAAATTATGGTTTTGTTTTATAAAATCTTCAAAACTATTAGTTTCGTTTTTTCGATTATTGACAAAATCTTGAAAACTGTTTGTGTTTTCAACTATTTTGCCATATTGTTTTGCTTTTTCTGCAAATTTTTCCACACTTTTCGGCAGAGCATTCATTTTTTCCAACTCTTCAAACAATTCTGCTGCACGGGCATATAATTTTACCCTTTCCGTTTCATTATTAGCTAAACTCGCATCCATAAAAGTATCTTTGGCTAATTGAAGCAACGATTTTACATCGTTTTCTTCTGTGGGTTGGTCGTACTTTTCAACTACATGTCCATATTTTTTTGCTTTTTTCGCAAATTTTTCCATACTTTTCGGCAGAGCATTCATTTTTTTTAGCTCTTCAAATAATTCTGCTGCACGGGCATATAATTTTATTCTTGCCTCGTCATTAGTAGATAAACCCGCATTGAGAAAGGTATCTTTGGCTAATTTAAGCAACGATTTTACATTATGTTCCTCTGTGGGTTGGTCGTATTTAGTGGCGCAAAGTTGCCTAAATTCAATACATTGTCTTACAAATCCGGGCAATCCGCCATAGCGTTTTTCCTCTTTTGGCTCAATACATCGTCTCACAAAATTAGCAATTTCAGGAGGTATATCATTAGGCATTGGAGGTGGAGAGGTGTTTAACCAATTTTCTTTATCGTAAATAAGCTCATAATTATAAGGCAAATAACCTGTTAATAATACGTGCATTATCACCCCCAACGAAAACAAATCGCTTGTCGGGCTTGGCTTATCGTAAAGTTGTTCGGGTGCGGCAAAACCTATCATTCCCATACCTTGATACGAATTTTTCCACGCATTTTTGCGCCATAAAGCAGCAAGTCCGAAATCAATAATTTTAACAAAATCAGGTCGGTAATTAATATCAAGCCAAGGCATTACAATTATATTACGAGGGTGTAAATCGCAATGCAAAACGCCCTTGTCGTGCAAATTAGAAACCGCCTCGCCAAGTTGTGCCATTATATGAAAAATTCTTTCAGGCGATAAATAATCGTCATTATTTGTTCGTATTAAAGAATGCAAAGTTTTGCCCTCAATATATTCCATCACCAAATACGGTACTTCGTCTTCTATAAAAACATCGTATAATTTCACCAAATTAGGGTGATTAATTTTACGAATTGCAATGGCTTCTTCCAGAAATTTAAGGTGGTTTGTATTCTTTTCAATTGGAAATTTCAACACAACTACGCCCAAAACCGTTTCGCCAATATAATGCAGTGCTTTTACCGTTGTTCCAAATCCGCCCGACCCCAAAGGTGCAATCACTTTGTATTTGCCATTGCACAAAATTGTACCATTAGCAATTGTGTTTGTTTCCTTTGGTGCTTGGTAATAATAATCGGTATATTCACCGCTTACTCCATAAGAATTATAGGACTTTTTCATAAAAATTAGTATCTATTTGATAATGTTGTTGTTAAAAAAGGTTGAACATATAGAAAAAAGGTTTGAAGACGGAAGACGGAAGACCGAAGATGGCTGCTCGCTTCGGTCTTGGGTCTTCTGACTATTTTTTTATGAACAATCCCTGATAAGTATTAGAATATTTTTCTGTTTTTTCCACCTATTTATAATTTACTAATATTGAAGTCATTTAAACTTTTTTTGAATAATTAAAAGATATTATTGCTTTTATTTTAAGATTTTTAAGCCGTTAGCCTTTGGAATTTAGCCATTAGCTTTTGTAAAAAGATGAAGTTTTTTTACAGTTAAATTATTTTGCCGAAGGCAAAAAAAGCTAAAAGCAAAAGGCTAAAAGCCAAAAGCACTTAAACAATGTAAAATTATGCACAAAAACATGACAGAAGTTAGAAAAAAGTTTAAATGAGTTCATTGTAATATATTGATAAATAATAAATTAATACACTATTTTTGCGTATCTTTTTTACACTTCTACAACATAAAGTTGAGCCATTTCGTATTTAACCACCTCTACTTTTTGCCCTTCTTCTATGTAGCCCACAACTGCTTTTGCATCATAAATTTCGCCGTCTATTTCAACCTTTCCACCCGGACGCAACACAGTGTATGCGGTGCCAATTTTACCTAACATTTGCAGGTTTTCGGTGTTTACACTTAGGTACCCATCGTCTATTTTCTGGGTTTTGTTCAATGCTATCATATTGAATAAGTTGGTTTTAACTAATGATTGACTAAAAATTAAGGAAATAACAAAAGCCGCAAATACCGAAACTGTTACCAATAGCAGCGACCGCATAAATGGTGCTAAATTTACCGAAAATTCAGTGTCCCAATTAAAAATATTGCCTTCCGACATGCTTAGTGTTAGTCCCAATATGGCTAATATAAATCCCGATATTCCGGCAATTCCAAATCCGGGAATAACGAAAATTTCTACCAACAGCAGTATTATTCCAGCCACAAAAAGTAATATCTCCCAATGCTCTGCAATACCTTCCAAATAGAGTGGTGCAAAATATAAAATCGCTGCCAATATTGATGCTGCCAACGCAAAACCTATTCCGGGTGTTTGCAATTCAAAATATATCCCGCCTATCATTATCATTATGAGAATGCCTTGCAAATAGGGGCTTACCAATACGCCCATTAATTTTTCAAAACTCGATGGTTTATATTCAACTATTTGATAATCAGAAATATTAGCTTTTTTTAATACTTCTTTTACATTTTCGGCAATTCCTTCGCAATATCCGTGTTTTACGGCTTCATTGGCGGTAAATGTCAGCACTTCGCCCGCTTTTGACACACCTTTTACCACTTTTCGAGCATCTACCATTGCTTCTGCAATTTTCGGATTTCGTTTCCATTTGAAAACTGTATCCCTGCCGTTTACAATCGTGTCTTTGCCATGAGCTTCGGCGGTTGCACGCATAGTTGCCCGCATATACGATTGATATTTGTCGGGCATTGCCTCGCCGGTTTGATTAACCACAGTAGCCGCGCCAATATTTGCTCCCGAACGCATGTAAATACTGTCGCAGGCTATCGAAATCAATGCTCCTGCCGATGCCGCATTATTATTAATAAAAACCAACACAGGAATTTTGCTGTTCAATATTTTTGTACGAATTGAGTCGGCGGCATCTACCAATCCGCCGTAAGTATTCATCTCAATCAGTATATAATTGGCATTTACAGTTGATGCTTTTTCAAATGCTTGCATCGTTTGTCGCCACACCGCCGGACCAATCTCGCGTTTTATATCAAATTTTAAGATTGTGTTTTTGGTCGCAGTGCTCGCAGTTGTATCGTTTTTTTGCTGCCCAAAACTTGCTATGCCAAACAGAAATATTGTTAGTAATAGCAGTGTTTTTTTCGTAGTTTCTCGTTTTATGTTGCTCATTATTTTCTAATTTAAAAATATGCGTTTTTGTATAAGTACTTCGTAATTTTTCACAAAGGTACTATTTATTTTTTAATTATAAAAGCGTTATAGAAATTTTTAAGCTCGATGTGAATGTATAGATGTAGCCATACTATGTTTATACTGTTTGTTTTGAAGTTGCGTATCTTTATATCGCAACAGCGACTAAGGTTAATGGTTTGTATATTAGTGTGTTATAGCGTATGGGTGTTTAAACGAGTTCTATAAAAAAACGTATTTATTGTGAATTTTCTTGATATTTTATTAAAATTGTGGGTTGAAAATGAATGTTTTTTAACTATAAATATACAAAAAATTATGAGACTAAAACTAAAACTTAACAGAACGAGCAATCACAATATGCTCCCCATGGATTATCAATACTACATTAGCGCATGGGTTTACAAAGTA
>PDWI01006735.1_pt1 | contig 14320 bp, 9 predicted proteins | sample 1430891 | NCBI WGS metagenome assembly PDWI01 (sample SAMN01162508, study PRJNA174530) | Oral metagenome, whole genome shotgun sequencing project. | biome: Marine environment; feature: Marine mammal; material: Swab sample of the gingival sulcus; isolation source: swab sample of gingival sulcus...
CCAGGAGCATGCTCCCGACTGGCAACCAGCCAGAGGTTATTTACTTTTTCTGCCGGCGATTGCACCATTTCTTCTTTCCGGGTAAAAATCATTGCATTATCAGCACTGTATTCAATATCCCCGGATCCTTTAAACAGTCCCATATGAGGCACGTCATCATAGGCTTCATTGATTCCTCTGGAAAGTTCCGAAATGACCAGAAAGGACACCTGCATTTGATCACGGATTGATTCCATCTGACGAAGCCAGGCATCAATTCCGGTTCTTCTTTCACTCAAGTCTTTAAAAGGTAATTTATGAAGGCTGTCAATGACAATAACCGTATAGTCACTGCGCGTTTCGTGCTGTATAAAGTCAACATGGCACTTCATTATTTCAGGCGACAGTTTCCGATCATTAATCACCCGCAAATAACCCAGCATTTCCTTAAAACGAAGGCATCCAGTATCATACTGTTCCTTATCCTGACCGTTGAGTCGCTGGTTCCGCAACTGCCCCACATTTAACCGGGTAAACCGTGCCAGGGTTCGTTGATAAATTTTATGTCTTCCATTTTCAAAGTCATAATATAATACGGGAATCTTACGAAGTGCCATTTCAGTGGCAACCTGAATCAAAAAGGCTGATTTTCCAACCTTTGGGGCACCACCTATAATATTTATTCCATGCACACCATCAAGGTGTTGATCAAACTTGGCAAAACCTGTGCGCAGGGAATTGAATTGTTGCCCTCTTTCCATGGACATCCTGTCAAAAAAAGAGGAAAACTCCTTCTCCGGGGTGGAAAAAGGTGAAAAAGCCTTTGATGTGGCAAGCATTTTCACCACATGCTGTCGAAATTCCCTGCCACGGTCTTTGGCAAGCTGCCAAAGCGAATAATTTTTGGGAACATTGGCAGGCCAGACCAATATACGCACCTTAAAACCAAGACGGTTTGCAAATTTTCTCGCAGCAGCCTGAGACTCAGGCGAATTAATAGTCACAATAAAGATTGTCCGCACATGAGCAAACTGCTGGGGATCAATACTGTCGAAGGCTGCAAGACTACTAATTGCTACACCGGGAAAGCCAAGTTGTTTAAGGGTAAGGAGATTTTCTTCTCCTTCACAAATAAAAAGCGAACCATTCTCACAACGCTCTATTTCCGCAATGTTGAACAATGGCGAATGTAACTCAAAAAAATTCTCGTCGCCATGCCAAAAAAAGTCGTCTTTTTTGTCAGGGAAAACACACCTGGCAGAATAACAATTCCCGTCTTCCTGGATATAGGGATATACAATATAACGACCATTAAAACCAACCTGCAACGATTTCAGCAGGGCATGGGAGACACCAACTTCCTGAAATTTTTCAATAATGCCTGTCGACAGGCGATCGACATATTGAACCAGTTCATTATTGATATTTTGGACAGGATAATTTAGCTGGGGAAGATATGACTCTCGATCAGGCGCAAAACCGGGAACATGCTCTGGAGCTATCCCCATCAGCCTCGCAAACCATAAAGGAAATCCCCCAGGAACACAACCATTGGAACATCTGAAATAGCCAAAGAAAAAACCACTTTTATTCAGATATACGCTGAGTTTTCCTATGTTTTCTCGTTTACTCTTCTGGCACAGAGGACATGCACCAACCAGAACATTATTTTCCAGTTTTGCCTCGGGTAAATACTCTTGATAAAACAGACAAACATCGTCACATAACTGCATCATGCCCTTATAAAATTTAGCTATCTTTCGAAGATCTTATTATTGTTTTGACTTCTGAAAGACTTAATTTTTTATTAAATTTTACATGAACAGAATACTCGCTTTCCATTGCCAGATGAGCCTTGACAGCGACAATAGAACCATCAGCATTAATATATTGACCAAGGGTTTTTCCTGCAGGAAGGAAAACCCGAATCGGCTGACCAAGCAGGACTCGAGCATTTTCCTTCATCGAAATACGTATCAGGTAAGAAACTCCACCACACGAAATATCGGCAAAATCACCTTTTGAACTCACTTTAGTTGGGTTACCATGATTGTCAAGAAGCACGGTAGAAACCCGTCCGTGAATATCATATCTTTTATCCTGCCGCCTGTCTTGTGTAGTTCTCTTAAAAAATTGCTCCAGTGACTCAAATCCCAAGCAGAAATCATTAAGTTTTGATTCCAGGGCAGGATACTCCTCCCTCCACTGCTGCAAACTCTCAATCTCAAGAATAGACAAATCCACATCACTGTCTGCAACCACTGAAACCGTCCACACCGAGGCATCAAAAAAGGCATCAACCCCAACTATTTGACCCGGACCAACCACTTTGACCAGAACGTTTGCGCCTTTTTTGTCAGTATAAAAGAGTTTAACAGTCCCACTGTTGATAAAAAACATCGCAGACAACAAACTATGTTGCTTTACAATGCTCTCATTTCGCCTGTATTTTTTGTGCTGCATGGAATGATACAGGGTACTGAACTCGTCGGACGTCAAAACCTCAAACAAGTCATTCCATACTTCAATATTACTCTGATTAATAGAGAGAGCCATTTCTTCTTCTATAACTTCCGCTGTCTGAATAATTTCAGTAAGCGACATCGGAGAAGATGACATCAGCAATTCACGAAGCTTATTCGCATGATTAAACCTCTTGTTTTTGGCACATGCCATAATCAGTTTAACAAGAAGCCCCACAGCTTTATCGGTCTCTCCTGCCTGAAAGAGCCTTCGGATTTCATTTTCTTCCGGCGTGGAAGTTATACTCTCTGCAACAAGATTTTCGTCGTTTGATGCTGGAACAGAACTGTCACTATGAACCGGCTGAGTTTTCTCAAAATTATCTTCATCAAACTCAACATCCTTAAACACCATGCCAAGGGTAAGTACAGCCTGCTCGACTGCAACGAAAACATCCTGTGAATAATTCTGAGCTTTCTTCATCTCTGACAGAAAAGTTTTCAACCAACGCAACGCTTCCAGAGAATTACTGCCAGCCAGGGCTTTGGAGGCTTGAATGACAATACTTTCACGATGCTCTTCAGATAAGGTATTCTGTCTGTCCAAAATTTCGATCAGAACACTGGCAACCCTTTCGTCACTCACAGGTGTAAGGACATGAATCATCTGTACTTTTATAGGATCAGCTGCAACCGGCAAGCTCATCAACAGCACCTCTTTCAACCTGCTGCCACTGATCTTTTGTATACAGTTCAATGCCTCATTCTGAACCCGTAAATCCTCATGATTTAAAAATGTTATCAATTTATCTGCACACGATTCGTCACCAAACTCGGCCAACAAGATCAACAGATTTCTTTTTCCATACCATGGCAGGGGTTTATCAAGATAACGGAAAATAACGGTCAGAATTTCTTCATCTGCAAGTTTTAAAAGATTTATCACCTGCATTCGCTCTTCCCGATTTTCCGTATTGATAAGCAAATCCAAAAGGTACTTAAAACCACAGGAACCGTGCGCCAGAATCAGTTGACCTTGTTCCAGATTCTCAGGATTGCTCGAATATTCCTCCATAAGAACATCAAACGCCTCGGTATCTACAGCTCGCTCCTGGACCCTTTTAAGAATTGCCTTGACCGGCGGCGATTTAGGTCTGACACCAGAGCGAATATCCTTAAACAAGGTTATGATTTTTTTACTTACTTCCAGCTTTTCTGTTTTAAGGTAATAGTTTGAAACAGCCTGTAATATTTCCGCAAACTTCTCGTAAACAAAATCAACATTGTCAGATTCTTCAAGCCATGATTTCATGGGACTGGCAACTTCGACCAACAGTCTGGTCTGGCCATTTTTCAATAAGATTTCACCAACCAGACACAAAGTCCTGGTCAGACGAACCTTACCTGCCGGGTCGGCTTTTTCAAGTTTCTCTGAGATCTGTTGCAGAATTATCGAAACAGGTTCAAATTGTCCTTCGACAATTAGTTTCTCTATTTCAGGAGGAAGGTTGATTAAAGCCTCATCGCTGTTAAGACTTTCAACCAGACTGATTGTGACAGCTTCCAGTTCTGGAGACAATCTTTCCCACTGCCGCTCTTTACCTGAAGATTTTTTGTTCACACCAGTTTTGACGTAAGCTTCAGGAAAATTTTCAGAAAGACCAAGCTGGTCAACGAATTTCCTGCCTCCGCCCTCTCGGGCAATCTTTTCTTTTCTGGCAGTAAAAACAAAAATAATCTTTCGTAAAAGCTCCGAGGTCAGACCGTCAACAAACACCAGATGCTGTAACTGGAGCAGTTTCAATTGCTTGAATATGACATATTTCTCTATAGCCTGTTTGTCATTGTCATCTAAAACCTCACCCATCACTTGAATATCATTACTGTTTAGACCAACATGAAGTGACCCGACCTCATCGATAAATTCAACAATACTTTTCAGTGCATGGGAAACAGCGTTTTCCACCTGCGGAGTCATGGCAGGATACATCCGTGTAGCTGCAATCGCAGAATTAAAGCTATCTATCGAATCTATTGCTTTTTTTTGCAGTTCCTGACCCATAGGGAAAACAATTCTATTTGAAGTTTAACAATCAGAACAAACTCAATCTCTTAACATTAAAACACAAATTCTAATATTACTCCAGTTATACTGAAAAAGAAAAGAAAAACATTACACATAAGATATTATGTTATAACCAAGTAACACGGCTATTAATTCAACCATTGGTAACCCAACGACGTTCGAGTACGAACCATCTATCTTTTCAACCAGCACTCCACCCAATCCTTGAATCCCATACGCGCCAGCTTTGTCCATCGGTTCTCCCGACCTTACATATGCTGCAGCAGCTTTTACCGAGAAACTGGCAAAGGTAACCTGGGTGGTTACCACCTGGCTCTTTCTTATTTTCCGGCTTTGATTTCCAACAAAAAAAGCTGTCATCACCCGATGCGAACATCCCGCCAGGCTGACCAGCATATCAAGAGCTTCTGCCGCATCCCGAGGCTTACCAAAAATAACATCACCCTTTACTACTATGGTATCTGCAGCGACGATGCAGTATTCAGGATACTGTTCATAGAAAACGTCGCCTTTTTCAATCGCCATACGTTCGACATATTCTAAACCGGATTCATTTTTTTGTCTTTGCTCGTCAATGTCTGCCGCTTTGGAGATAAAATCCAACCCTATATCACGAAAGAACTGATTCCTGCGGGGGGAACATGATGCAAGAAGTATTGATTGTTGTGAACAAAACACGCCTGAACACCTCTTTAATTAAAAACCTTTATTACCAACAAGCCTTCTCGCTAATATCAGCAACCAGTTGACAGCGATGTGTCTTTTGCAGGCTTACTGACAACACATTTGTACTAAACAATCGTCAGATATTTCTACAATCACTAAACAAATGCACCAACCCCAACAGAAGCTGGATTATACCTTTTACTGGCAGAAAAACAGGAGTAAAACCAAGATCTGGCAAACGCTACCTCAACTTCCTGATAGCATCTCTGTTTTTTATTGAATTACAGTTTGCTTTTCACCCCGGCAAGCTCAACCCCGGATCGCATACCCGCCATCAACTGTAATGACCTGACCCTGGATCATATTTGACAGGTCGCTGCATAAAAACAGGGCTATGTCTGCCACATCATCTGGAGTGGTCAACCTGCCAAGAGGGGTTCTCTCCATCGCCCCGTCAAGAATATCTTCCCGATTCGGAAAGTGTTTTAATGCCTGGGTATCAACAGCTCCGGCACTAATGGTATTAATATTGATCCCACTGCCGCCAAGCTCAACAGCCAGATGCCTCACCAGAGATTCAAGCGCTGCCTTGGATGCCCCAACAGTGGTATAATTTTCTATTGCCCGGATCGCACCAAGACTTGAAACAGCCATCACCTTACCGCCGTTTTTCATCAGCGGTTTTCCCTTTTGCACCAAGGTCAGCAAAGCACGGGCATTAATATCCATAGCCCAGTTCCAGTGCCTTTCAGTGAGTTCAAGGGCAGGTTTTAAAACACCTGACGCGGCGTTACTGACCAGAACATCCAGGCGACCAAATTCCTGTCGTATAGTTTCAAACATGGCTTCAACATCATCTGCTTTTGCCACATTTGCCTTGACCAACAGACACTTCCTGCCAAGCGCTTCTACCTGATCAGCGGTGTCCTGGGCATCTTTTTTGTGACGAACATAGTTAACAACCACATCCATATTATTTTCTGCGAGTCTAATCGCTATGGCTCGACCAATCCCTCTTGAACCACCAGTAACAAGTGCTACCTTCCCATCAAAATCAAAAATCATTTTTCTACTACTCATAAGAATACAAAACCTTCATATTTATATGGCATGCCAGCCGGATGAACATTTGAAAAAGAATAAAACAGTTACACTATAAGGTAAATAAATTGAAATGCAAATTTATCGCACGACTTTGTACCAAAGTCTTTTTATTCGTCCAGAAATCATCTTCAATGGATGAAATGATATTGATTTCAATTCTTGTGGTGCCAGAAAGCCTGAATCACAAAAATTGGCAGGAAGTGCCAGCGGGAAAACAATTTCATTCAAATCACTGCCGGCAATTTTATTGTCGAGGGCATACCTCAATATCGGATGAGAACGAACATTGAGTTCCAAGACTTCCATCAAGGCTCTGTCCAGAGCAAGGGGATTTTCACTGGCCGCCAGAAGATTCAACGACAAGGCTTCTCCTTTTAATGGACCGTTCTTATGCATTGCCTGAATACCATCGACAAAGGTTACTACCGGTGGTAGCTGTTCAACCAATTCTAAAAGCATTTTACTGAACACCTCCCGGGAGTCACCATGGGAAATGTGCAGCATCGCTTTTTTGTACCCCTTTACAACGCCAAACAGATTTTTTACTGCCAGGGTCACAAACATCTGATTATGTGCCTTCACCTTGGGCAGATTGACCAGAAGATCACACTCATATACAGCCTCACCAACTCCAACCTGGGTGCCATCAGCAAGCTGTATTTTTCTACTTTTGGCAAACTCCACAACTTCAACCTGAAGCTCTGTCAAAACATCCAGCAAACCATGTTTTTTCGCCACTCCCCTGGCACTACCATAAGCCGGAGAATCACCAACAATCACTCTGGCAGCACCATGGTCAAGAAACCATCTGGCAACCTCGACAATTATTACAGGATGAGTACAGGCAAGACTCTGTGCATAGGCAGAGATCAGGTTCGGTTTTAATAAAACTCTTTTGCCCCTGACTCGCTCCTCGAGCCCTAATCCAGTGGCCATCAAATCAATTTTTTCATAGACTGCTGCAGAAGAATATTGATCGCAGCGAGTCAACAATACAGGGTATGTCATTTTTCCATATTTCTTATAACAAAGGGCAAAAACAAAGCCGGTTCTGACGACCAGAACCGGCTTCATACTATAAAGGAAGAAAAGAAGAGAAAAAGCACTTTTTATAATGCATTATATGTGCCAACAAGAAACAAACAATAAATATCTTTTTATTTCAATACGTTACAAACAAAAACAACAAGATCTAAAGCAAAAGAATAATTCAGTTTTTTGTACCTTCTCGCACAAACATGCAAACTGATTCTTTTTCTCTTTATTTTCAACCTGTTACAAATAAAGTTATTTATACTCTCCCAATCAAAGAATTTATCCGAAGACAATAGTTCTGGTCCGTATTACGTCTTCGTTTTTATTAATCTCCTCAAGCAATTCCTCAGGAACGGCGGACTCCAAATCGATAATATTGTACCCTACTGTACCGTTAGATTGATTCCTGAAACTTTCGATATTGAGATGATAATTGCCAATCAGATTGGTTATCACACCTATCATACCTGGTACATCCTTATTAATGACAATAAGCCGGGTATGCACCTTCTGGGCCGGAATTGACTCTATATTTGGAAAGTTGACACTATGAACCACATTGCCATACTCCAGGTAGGCAGAGAGTTCCTTAACTGCCATCGTGGCACAGTTTTCTTCAGATTCCGTTGTGGAGGCACCAAGATGCGGTGTAGTCAGAATCTTCTCATGACCAATAGTTTTCTCGGTTGGGAAATCGCAGAGATAGCACTCAAGATGCCCCGCGTCCAACGCCGCAATAACAGCATCCTCATCAACAATCGGTCCCCGGGAATAGTTGACCAGCATGGCTCCCTTCTTCATCTTGCTGATAAATTCCTCATTAACCATTCCACGAGTACCATCGTTCAACGGGATATGACAACTGACGATATCGGCATCACCGATAGCAGCAGCAAGAGAGCGGGTTAAAGTTACTTCGGGAAGCAATTGGTGGATATTCTGCAAGGCAGGAGAAGGATCATATCCCTTTACATTCATAAATCTGTGCACACCGCCGTTGGCAAGGCGTACACCAATCTGCCCCAGACCTACAACACCAAGGTTTTTTCCCTGAATTTCATAACCTCGAAAAGCAGCCTTTCTCGCCTCAACTTCGGCACTGACTTTATCCGGTTCAATTTCGGCAAGAGACTGACAAAATTGAATCCCTTTAAAAATATTTCTTTTCCAGGTTCCAATCATCGGGAAAACCAGATCAACAACGGCATTGGCGTTGGCACCCGGAGTATTGAAAACACAGACTCCCTTTTCAGTCGCCTTGTCGACAGTGATATTGTTGACACCAGCACCAGCCCTTGCCACTGCAAGCAAAGACGAGTAATCATCGGTATCAACCGGGGTACTTCTTACCACAATACCATGGGGATCACTTTCGTCATCTTTAACACTATATTTTTCATCGAGTAAATTTAACCCTTCCTGGGCAATAGCGTTGATCTTCTTAATTCTAAACTGCGACATGGGACTCTCCTAAACAAGTAATGATTTCATATTAGCGATACACGCTGCGCAAAGAAGAACAATAATAAACCGCCGTTCAAAAACTTCAATCACTTTCCCGGAAAACTCCGATCAGATAAAAAGAAGTTCTGTCCTGCAAAGTTTATGAACAAACCGTTCTCTTTCATGCATAAAGCAGATGTAAGCTTCGCCCTGTGGTTCAACAGAAAAACCAAGTTCTTCCAGACACTCTAATGAAAACGGTAAAAACAGCGATTTTTTAAAAAATTTACTTTTCTCCGCTTCGTTATAAAGTCCTTCGATATTTTGAGGCGAACTGTGAAAAAGGTGTTTTTTTATTTGCTGCAAACCTCTATGATCATGCTCCTCATCTTGAGAGTCGGTTTGAAGAAAAGCTGGAAAGAATCGATGTCCACAACGAAGCCAGTCGTAGGTGAGAAGCTCAAAAACCAGATCAAAATCACTGCGCCCACGACAACAATCCAATAAGATCTGCCCCATCAATTCGTGGGTAGCAGCAAAATCAAAGAAGTTGCTCGACCGACAGATATCCAGGATGGCTCTGAAAAACACATAGATATCCTCTTCGGTTTTTCTTAAATACTTCCATAACGAGACGAAATACCGATTATTAAGAAATTTTTCCACGCATTCACAAAACCAGTAGAGGTCGGTGAGTTGGTCTGCCTCCATCCATTTAGAGGAAAACACAGAATAGGGAGGGGCCTGACTGGCCACATAGCCATACTCTTCGGCCTTTTGCGCAATCCTGGTGCCAGGGAGCAATTTTAACAGCCCCATCTGTATGTAGTGGCTCTCCATTCTGAACACATCCCTGAACGATTGAGCAAAGGTCTCCTCGGTTTCGTAGGGGAGCCCAAGAATCAAGTCCAGATGAATATGGATATTATTGGGTTCCGCAATCTTTTTAATCAATTCTTCAGCCTTGTTCGAATCGACCATCCTTCTGATTTCTTTTAAGGTCTTCACGTTGGTCGATTGAATACCTATCTCAAATTGAAAGATATTATCTGGAACTGTCTCCAGAAAGGCAATCATTTCCGGAGTAAAACGGTCTGGAGCCACCTCAAAATGAAAGAGCGTATCCCTGTTCTTGCTCACTATATGGCGCCAGATATCAAGCGCCCTTGACGGAATATCATTGAAAGTCCGGTCAACAAATCGTATTACCATGGGATCTGCTTCGAGAAGCGCGTCAATTTCATCGTAAACCTGATCCAGGGGCTTATGAAATATGCCCTTTTCCACCGAAGAAAGGCAATACGAGCAGGAGAAAGGACAACCACGAGAACTCTCATAATAAACATGCCTGTTTTGCAAGTGTTCCTTAAAGTCCTGTTCGCGATAGGAAAAAGGCAGGTTTTGCTGGCTCGACTGGAGAAATTTACCGCTATATTCTGGCTGTAAATCCCTGGCTTTCAAATCCTCCCAGAACTTTTGGGTAACCGCTTCAATTTCTCCCAATACATAGGTTGTCTGCTGATCACCAACATTATTCCTGACAATCTGCGCCTGGGGACCTCCAACCACAAACCATGCGTTCACCAATCTTGAACGAAGATCAACAAGCAGCTTTTCTACAAGATCACTGTTCCAGATGAGAGAAGAAAAAAAGATATAATCGGGTGCATTCTCAGCAAGACGAACAAGCAATTCATAGTAGGAATCGTTGATGGTATGCTGACACAGTTCACAGTCAATTTCAGCACAATACTTTTCAAGCTCGTGACGTATACAAAACAGCGCCAGACAGGAATGGGTGAATCTGGCATTTAAAGCGACAAGTTTAACTTTCATCCCAAGAATTATAGGTTGTGCAGGACTTCAACAATAATATCGGCCTGCTTTCTGGCCGCTCCCTGCTGTGCCTGAGCAATCGTCCCCGCCCGGTGACAGACAGTGTCATAAACATCCTGATTGATCTGGAAATGATTGATAGTTTCTATCAATTGATCAACATTTTCAACCATGAAGCCTGCCTCGGCAAACTCCAGCAAGGACACCGCGTCCTTATAGTCATTCATGCTTGGACCATAAAACACTGCCTTATCCCAAATGGCAGCCTCCATGATATTATGTCCTCCGCGTTCGACCAGGCTCCCCCCACAAAAGATATAATCGCCAATGGAATAGAGATGAAATAATTCGCCCATACTGTCGACCAGAATTACAGATTCCTCCCGCTTCTTACCGCTTTTTAACGCAGAAAATTTCTGGTAACCAATCTCATTTTCAGCAAACATTTTCTCGATAGCGTTAAGACGCTCAAGATGTCTTGGCACCGTTATCCAGACAATATCCTTTTTGAATTGATGAAAAACCTTTAACAACTGCTCCTCTTCTCCAGTATGGGTAGATCCTGAAATAAACACCAGCTTTCCATCAGGGATATTTAACATATTGAGATATTTATTTTTTATACTTTCTTTATCTTCCGGAACAGGAATATCATACTTCACATTGCCACCAAGTATGCACCGGGTTTTATCCGCTCCCAGACCGACATACCTGCCCATATCTGCGGTCGTTATAAAGGCCATACGATCAAAATTAGCCAACACCTGTTTGAAGAATTTTCTGAAATAACTGTAGGTGACCACAGAACGTACCGACATTCTCCCATTTAACAAAACGACAGGAATATCCTGTTTTTTCAAGCAGCGTAAAATGGAGGGCCAAAGTTCTGTTTCAAGGCAAACATAAAGATCCGGTGCAATGTTTGAGACAACACGTCTTACAATAAAAGGCACATCCAAAGGTGAGAAGAAACAGGTTACTCCCTCAGGCAATTGCTCTCTTGCGATGTCCTGCCCATGGGTTGTCATGGTTGAGACGAAGATTTCCAGCTCCTGATCCAAATCATCCAGTTGATTAATCAACGCCTTTGCTGCCTGAACTTCACCAACAGAGGAAGCATGCATCCAGATTCTTTTTTTGCCGCCTTTTTCAGCAACATCAGGCAAACGCCAGCCAAATCGTTGCAACAACCCCTGCCTATACTTTTTCACCAACAGACCGCCGATGAACAGTACAGGAAAGAAAACCACAAAAACCAGGGTTATAATTATTTGATAAACAGTATACAAACTCTTTCTCAACCTGTTAAAGGTATGCTACCATACAGAAAATATTGTTTTTCGCGGTTGTAAAATAAACCCACAAACAACATTATCGTCAACAGTTATTGACTTGAATTCCGCAAAACATCGGATTAATAACCATTGACAATTACCAACGACTTGATTATTCAATTTTTTCTTACATACACCTTTGTAAAAGGAGAAACCATGCATAAAGTAACATTGTCGTTAATGTTTGCACTTTTTTTTCTAATTTTATCTGGAGATTTTATAATGGCTGAATCAAAGCTTAAAGATGGATTATACGCAAAATTTGTCACCGAAAAGGGTGATATTATCTGCATGCTCGAGTTCGAGAAAACCCCGCTTACCGTAGCAAACTTTGTCGGTCTTGCCGAGGGCACCAAGGAACTGGGCGGTGGTGCCGGTACAGTCGGGAACAAGTTTTACGATGGATTGAATTTCCACCGGGTCATTCCCGATTTCATGATCCAGGGAGGTTGTCCACTGGGAACCGGAACAGGTGGTCCCGGCTACACCTTCCCCGACGAAATTGATCCAACCCTTAAACACAATGGTCCCGGCATTCTCTCCATGGCAAATGCTGGACCGGGTACCAACGGGTCACAATTTTTCATCACCCATGTTGCAACACCGTGGCTGGACGGCAAGCATACCGTATTTGGTCATGTTGTGGAAGGACAAGACGTGGTTGATAAAATCGAAGGCAATGACAAGCTTCACTCAGTTGAAATACTTCGGGTTGGAGAAGCAGCCAAGCAGTTTAAAGCTGACCAGCAGGCATTCGATACCCTTTTGGCATCTCTTGAAGCAAGAAAACAAGAGAAAGAGAAAGCAGCAATCGAAGAGCAGAAAAAACTGATCAAAAAGCAATGGCCTGATGCAGTGACCACCCCTTCAGGATTACAATATGTAGTTGTTGAAGAAGGCACAGGAGAGGCTACACCGAGTAAAGGTGATATGATACAGGCGCATTACACTGGGAAACTTCTCGATGGCACCAAATTTGATTCATCTTACGATCGTGGCGAACCGATCACCTTTCCTGTTGGTCAAGGCAGGGTCATCAAGGGCTGGGACGAAGCGTTTCTCGGCATGAAAAAAGGTGAAAAACGGGTTCTTATCATCCCGTCAGACCTTGGTTACGGAGTTAACGGCCGGGGACCAATCCCACCTAACGCGACCATGGTATTTGATGTGGAACTGGTTGACTTTTAACGGTTGACAACAAACAAATAAAAAATGGGCTTTTTGCTGATCGTTGCAAAAAGCCCATTTTTTTTATGACGTATTAATAAGACACTAATATTTTAAACCAACCCGGTCTCTCACCAAATCAAGGGTAACAGTCGCCTTTTCCCGAGCCTTGTCTGCTCCTTTTTGCAAAATCTGCCTGATCATTTCCGGATCATTCAGCAGCTCCTTTTTCTTCGCTCGGGCTGCAGAAAACTTATCGTTTATACTGTCGAGCAGTTCAAGCTTTAAATAGCCATAGGCAGCACCACCGTTAACATACAGGTCTCTGATCTCTGCGAGCCTTTCTGGTTCGATAAAGTGCCTGAGAATATTGTATAGATTACAGTTATCAGGGTCTTTTGGTTCTTCAATCGGGGTCGCATCGGTCTCAATGGCCATAACCCGTTTTTTAAGCGCCTTTCCTTCAGTGAATATCGGAATGGTATTGTCGTAGGACTTTGACATTTTTTGACCGTCAATACCTGGAATAATTGCAGTTTTTTGACTGATTGCAGGCTCCGGCAAAACAAAGGTCTCGCCAAATTCATTGTTAAACTTCTGGGCAATGTCCCGGGCAACTTCCAGGTGCTGTTTCTGGTCTTTGCCCACCGGCACCTGCTCCGCCTGATATAAAAGGATGTCTGCTGCCATAAGAATCGGATAAGAAAACAGACCATGACTGGCAGTAATCCCCTTGGCAACCTTATCCTTGTAAGAATGACACCTCTCCATCAAACCCATCGGTGTCAGGGTTGACAGTATCCAGGTCAACTCACACACCTCCGGCACGTCAGACTGTACCCAGAAAATACACTTTTCAGGATCAAGACCAAGAGCAAGGAAATCTGCCGCCGCCTCGAGAGTACCGGTCGACAGTTTCTCCCGATCCTGTACTGAAGTTAATGCATGCAGATCCACAATAAACACATAAAGCTCGGAATCTTCCATGTGCGAAATCATGGTTTGCATCATGCCAAAGTAATTGCCGATATGTAATTTTCCAGAAGGTTGGATGCCTGATAGTATTCTCATAGGATCAATTTTTATTCAGATTAAACAGATTAAATCACTTCGCCCAAAACAAAAAAGAGGAGGATGGAACACCACCATTCCATCCTCCCTGTTTTTTGAACAAACAAACTGCCAAGTTGATAACTACAATGTTATTT
>PDWI01006736.1_pt1 | contig 14320 bp, 11 predicted proteins | sample 1430891 | NCBI WGS metagenome assembly PDWI01 (sample SAMN01162508, study PRJNA174530) | Oral metagenome, whole genome shotgun sequencing project. | biome: Marine environment; feature: Marine mammal; material: Swab sample of the gingival sulcus; isolation source: swab sample of gingival sulcus...
TTTTAGATGATAATGGAGTAAAGGCGGTTTGCGTTATTACTGATGAAGGCAATGGTATTTTAGAAATTAAAAATATTGCTACTTATCCTAAATTTCAGAGAAAAGGCTATGCTAGAAAACTAATAGAATTTATTATCGATGAGTATTCTGGAGAATACACAATTTTGCAAGTTGGTACTGGTGATAGCCCATTAACTGTACCTTTTTATGAGAAATGTGGCTTTGAATATTCACATAGGATTAAAGATTTTTTTACAGATAATTATGACCATAAAATTTATGAATCTGGCGTTTTGCTTAAGGATATGATTTATTTAAGGAAAAATATTGCCTCGTTGCCGCTATGTAGCCAACAACGGCATACCTTGTAAAAAGTAAAAGTTACCAATATCAAGTTATATATAGAAAAATATGGTAAAACGGATTGACAAAATAAGTAAAAAGGCATAATGCGACAACTGCAATTATCGGCTGCAATGGTTCGGGTAAAACTACGTTCGCAAAATGTCTATGCGGTTTAAATGAAAACAGCGGAATTGTGACGAAGCGCTCAAAAAAATACCGTACAAAAGAACGCCTAGACATATCTTTTATGGTGATGCAAGATGTCAACCATCAGCTTTTTACTGAGAATGTAGTAGAAGAAGTAACATTGAGTAAAAAAAATCTAACAAGTGATGAAATTGACCTTATCCTAGAGCAACTCAACCTCTCCGATTTTAAAAAAAGACATCCAATGTCACTATCGGGTGGCGAAAAACAGCGTTTGGCAGTTGCCTGTGCCCTGGCGGGCAAAAAAGAGCTGATTGTCTTTGATGAACCAACCAGTGGACTCGACTATAAACACATGAAAATTGTGGCCGAGCAAATAAAAAAATTAGAGGAAATGGGTAAGACGGTTATTGTGATTAGTCACGACATCGAATTTATTTTAGCTTGTTGCAGTTACATTGTAGAGCTAAACAATAAAGACATCGGCGATAATTACAATTTAACTCAAAATTCAAAATGTAAACTTTTAAAGAGCTTAATGTTTTAGGCAAAACTGTCAATATAAGGCAGTCCAGCGCGCGCGATATTTAAAATAAAAATGGTACAATAATGATTAATTACTGTACCATTTTTTCGTGCTGCTTTTATTGGCTGGTCTTTTTTAATTGTGCCGTCAGCGCTATCATCTGTTCAATTTGGTCACTGATATACGCGATTGTCGTCATTAGCGGTTGATCGGTTGAAATGTCGACGCCGGCGCGCTGGGCAAATTGCAGTGGCGTTACTGAACCGCCTAGTTTGAGTACTTCTTGCCAATTTTTAATGGCCGCGTCGCCCTCGTTTAATCGCAATTGGTTGACTGCCGTTGCAATGGTTAAGCCGGCGCTATAGGTGTAGGGGTAGAGGCCCATGTAATAGTGCGGTTGGCGCATCCACGTCAGTTCGGCGCCCGCTATCATTTCAACGCTATCGCCCCAGAATTTTTTGAGCGTTTCCAGTTTTAGGCGATTAAAGTCGGCGGCGCTGAGGCTGCCACCGGCATCGACAATTTTATAGCACTCCCTTTGAAAATGTGCTTCCAACAGATGCGTTACAAAGTTGTGATAATAGGTTTTGCCGATCATATTTGAAATAACCCAGCGCTTGAAGCGCACGTCATCGGGGTTTTGATTGAGTAAGTAATCGGCCATTAACAGCTCGTTTATCGTCGAGGGCGCCTCTATTAAATAGAGTGATGGGTCGTTTTCAAAGCAGCTTTGATGCTTATTTGAGTAGTGACCTTGTACGGCATGGCCCAGTTCGTGTGCCAAAGTAAAGACGTCTTCCATGCTACCCGACCACGAGAGCAGCACGTAGGGGTGATTGCCATAAGGTGTTGCGCAATAGGCGCCGCTTGACTTGTTTTGGTTAAAGGCAAAATCGATCCAGCGCTCGTCATAGGCCCGCCGCAACAAATTTTGATATTCTTCACCGTATACGGCAAGTGCGCCTAAAATATAGTCTTTTGATTCTTCGACAGTTAGTTTCTTTTCGTATTCTGGATCGACCGCCATTTTCAAATCGGCGAATGTCATTTTAGATAGTCCGTGAATGTCTTGCAGCAACTTGGCGTACTTGCGCATGGCGGGTGCCAGCGCTTCGACAATGCGGTCGATTTGTCTGTCGTACATGGCACGCGTCACCTTTTGTTCAAACAGTAAATAGTCAAATACTGAATCAAAGCCGCGCAGCGTCGCCGTCGTTTTTTCCAGTTGCATTTGGGCATTAAGTGCAGTTGCGATTGTATTTTGATATTTTGCCAAGTACTCAGAAAAGAGCGCGAAGGCCTTGTGGCGCGTCGCGCTGTCGGCAATGCCATCATAGCTGTTTTCAAAGGCGACGAAGTCAAAGGGCAGCCTTTTAGCGCCGATTTCTAGTTCTGGATAAGCGAGGTCAACCAGCTTGGCTTGGTTGTAAATGTTAAAGGGCATTCTAAAATTGCCAGAAAGCGCTTTTAAAACCATTTCGGCTTCAGCGCCCAGCATGTGGGGCTTGTTTCTAATAATGTCATCGACAAAGCCCTTGCAAGTGGCATTTTTTTTAACTGTCGCTAAAATTGCCCCATCTACTGCTTTGGCTTCGCTTTCTATAAAACTTAACTGGCTTAAAATTTCGGCGCTGACGGTTTGAAAAAGGGCACTGTTATTGAGGTTTTCGCCATTTGCCATATCGACGTCGAGCGCCATGTGGGCGTAGTTGGCCAGGTTGTCTAATTGAACCAACAAAGTGGCGTAAGCCGTAATGGCGGCAATTAAGTTTTCGGCATCGTTTAGTTTGCCTAAATAGTTATTTTTAAGCGTTACGGCTTGCGCTTGGCAGTCTTGCAGTTGGCGCTTAAAATCGGCGCTGTCGCAACACAGCGCTGTTAAATCCCAAGTGAGCGCGGGCGCGACATCTTGGCGCAGGGGTATGCTGTTCATTGTGGCCTCCTCGTTTAAAATAGTGTATTCAACTGTTGCATTATAACATATTTTTAAGTTGGCGAGTAGTTTTAGCTTAAATGAACCTGGCACCGCAGAATAGGCACCGCAGAATAGCGCTGATTGTTTGATTTTTTCATTGAAAAATGATACAATTTTTTAAAGATTAGCGGGCAAAATACGTCAGAACTTCTGAGGTGCCTATGTTTTTAATAGAGCTTAAAAAAATGTTTTATAGGAAGTCATTACTTCTTATATCGCTGTTAAGTCCAGTCATTGTGCTCATCATATTCGCTTCTGTAATGATACCTTCTTTAATTCGTCTTAATGGAGTAGGTATTATTAACAATGTCTTTATAGAAGACAAAAGCCCCGTCATTAATATTTTTATCAATTCATATGTAGAAAAGACGACGGGCAATAACAGTAAAAGTCTACTGAAGATTAGAAAAGTAAATTCTTATCAAGCGGGCTACAAGCTGCTTTCCGACAACGACGCAAATATCTTCACATATATACCGGCAGACACGATAGATAAAATTCTGGCCAGCGAAAAATTTGACATCAACATCTATACAAAATTAGCATATGCTTTTGAAGCCTCCATTTACGTTCACGATTTGCAAAAAAATATATCTCTAGCCGAAAAACTATCGCCCTCGTACAGACTGGTCGCACAGTTCTTAAGCGCGCGCGGCCTCAACGACGAACAGGTAGACAAATCGATACTGGCGTCGCAAAAAATAGCCGGCCGCAAATTTGCCTTTCGCAAGGCGATGTTTGATTACGCGTCGGCTGCCATTAAGAAAAATGATATCCCGGTTTTGTATTATATCGTGTCAATTGTAACGATTTTTATATCTCTCGGCATGTTGCCAATCGTCTGGTTCACGTCGGTTGACTTAAATTCGGTTTTGATAAAGCGCTCGGCCTTTAAGGGCTCGCTTAAATTGAGGTATTTAGTCGCCAAACTACTTGCCAGCGCGCTGTTTATCTGCCTGACGATTGCGCTGCTCATTCCGGCCAACAGTCTGCTGCGCATCAAGTTGCATGCGGCGCACCAAGTGGTTGAAAACCCGCTTTTAATTATGGTTGGCATTGTGATAGCAGCTGCTTTCTTGGCATCGTTATCAATTTTTATAGCTAGCGTCATTCCGAATGGCATACACGGTATTTGGTTTGCCTTTTACATGCTGATTATCATGTTATTTATCTCGGGCGGCCTTTATCCAATTGAAAAATTGCCGCCTCTACTCAAAATAATCGGCATGAGTACGCCGCTATTTTACATTAAAGAAATCATTGGCGCTATCTTCGGCGTTTATTCGCAGGCTATATATTTGAGAAGTATTTTTATGCTCGTCTTATATAGCGTCGTATTATTTATTGTCAGCTATTTTTTACTCGCTAAAAGGAGGGTTAGTGCATGAATATATTTCACCTAATCCCCGCTTTTACTAATAGAATGGTCAGACAATTTTTTACGTTTATCATCATTATTATTTCAATTTTAATTGCACTTATGCAAACCAATATTGCCCATCAAGACTATTCAACTAAACCGATATACGGCGTAGTGAACCGCGATAGCGGCACGATTTCTGAAACGATAATAGACAAATTAAAGCAAAGAGACAACGCCGTCATCGTCGTTACGGATATGGCCACGGCAATGGATCAATTAGACAATCATAAGTATGAAGCGGTCATCGTCTTTTCAGAGGCGTTTAGTCAAAAAATTGAGCAGGGCGACTTTAAAAAGACATTAGATTTATACGCCTACGCGACAACTTATGGCACGACGATGTTAGAGAACGATTTGGTGTTTTTTGTAATGCAAAGTTGGGCGAAACAGTTTTTTGTCTTAGAGGTCAAAAAATACTTAAACGCCTATGGCTTTGCGGCGACAGACAGTGAAATTGAAGCATTAAAAAGGGGATTGGCCGAAGTGCAAGACGCCGAGGGCGTCGTTACGATAAAGATTAACTATCTCGACGTAAAGCCATTGTCGGTGCGCGAGGCGAATAAAGTTAACACCATTCACGCCTTAAACTGGTATTTGACATTTTCGACATTTTATCTGTTTGTATCGGGCGTGTGGTTTATCGACATTCAAAGTCAAAGTTTACGACTTGCCCTAAAGCAAAGGCGCATTAGCGAGTGGAAAGTTTATTTTTCAATTAGCCTATCCATAGTGACAATATGCTTAGCGGGGCTGTTGCTAACGGGCGGCTTAGCGGCGATGCTGTTTAATGAATCCGTCTTAACATTTATCAAGTTTTTGCCACATTATACATTGTATTACTTTGCCATGACTGGCGTGATGATATTTATTACCGCCTTCTTTAACTATCCGGCCACGCTGCTGATTATTGCCCCGGTTTTTTCTTTCTTAAACGTCATTTTATGTGGCCTGCTTTACGATTTGCCGAAATGGGCCCATAATATCAACGTTTTGGCCCACGCACTGCCGGGGGCTTGGCTGGCCGATATCTTGAGCGGAAAAACTAAAACCCCATTTTATCTGTTGCTGATTAGTATTTCTTACTTTGCCTTAGGTGTACTGATAACCAAAACAGTTAGGAGAAATGATGTTAAAAATAGCTAATTTAAAAAAGAACTACGCTACAAAAGAAGTTTTAGTAGACGTATCTTTCGAGGCTTTCGGCGGCGATATACTGTCTGTTTACGGGCCAAATGGCTCTGGTAAAACAACGCTGTTTCAGATATTGTGCGGCGTCGTTGCGCCCGATAGCGGAACAATTTTATTTGATGAAAAAAACCTAACCGACGGTGGCCGCACAACTAAAAATTTAATTGGCTTTGTGCCACAAGACATTGCGCTCTTTAACGAATTAACTGTCAAGGATAATCTAATTGCGCTGTCGCCGCTGCGCAAGAGAGAACGCCAAATACAAAATGACAAGCTAAAAGAAACGCTCAACCTACACGATATATGGCATAAGCGCATTATTGAACTGTCGGGCGGTATGAAAAGGCGCGCCAACTTGGCCGCCGCGCTACTGGGCGACCCTAAAATACTCATTCTCGACGAGCCCTTTACCGGCATCGACCAGTGCAATCGCGATATCATTATCGATTATTTACACATGTTAAAAGACGCCGGGTTGGCGATAATGGTTTCAAGCCATTCAAAAGAAATACTGTTTTCGCTCAGTAAAAATATACTTTCTTTGAACGGTGGACGCGTCGATTACTATGGCGACATAAGAGAATTTTTTACTCAAGGGGGATAAGTTTTGCTCAATTACTTCAAGGCTTTTTCTAGCGGCCACATTCTAATGGTGATTATAGCGATCGTATATGGCTATCTGTTTTTGACGTTTGGAACGAAATATAATCAGAAGTACGAAAAGATAAATAGAACAGTCTTTGTCGTCGTCTTTGTCGTCGTGCGCTCAATTAGGTATTATTTTGATATTCAGTTGGGCTTTTTTAAAATTTTAAATTTGTTTTCAATACATCTCTGTCACATCAGCGCAATCTTAATTGTCATATCGCTACTGCGCGACAAGTACAACAGATTTATCACCGTATATTTAACGCTGCTGGGCTTTCCGGCCGCGCTTTCCGTCGTTTTAAACCCGACGTTTGCGTTAAAACCACCTGTCATTGCGCGCTCGAACCTATTTATTCTATATCACGCTTTAATTCTAGTGGGCATTCTATACATCATTATAAGAGCTAAATTGCTACTAAAAAATAAAGACTACTATGCGGTGAATTTAGCGCTGCTGTTTTTCATCGTCATAGCGTTTATCACCAACAAAATTTTTGACACCAACTACTTGTATATGATGTATCCGCCAGAAAAGACCTTTTTGGTAGCTATTTATCAGGCCGTAAATTCTCATTTACTGTATGTGCTCATTTTATTGGCGATGGCAATATCGGCAATTGGCCTGCAATTTTTGTTAATGAAATATGTGTTAAACGCCTTGAATGATGGTGGCGAAAAGGGTGCTGCCGTCGAGTGATGTCTTTCAATATAATGGAGGTTTTTATGAAAAGAGCTTTAATTGTCATCGTCGTTGTCGTATTGTTAATATCTTGTGCTGGATTCAGTTTTGCCGATAAGACGCTGGATGACGCCAAAGTTATTTGGATAGACCCAGCGTACCACTATGTCGGCGTCTATAGTGATAAGGGGTTGTTTGAATTTAAAGTCGACCCGCTAGGGAATACTAAAAAAGTGTTAATAGATTCTGATGGCAACGTGGTCAATTCCATTGTATACGACGATATTTCGGAGATTTCGTCGTATACAAGCGGTAGCCAAATGCTTACTAAATACGTTGTACTCGATCAGTACGGCAAGTTTAGCATAGATGACAATTACACGTCTTTAAGTTATTCCGATAATTCTGAATGCTACACATTTCAAAAAAAGGTCGCCAACACCTACAAATATGGGGCTTTAGATAAAAAGGGCCAAATGATTATTGAGCCAATTTACGATTATTTGTCTTCATTTTACGGCGATAGGGCAGTTGCCAGAAAAAATGCCAAAGCTGGCGTCATCGATAAATCGGGCAAAATAGTGCTCGACTTTGCCTATCAAGATGTAAGGCTTACCAATGGCGAGGCCTTTGCCGTAAAGAGCGCTGGCGTCTGGCAATTGGTCGACCAAAACGGCAACAAACTAAACAAGCAGATCGATATGCAGTACGTGGAGTTTGATGACGTGCTGTATTACAATACACCTGTTGAAAAGGGAATATGTGATGAGTTTTCTACGCTACACGGTTTAGATGACTACTTAAAAATTATTAAAAATGGCAAAATCGGCGTTTGCAATCAAAACTTCGACATTGTTTTAGAGCCAATTTATGATGATCTCAGATCTAGCTATAGAGATAACTATATTAGTGTGCTTAAAGACGGAACTTGGCAAATTTACGATTTAGATAGCGGCATCTTATTTGGCAATGACACCTATAATGTGGAACTTTATGGGGGGCCACACTATATACCGGATACGGGTCGCTATGCTTATATTAAAAATAAAGAAGAACGTGGGCTGATCGACGATAAAAAGTTAATACTAGAACCTAACTACGAAACGCTTGTCGTCGGCCAAGATGGCATCTATGCTTCGGAAACCGACGAGCCGCAAATACAACAGATTTCCGAGCTGACAAAGTTTGATTTTGACGGCAAATTTATCGAAAAAATGACGGTCGATAAGAGCTTTTATTATACCGATGGCGTCGGCTTTTATGAAAACTATGGCAAGAATTATGCCAGTTTTGTAGATGAAGCCGGCAATGCCATCGTTAAGGGTAAGTTTGACGCGGCTAGCCCCTTTGTAAATGGCGTATGCCTAATAATTGAAATGCAGGGCCAATATCGCTATGGCATAGTTAAATTGGCTGAACTCAGAAAACTAGGAGGGTTACAGTAATGAATAGGAATTATAAATTAGTGTCGGCGCTTCTCTTTTTTGCCGTCGCGTTATCGAGCACACTGCTATACGCCGATAATCAAGACTACTACAAAGTAGATGCTGACTATTTGCAAGCGAACGACGTCGGCGATCGCGCCGCAATAATATCGATGCTTTACGACGATGGCAGCTTTGACGTCTATCCATTTAATGACGACTATAATATTCTGATATATAATGACGACGAAGATGACATGTACGCCGTTCCAAAAGTAGCTGATTATATACTCACTTTTCCGGCCAATGGCGAAAAGTTGAGACTTTTTATGGCTAGAAGCGACGACACTTCTACCGGCAGGGGCTATGGCTTTATCGATCAAAACGAAAATGTGGTGCTTGAGCCGACCTATGAGTTAGGCGATTGTCTGTTCAATGGCGTCGCCACGATGGGCATGTTTGACAAAGGTGCGGCGAATGGGCAGCTCTATTGTTTGGTTGACGAGAACGGCAAACAGCTGACAGATTTAAAGTACAGGTCTATCGACAGATTTATGATGCCCCAATCATTTGCAAAGCAGAGTTCTAAGTTTACCTTTAACAGTTTTAACTCTGATTATTTCAAAGACTATGTGCCGCTAGATTATGCCACTTTTATAGCAGATTATGGCGAAGCTATACCGATGATTTCGACGCAGAGAACTAGTAAATTCCCCACGCCACACAGGCAAGACCTAACTAAAAAGGGCGTTCTTGACAAAGCGGGTAACGAAATTTTGCCGCCGATTTATTTTGATGTTCGAATCGGCGATAATGAAATTATTGCAGTATCTTCAAAGCTGAGAAAATATGGCTATATCAATCTTGCGGGAGAAGAATTGCTTCCCGTTCAGTACGCGCTAACCACTAGGTTTAGAAATGGCAAGGCAGCTGTTGTCAAAGACGATAAATTAGCTTTTATCGATGAAAACTTCAATATCATTCAAGATTTTAAAGCGGCGCCGTATTGGAAAGACATCTACTATATGGGCGATATCGATTTGCTTGTAGACACTTATTATCAACGCGAAGGCGGCGCGGCTAACGCCTCAAGCTGGGCTAAACCCTATATTGCCTTGGCAGATGGCATCGGCCTACTCGATGATAATATTAAGGCGAAGTACACTGGCAATATTAGCAGGGCGCAGTACTGTCAGCTCGTCGTGGCGGCGATATTCAGAAACGCATTTGTCAATGAGAACATGTCTAGAGGCGAGCTGCAGCGCACGCTCTTGAACATGGCTATGGCAAAGTCCGATCAAAACCCCTTTGCCGACACCGACAATTTATACGTTAAATTAGCTTATCAAATGGGCATCGTCAACGGCAAAACGGCCAATACTTTTGACCCAGATGGCGATATTACGCGGCAAGAGGCGGCTGTAATGCTAATTAGAGCCTATCAGGTCTGTACCGACAATGCGATAAACGGCTATAATCCGCAAAAAAATCATTTTCTTGAAAGAAAATTTAACGATTTTAACGAAATTTCAGATTGGGCAGAGGAGAGCGTGTTTCACGTTAACGACAAGAAGTTTATGAATGGCGTGAGCGATAGTCAGTTTGCCCCGCTCGGCAGTTATACCGTCGAACAGTCAATAGCGACTATCATTAGACTGTATTTAGAAATTTAAAAAATTTTAAGAGGGCATTAAAATATTTAAGTTGACGACATAAAGTTATTAATATAAACTAACAAGCAAAGTTTTCAGAAAATTCTTGACATTTAATTTAAATGATGCTACTATGGTCTAAATCAAAAATGAAAAGACGATGACGGAGAATTAGTAGCTTTCGAAACTGTTAGAGAGAGTTGGCGGTCGCTGCAAGCCAGCAGCAGGGCAGATAGTGAATACATCTCGGGAGTAGGGCGCCGAAAGGCCAAGCCAATAAGTGACCACGGGTACGCCCGTTATAGCGTTAGGGTATCAGAGTGTACCCGATGAGGCTTTGTTCGCGAGGGCAAGGCGAATTGAGGTGGTAACACGGTTAGCGCCGTCCTCTATATGCAAATGTAGGAGGGCGGTTTTTTAGTTCTCCGAAACAACAGATAGAATGGAGAAAATTATTCAGTTGGGAAGCAATTATAGTATGTCATCTCGACCGAAGTGGAGAGATCTCGTTTTTAAACCCGAGATTTCTCGTTTTCACTCGAAATGACAGGGTCGACTGTATAGTTAGGAATGGAGAAAGTTATGCAAAAAATCAAGTTTTTTAGCGGTCAGACGATTCCCTTGGAAATGCACCGCGCCAAAGTTATTCAAAAGTTGACATTGGTCGACATCGACCAGCGCAAACGACATTTAGCGGCAGCTGGCTACAACCAGTTTTTGCTAAAAAATGACGGCATATTTTTAGATATGTTAACCGATAGCGGCATGAGTGCCATTAGCGACCGCCAGTTGGCGGCGGCGATGTTGGCCGACGATGCCTACGCCGGATCGCGCACCTATTTCGAGCTCGAAAACAAGGTCAAAGAAATATTTGGCTTTCCGTTTTTTTTGCCAATTCACCAAGGTAGGGCCTGCGAGCACTTGCTGGCCAAGGCCTTTGTCAAACAAGATGACGTCGTGGCGATGAATTACCACTTTACCACGACGCGCGCCCACATTATGGTCTGTGGCGGCAGCGTGGTCGAACTCAACTTGCCCGATTCGCTCGACAACAGCAGCGACAATCCGTTTAAGGGCAACTTCGATTTGGCCAAGCTAAAGGCCCTAATTGGCGAACTGGGCGCCGCGCGCATGCCGTTTGTGCGCATCGAAGCCGGCACAAACCTAATTGGCGGTCAACCGCTGTCGTTGGAGAACATTAAGGCAGTTAGCAACATTTGTCGTCAGCACGGCATTTTAACCGTGCTAGACGCCAGCTTATTGCAAGATAATTTATACTTTATTAAGGTCAGAGAAGCCGCCTGTAAAGACATGTCAATTCGCGAAATTGCCCGCGAAATTGCCGATCAAGTCGACATTATCTACTTTTCGGCGCGCAAGCTGGGCTTTGCCAAGGGCGGCGGCATCTGTCTGCGCGACCGCGCAACCTACGATAAAATGACAGAACTGGTCACATTATTTGAGGGCTTTTTAACCTATGGCGGCATGTCGATTACCGAGCTGGCTTCAATTGCGCAAGGCCTAGAAGAGACGATGGACTTTGATATGATTAGCCAAGGGCCGCAGTTTATCGCCTACATGGTCGACGAGCTGGACAAGCGCGGCATACCGGTTATTAAACCGGCCGGTGGCTTGGGTTGTCATATCGATGCCAGAGCGTTTTTAGGCCACGTGCCAGCGGCTGAATACCAGGCGGGGGCCTTGGCGGCGGCCATTTACCTAGCTGGCGGCATTCGCTCAATGGAGCGCGGTACAATTAGTGAAGAACGCAATGCCGACGGCAGCGAGCACTTTGCCGATGTCGAATTGGTTAGGTTGGCCATGCCGCGTCGCCTGTTTACGCGCAGTCAAATTGACTACGCCGTCGATCGCATCGCTTGGTTATACCAGAATAGAGCACTAGTGGGCGGCCTTAAATTTGTCAAAGAACCAAGTGTGCTGCGCTTTTTTACCGGCGAACTAGCGCCGACTAGCGACTGGCCAACTAAACTAGTCGCCAAATTTAAAGCCGATTTTGGCGATAGTTTGTAGCCGGTTAAAGCGTTTTACTTGCGCTATTATTTATGATAAAATGATGCCGAAAAAACGACGAGGGCGGCGCGGCAATGGCGTGTCGTACGCGATAATAGTCGTTTAGTTGACGCTAACGCGCCTGAGGAGAACGCAGTGAAAATTTATGATGTTATCGTCGTCGGCTTGGGCGCCGCCGGCCTGTTTGCAATGGCCAATTTAGATGCTAAATTAAATGTACTGGGCATTGAGCGCAATCGCAAAGCCGGCCTAAAACTGGCCATTACGGGCGGCGGCCGCTGCAATTTAACCAATGACGACAACCTAAAAAAACTGGTTGCAGCCTACACTGACCCGTCTTTTGTACGGCCGATAATCTACGGCTTTAACAATTGCAAAACGGTGCAGTACTTTGAACAGAGTGGTTTGCCGCTAATCGTTCAAAATGGCCGCTTTTACCCCAAGTCGCAAATTGCGCAAGATGTCGTTGCCCACTTTTTAAAGCAAATCGAAAAAAGGGGGCACCACCTGCAGTTAAATGAAACAGTTGTCGACATTATTACAACTGAACCGACGATAAAGTTGTCGACAAATGTTGGCAGTTACCACTGCAAACACTTAATCGTCGCAACCGGCGGGGCGACTTACCCCCAGACCGGTTCAGATGGCAAGCTGCTGCAAAACTGTTTTGACATCAGTGCATTTCAGGCCGCGCTATCGCCGCTTTACATCGCCGAAACGCTCTTTAAGGGCGTTAAGGGCGTCAGCTTAGCCGTCGCCATAAAGTACGGTCAAAGGCATTTTAGCGGCGATTTATTATTTGGCGGCGATCTTTTAACGGGCCCCGTCATTTACGATCTGTCAAATTATATTGCGGCGGGCGAGCAATTTTTAGTCGACTTTGCGCCGCAAATATCGCGCCAAGCAATGCGCCAAGAAATCAAAAAAATGGCCGTTGAAAGCCCCAAAAAATCGCTTAAAAACGCCCTGTTAACGGTGCTCAATTTGCCGCAAAGCGTCGTCAAAGTCTTAATTGCCGAGCGCGCTCTACAAGACGTGCAGTTGGCCAATCTAAAGGCCAAAGACTTAACCGCCTTAATCGACACTTGCAAGGCGCTGCCGCTGACGGCCAAGGCCAAATTGCCGCTGGCCAAGGCGACGGTGTCAAAGGGCGGCATTAAAACTGGCGACATCGACAATAAGACGATGTGCTTAAAAAAAGACGATAGAATTTCTATCGTCGGTGAAGCGATCGAATTGGTCGGCGCCTGTGGCGGCTACAGCTTGCAGTTTGCCTTTTCCAGCGCCTACCGCGCCGTGCAGAAATTAAACCGTTAGCCCGCCGGGCGATTTCTTTTTACAGATTACGACAAACTCGTCATTGGGCGCGCTCTTAATGGTATCTTGATAAATTATTTCTAAACCGGCCGCCTCTAAAAAGGCGATGTATTCTGGTTCAGATTTATTTTGATAGGTTTTAAAGCCGAGCCGTTCCATAAACCAAACGGTGAGGTTAAACTTTTGGCTGGTATCGATGAAAATGGGCGCAAAAATAATGCCGTCGTCTTGCAGCACTCTTTTGACTTCGCCGATTATCTGGTTGGCATTGGGCACAATGTGTAGCACATTGGCGATGATGACGCATTGAAAGCTGTCGTCGTCAAATGACAAATTGCCGCCGTCTTCAACCTTAAAAGTTAAGTTAGGTTTGCTTTGCTTGTTGCAGACCTTAATCATTTCTTCTGAAAAATCGGTGGCGACGAAGTGGGCCACGCTGTCGGCCAGCAAATAACTGAGTTGGCCGATGCCACAACCAATTTCCAGTACCCGCATATTTTTATTTAGATAGGGCGCCAGCAGTTGGCTAAATTTTTTAAAACTGTCTTGGTACGGTTTATTGTTTTTTAAAAATAGCGAATAGAATTTGGCTGCCCTTTGCCAGAATTTTTTATTGTTATCCATATAGTTCCTTTCAAATAGCGGTATGTCATCTCGACTGTAGCGCAGCGAAATGGAGAGATCTCGCTTTTTGCCGTCTGCGCGCTAGGAGCTTGACGGGTGGAAAGTTGAAAGCCGAAAGCTGAAAGGAAAATCAAAGTCAAAAACCAAAATACAAAACCTTGACTTAAAACCTACCAATGCGTTGGCTGAGCCAACGCTTCAGCGCTTTTTCTTTCCACCTTCCACTTTGCGCTTTCCACTCATTAAACCCGAGATTTCTCGACTCGCTATACTCGCTTGAAATGACAAAGAGCACCGACTCGAAATGACTGCGGGTTGTCATGTCGACCGAAGTGGAGACA
>PDWI01006737.1_pt1 | contig 14320 bp, 10 predicted proteins | sample 1430891 | NCBI WGS metagenome assembly PDWI01 (sample SAMN01162508, study PRJNA174530) | Oral metagenome, whole genome shotgun sequencing project. | biome: Marine environment; feature: Marine mammal; material: Swab sample of the gingival sulcus; isolation source: swab sample of gingival sulcus...
GAGCAAAAAGAAGCTAGTGCTGAGAATAAAGCAGAGTCTATTGGTACAGTCAATGGTAAGGAATTATTTAAGACAGATTATGACATGTTTTATAATATGTACTTAGAAATGATTGCTAAACAACAAATGCTTTCAGAAAATGTAAAGTCTATGCTAGTAGAAAAGTCTATTATTGAGCAAGATTTAGCAAAAAATAATGTTAAAGTAACAGAAGAAGACCTTAAAAAGGCTAGAGAGCAAATGATGGCTGACTTAGGCGCAACAAAGGACGATTTGAAAGAAAAATTAGCAGAACAGGGCGTTAGTGAAGAAGCGTTTGATGTTTTTGTTCAAATGAGAGCAAACTCAGAAGCACATATTGCTTGGTATAAATCAACAAATGAAGTTAGTGAAGAAAAAATAATAGCTTACTATGATGAGCATAAAGATGAATTAGATAAATTATACGCTAGTCATATTTTAGTAGATACTGAAGAAGAAGCTTTAAATATAAAGTCTAAAATAGATAGTGGTGAAGATTTTGCTGCTCTTGCTAGCGAATATTCAACAGATGATATGACAAAAATTGTAGGTGGAGATTTAGGCGAAATTTCAGTGCAATATTCTGGTTTCGACCCAGACTTTCTAGCTGCTTTACAAGGGCTTGAAGTTGGAGAAGTAAGTGAACCAGTACAGACTCAATTTGGTTTTCATATCATTAAACTTACTGATAAAAAAGAGGGCGTAGAAGCTCTTAAAGATGACATAGCTGAAATATTATTTAATGAAGAATATATGACTTATACAGCTAAATTAAGAGAAGATGCAGAAGTTAAATTTAATGATGAAGAAGCGAAAGAGGATGACAAAAAAGACGAAGAAGCGGTAAGTGAAGAGGCGGCTGAAGAAGAAAAACCTGCTGAAGATGCCGTAGAAGAATCTGATAATAAGGAAGCTACTGACGAAGCAACAGAAAATAAAGAAGAACCAGTTCAAAACGAAGAATCTACTGAAACTGAGGTGATTGAAGATACAGTAAGTCAGCCAGTTGAACCTGAAGCTCCAGTGGTTGAAGAACCAGTAGTAGAAGAACCAAAGCCAGTTGAAGAACAATCAGCACCAATTGAGGAACAGCCAGCTGTTGAAGAAGTACCAGCTCCAGTTGAAAAACCAGTAAGTGATGAGGTGCCAGCTGAAGAAGTACCAGTAGAAGACACTCCTACTGAAGACACAGTAACTGAATAAGCTTCTATCTTAAACAAAAATTATTATGTAGTTAAAAAGCCCTGTTAATGCAGGGCTTTTTAGTATGTTATCGTCCTGAATGTTAGTTGAGAGTTTTTAATTCATACCCTAGTTAGGCACTAAAGTTTTTGTTAATCCTAAATCCAGTTGGGTATAAATATAACGAAGTCGCTTTAAATTTTGTAACAATTAGTTTAAAGCATGAAAGATACTGAGGAGGTATTTAATATGGCGAAGATTATAGTAGTAGGAGCTAACCACGCAGGTACAGCTTGTATAAACACAATACTTGATAATTATAAAGAGCATGAAGTAGTAGTATATGATAGAAACAACAACATTAGCTTTTTAGGATGTGGTATGGCATTATGGATTGGACAACAAATTTCTGGTTCTGATGGCCTTTTTTATGCGACTAAAGAAGGTTTAGAAGAAAAGGGTGCTAAAATACACATGGAAGCGGATATTACGTCGATTGACTTTGATAAAAAAGTAGTGTATGGAACGCATAAAGATGGTTCTAAAATAGAAGATACTTATGATAAACTTGTTTTAGCAACTGGTTCAACACCAATTGAAATCCCAGTTCCTGGTAAGGATTTAGAGAATATTCAGTTTGTTAAGTTATTCCAAAACGCTCAAGATGTCATCCAAAAACTTGCTAAGCCAGATATCAAAAAGGTTGCAGTTTTAGGTAGTGGTTACATTGGCGTGGAACTTGCCGAAGCGTTTGAATTATTAGGCAAAGAAGTTGTTCTAATAGATATGCTTGATACTATTTTAGGAACGCACTTTGATGCATCATTTAATACTCGTATGCAAAATCTAATGGCTTCTCACGGTATTAAAATGGCAATGGGCGAAAAGGTACAAGAGTACATTGGTAAAGATGGTAAGGTAGTTGCTGTTAAGACTGACAAAGCAACACACGAAGTTGATATGGTTATCTCTTGTGTTGGCTTTAGACCTAATAACTTACTAGGAAAAGACAAGTTAGAATTATTTAAAAATGGTGCTTATATAGTTAACAAGAACCAAGAAACGTCTATTAAAGATGTATATGCGATTGGTGACTGTGCTACAATTTATGATAACACAATTGATGATGTAAACTATATAGCTTTAGCATCTAACGCTTTAAGAAGTGGTATTGTTGGTGGTCATAATGCTGCTGGTAATAATGATATTAAATCTATTGGTGTACAAGGTTCTTCAGGAATTCAGTTATACGGACTAAAAATGGTTGGTACAGGTTTAACAGAAGCAAAGGCAAAAGGTTATGGTATCGAAACAAAAGTTGCTAGCTTTAAAGCGTTACAAAAACCTGCATTTATGGAAGATGTGCCAAACGCAGAAGTAGATTTAAGAATAGTATACAGAAAAGATAACAGACAAATCGTTGGTTGTCAGATGATTTCTGAGTATGATATGTCTGGTGCAATTCACATGTTCTCATTAGCAATTTACAAAAAATTGACGATTGATGAATTGGCATTATTAGACCTATTCTTTATGCCTCACTTCAACGAACCATACAACTACATTACAATGGCAGCTTTAAAAGAATTAGAAATATAATAACTACAAAAGACCCTGTAAAAAGGGTCTTTTTTTGTAATAAAGGTTGATTTAGCCTTTAAGCATATCGAATGTAAGCTCTACTATAAACACATCACCGTCAATTATTAAATCAAAATTTCCGCCCAGTGCACTGGTAAAACTTTCAGCAATAGCTAAACCTAAACCACTGCCATCTTTGGTTCTTGACTTATCACCTCTCACAAAGCGTTGGGTTATTTCTTCTTTGGTAAAATTCATTTCATAAGAAGAAGTATTTTTTATTCTAAACTTAGCCTTGTTATCAACAGTTATATCTAAGTCTATAAAAATTCTAGTGCCTTTTAACGAGTAATTTAATGCGTTGTCTATTAAGTTTTGCATTACTCTATATAATTTTTTACCATCTGATTTTATTAACAGTTCACCCTCTGCTAAATTACTTACTATCCTCATTTGTGATTCAGTAATTTTATCTTCCATATTTGCTAAAGTTTGTTTAATCAACTTTTTAAAGTCGATTATTTGCATATCAAGTTCGATACTGCCACTCTCGCTTTTTGATAATACAAATAAGTCTGCAATAATATCTTTTAATTTGATAGATTTTTGTTCTAATATTTTAACATAGTCTCTAGCGACATCGCTCATATCTTCATTTTTTAATAAGTCTACGTAGCCGATGATAGAGGTTAGGGGGGTTTTTAAGTCATGTGACACATTGGTAATCAGTTCGGTTTTTGTTTTTTCGCTCTTTGAGGCTTCCAGTATTCTTTGGTCGAATGCCTTATTTGAAAGCACGAGTAATTTTTTGATGTTAACAATGAATAGTGCTGTTATCACTAATTCTAAAAACATAAAGAATAAAAAGGTACTTTCTTCTCTACTCATTAAAAAGACAAAGGCAATAATCATAAATAAGGCGCTTAACCCCACATATTTTATGATGTAGCGATGAATTTTTTTGTTAATATTTTTATCACTTAGGTTTTTTGTATCAAATATAGCCTTAAAAAATTCCGCAATAAATTTAAATGTACCCACAATGCCTAAGGCAAGCCAGGTAATTAAAAATCTTTTTTTTACATTGCCAGATTTTAGGTTTCTGATAATTGACATAATTATAATTAAAGTACCATACATAGTTCCACAAACTAATAAACTAAATAGTATTGATATTATGTTTAGTTCTGATGGAATAAATCTTAAAAATCTTAGTAATTGTTCGCCAACTAAAATGTAAAAAGGAATTAACGCTAAGAGTTTAAGCTCTATAAATACTGGGTCAAAGAAAAATTCAACTTTTTCATCGCTGTCACGTCTTCTACCGGAACCAGCAATTAGTAGCATAAAGACCACTAGAGCAGAAAGAAACAATACCCACATATACGTTTTCATATATTCGTAATGATTGTAGGCTTGATTCCACTCATTGATAGCAATATTAAGAATTTTATCATTATACGCCAGATATATTACATTTATATTTTCATAGCCGTTATAGTAGGTATAGTATACTCTATTGGCATGATTTATTTCAGCTTTTAGATTGATAGCAGAGCTATCACCATCCATGCCCATTTTGTCGATTCTATAATCAGACCAAAAATATAATTGCCTATTTTTTATTTTTGTTTTAATATCAGCTTTATCCAGACCTTTAAAATCATCGCTAGCAAAGGAGTAGCCGTCTGAATTTTCAAAATAGTAGGAATATTTTTTATCAAAAGCAAATGCTGGAAGTTTGTTTTTTAACTTAAAGTCTTCGCTGATATAATTTATTTTATCATGCTTTAAGTGGTCTTTATACTCATCTTTTCTAAGTTCCTCTGACAGCTCTCCTAAATCTCTTAAACCCGAATTTATAGTTGTATCTACATAGCCACTTGCATAGAAGTTATCAATAAAAAATGATTCATAGGTAAAGTTTTTAAAATAGTTGGAGTTTGTGTCACGAGTGATATTGTTTATTGTATAGAAACAATAAAAGAAGCATAAAACACCTAATAATAAATACAAGAATGTTTTAATATATGGATTTCTAAGAATATTTTTCAATTTTATAGCCAATTCCCCACACCACCTTTAAATAATCTGGATTTTTAGGGTCAATTTCGATTTTTTCCCTAATTCTCCTAATATGCACCATTACAGTATTTTCAGCACCAAAAGAGTCTTCTTTCCAAACACTTTCGTAAATTTTGTCGGCTGAAAACACCATGCCTAAGTTGTGCATTAAAAATTCCATAATTTTATATTCGGTAGATGTGAGTTTAACGTCTTTACCATTGATAAAGAGTTGTTTTGTACCAGTGTTTAATGATAGACTACCATTTGTAATCAGTTCGCTACTGTTACTTTCCATTACGCCCAGTTCTAAATAACGCCTTAGTTGTGATTTAACTCTTGCTAATAAAATTTGTGGATTATAGGGCTTAGATATGTAGTCATCTGCACCCATTGATAGCCCTAAAATTTTGTCGCTATCTTCAGTTTTTGCTGACAGCATGATAATTGGCAAGTTGTTCTTTTCTCTTATTTTCATAAGAGCAGATAAACCATCTAATTTTGGCATCATAATATCCAGTAGAATAAGTTTAATATCATTAGTATTTACAGCATCTAAGGCTTCTAAACCGTTACTTGCTTCTATAATATTGTAGCCCTCTAAGCTAAGTAATTTAGAGATAGCTCCTCTTATATCAGCATCATCATCTACTAATAAAATATTTATAGAATTATTGTTCTGCATTTCTTAAAGCTCCTTAAAGGCTACTAGCCTTATACTAATGATCATAAACCTATTTTCTTACAATATCCTTGATACAAAAATTACAATTTTCTTAAATTTTGTTGATGCCCTGCATATCCCCTTGTCATCTCGAGCTACACCTCTGTCATCCTGAGCGGAACGTAGTGGAGTTGAAATGACAGTTGCTTGCTATTACTTGCCATAATGCTAAAAATGAGTAAAGTTTTAGGCACAAGACTTTTTTAGGGTCGCAGTGTACAAAGACGTACATAAGAGTCTAAAAAAGTCGCAGTAACAAAGAAATTTACCATTTTTAGCTTTATGGTTTGACTGCTTTGGTTATCGAACTCCTAACAAATTCCTTTATATTGTCATCTTCTCTTTGCCATTTTTCAATATATTCTTTAGAGAGTTCTTTTTCCATGATTTCAATGTTTTTAAAACCGGCACTTTTTAGCATAAATTTTAATTCATCAACTGATGAAGAACCTGATACTCAATGACAGTATTCTTCGGTACTATTTAATATTGATTTTGGTAGTTCCTTATATTTTATAATGTCTGAAAAACAGATTCTGCCACCTGGTTTCAAAACTCTCATGCATTCTTTAAAAACTCTAAGTTTATTAGTTGATAGGTTGACCACACAGTTTGATATAATACAATCTACACTGTTATCGGCTAGTGGTAAGTTTTCAATTTCACCTAATCTTAAATCTATATTTTTATATTTATGTAAGCTTTTTCGAGCCCTGGTTAACATTTCAACTAGCATATCGACGCCGATAACTTTACCGCTATCACCAACCTCTTTCATTGCTAGGTAACAATCGAAACCAGCTCCAGAGCCTAAGTCTAGCACTGTTTCACCTTCTTTTAGTTCAGCATATTCTAGTGGGTTTCCACAGGAAAGCCCCAGGTTAATATCCTCGGGCGCTGATTCTAAATCTTCTGGGCTATATCCTAAACTTAATGCTATTGCATCTGTATTTTTTATTTGTTTATCATCGGTTGCTATTTCTTTGTAAGTCTCTCTTACATTGAGTTTTATTAGTTCACTATTCATATTTTCTAACCTTTCTTATTAGATTTATAATAAAATCTATTTATTTTTTGTTTCCTCGTATCTTCTTAGAACCTGTTTACCCGCATTGATTAGGTGTTTTTTCATTGCTAGTTGAGCTCTTTCAACATCATTATCTAAGATGGCATCCATAATTTCTTTATGTTCTCTCACGGTATCTTTACTGCGTTCCTCAACTATGAGTAGGTTGATGTTATAACAATAACATCTTATAATATCATTTAAGTTGTTGAGCTGTTTTTTAAGAATTTCGTTTTTGCTTGCGTTATAAATTTCTGAATGGAATAGATGGTCATATTCCATAAACAAAGTAGCATCGTAATTATTTAATAGTTCTTTTTGCTTTTCATAATACATTGTTAGATTCTTTTTGTTTTCGTCTGTAAAATTATGCATTGCATCTTCCACAGCAAAAACTTCAAGAGCTTGTCTAACAAATTGTGCATCAACTATAAACGAAATTTCAAAGTCTCTGACATAAGTTTTTTTATGAGCTTGCATGATAACCCAGCCTTCCGAATTTAGTTCATGCAAAGCGTCTCTGATGGGTGTTCTGCTGATACCTAAATCTTCTGCTAGTTTTCTTTCATTTAGGGTTTCTCCAAGCTTGTATGTGCCTGAAATAATACCATTTTTTAGATGTTCATACACTTTGGTCTTATAAGATACCGGTTTAATAATCACTTTTTCTCTCCTACTATATTCTGTTTACAGGCTTGTTTAATAATATCATTTTTCACTTAACTTTTCAAGCTAGTAGCGTGTTGATAATCTTATTGGTGAATTCACTAGTTTTAATATTTCCACCCAAATCAGCAGTATAATTATTTACATTACTTAAAACTTTATTCACAGCAAGTATAATCTTATTAGCTTCTTCCGTATTTCCTAGATGTTTAAGCATCATGCAAGCTGCTAGTAAAAGAGCTGTTGGATTGGCCAAATCTTTACCTGCAATATCTGGTGCAGAACCATGGACAGCCTCAAAGATTGCCATGTTGTTACCCATATTAACTGAACTTGCTAAACCTAAACCACCAATTAAGCCTGCCATTAAATCGGATAAAATATCACCGTAGAGGTTACCTGTTACTATGACATCAAATTGATTAGGGTTGATCACAAGTTGCATTGCCATATTATCTACAAGGACTTCTTGAACTTCTATATTTTGGTATTCTTTGGCAATGTTTCTAGCAACATCTAAAAATAAACCGTCTGTTTCTTTCATGATGTTTGCCTTTGTTACTACTGCTAGTTTTTTTCTGTTGTTATTCTTGGCATATTCAAAGGCTGCTTTAATGATTCTTTCGCTGTTTTTTCTAGTAACTTTTTTCATGCTAATACGTTCATCATCGCTTATTCTTTCTTCAATGCCAGCGTATAAACCTTCTGTATTTTCTCTAAATAGTATAATATCCATGTTTTGATGAATAGCCGGAACGGTACCGATGTTTTTGATAGGTCTAATATTTGCGTATAAGTCATATTTTTTTCGCAAGTGCACATTGACACTTCTAAACCCTTTACCAATAGGCGTGGTAATAGGTGCCTTTAATGCCACTTTGTTTTTTTCTAGGCTTTGATAAACATTATCTGGTATCAATTCTCCTGTTGATTCAAAAGTAGTAATCCCAGCGTTAACAATATCCCAGTTAATCTTTAAACCAGTAGCATCAATTATCTTCATAACAGCATCGGAAATTTCCTTCCCAATCCCGTCTCCCTGTATTAAAGTTATTGTATTCATCATTACTCCTTAATCAAATCACGCAATACCTTATGCAAAATGCCGCCGTTATTATAATAATCAACCTCGACCTCATTATCCAGTCTAGCCACTACCTCAAAATTTTTGATATTGCCCTTATCATCTTTGGCCGTAACCTTCACAACTTGACCTGCTTTAATGTCTTCGATACCTTCAAAGTTGTATAACTCTAAACCAGTTAAGCCTAGAACGTCAGCACTTTCATCGTCCCTAAATTGCAACGGTAAAACACCCATGCCAATCAAATTACTGCGGTGTATTCTCTCATAACTTTCGGCAATGACAGCTCTTATGCCTTGTAAAAATACGCCCTTGGCAGCCCAGTCTCTACTACTGCCAGTACCATATTCCTTACCTGCCAGCACAATAACAGGGGTCTTCGTTTTTTTGTATGCCATAGCCGCATCAAATATGCTCACGGGCTTATCATCAATATCTTTATTGCCAATTATTTTTGTATAGCCACCCTCCACATTATCTAGTAATTTATTTTTAATTCTAGTATTGGCAAAAGTACCACGCATCATGACTTCGTGATTACCCCTGCGTGAACCATAAGAATTAAAATTACTTTTATGAACACCATTCTGTTTAAGATATAAACCTGCTGGGCTATCTTCTTTGATGGCACCAGCTGGTGATATGTGGTCGGTTGTAATAGAATCGCCTAAAAAAGCTAATACTCTGGCATTTTTGATACCATCACGTTTTAAATTATCGCTATCTTCTTTGTGTAAGCCCATAAAAAACTCAGCTTCTCTTATATACGTTGAACTATCAACCCAATTGTAAGTAGAACTGTTCTCTGCTTTAACATTTTGCCATTCCTCAAGTTCTTTGGTATTCTTTTTTATAAAGAGTTCTGTGTTGACATACTGATTGACATAGTCATTGATTTCTTGATTTGATGGCATAATATCTTTTAGGTAAATGCTCTTACCGTTTTTATCTTTGCTTAGATCTTCACTTTGAATATCACACAAAACAGTACCTTTTAAAGCATAGGCTATAACTAGTAATGGTGAAGCCAAGTAATTTGCTTTGATATCAGCATGAATTCTACCTTCAAAGTTTCTGTTGCCGCTTAAAACACCTGCAACGGTTATATTATGTTGCTGGATGATTTCACTTAGCCCATCGGCTAAAGCACCAGAATTGCCAATACAAGTTGCACAGCCATAGCCTGACATATAAAAACCTAAGTCTTCTAAGTATTTTAAGAGACCAGCATTTTCTAAGTAAGCAGTAACCGTTTTAGAACCTGGTGTCATAGAACATTTAATCTTATCATTAACACTAAGCCCATTTTCTACTGCTTTTTTTGCAAGTAGACCTGCCGCTATCATACCGTGTGGATTCGATGTGTTAGTGCAACTGGTAATTGCTGCTAAGACAATGTCGCCATCCTGTAAGTTTTTATTGTTTTCGCGATCAGCCTTACTTTCGCCAAAGTTTTTAATAAAATCGTCTTTAATTTCATTTAAGTACAATAAGTCTTGTGGTCGTTTTGGACCCGCCACGGCTGGCTTAATGGTGCTTAAATCTATTTCAATTATTTTTGAATAGTTTGGCGTAGGGGCATCATCTTCTCTAAATAGGATATTTTCTTTATAGTATGCCCTTACCATGTCAATTAGTTCATTTGTTCTGGCAGTTAATTTTAGATAATTGAGACTTTCTTCATCAACTGGAAAATAGCCCATCGTTGCACCGTATTCTGGTGCCATATTAGCTATTGTTGCTCTGTTCGTTAGACTCATATTGTAAGCACCTTCGCCAAAATATTCCACAAATTTACCAACAACATTGTGTTTTCTTAGGGTGTTTGTAATGTGCAAGCTAATATCTGTTGATGTTACGCCGTCATCTTCTTTGCCTGTTAGCTTAACACCAACTACCTTAGGAAGTGGGATATAAATCGCTTGCCCCAGCATAGCAGCTTCTGCTTCTATACCACCTACGCCAAAGCCCAAAACGCCCAAGCCGTTGATCATTGTAGAGTGGCTGTCTGTGCCCACTAGGGTATCTGGATATAGCAAAGTAGGGAAATCTTTTGTGTTCTTTTCCATAACTAAAGTAGCTAATTGTTCTAAGTTTATTTGGTGAATAATACCCTCTGCTGGTGGGTGCACTTCAAAATTGTCAAACGAATTCATCGCCCATTTTAAAAACTCATAGCGTTCGTTATTTCTTTTAAATTCCATATTGATATTACTGACAAATGAATCTTTAGAACCATAACTATCAACCATTAAGGAGTGGTCAATAATTAAGTCCACTTTACAATTTGGGTTAATAATCTCAGGATTTTTACCTGCTCTTTTCGCTTCTGCCCTCATAGCAGCAAGATCAACAACTGCTGGAACCCCTGTGAAATCTTGCAAAATGATTCTTGAAGGAATGAAAGGAATTTCCTTTGAACTATTATTTTTTTGATGTTCTTGCCAATTCAAAATACTAGCAAGGTGTTCTTCTGTTACCTTATAATTATCAAAATTTCTTAAAGCACCTTCCAGAAGAATTCTGATAGTATAAGGTAGTTTTTGTAATTCGTCTTTACTTGCTACTTTCTTAATATCATAGTATGAATACGCTTTGTTATTGATTGTTATATTGTTTTTGTAGTTCATAGCTATCCTTTCTGTCTTTCATTTTGATATAAGTATTTTCTCTTTCTACGCCTCGGTAGGCAGGTCTTATCAGTCTACTATGATTTGAAACTTCTTCCATTCTATGAGCACACCAGCCAGCGATGCGAGCCACGGCAAAAAGTGGTGTAAAGAGTTCCTCAGGGATGCCCAGCATAGTGTAGGCAAAGCCAGAATAAAAGTCGACATTGGCACTAACCTTTCTCAACGTATTTTTTTTTGCATAGATTAGTTCAGGGGCTAATCGTTCTATTGTTGCATACAAGTTATAAGTATCTTCTAAGCCTTTTTCTTTAGCCAGATTTTTGACATGTTTTTTAAAAATTTCTGTTCGTGGATCAGAAATGGTGTATACAGCATGACCAATACCATAAATTAAGCCACTCTTATCAAAAGCCTCTTTATCTAAAATTTTATTCAAGTAATTTTTTAATTCATCTTCATCATTTAAGTCTTTGACATTTTCTATAATATTCCTAAACATGGCACTTACTTTTTTGTTTGCTCCGCCATGCTTAGGTCCTTTTAATGAACCTAGTGCCGAAGCAATGACTGAATAGGTATCTGTTCCACTTGACGAGACAACGTGGGTAGTGAAAGACGAGTTGTTACCACCACCGTGTTCAGCGTGTAACACTAAAATTAAGTCGAGTAGTTTGGCTTCTGAATCTGTATATTTGCTGTCAAACCTGAGCATTTTTAAAATGTTTTCAGCGGTTGATAGCTTAGGGTCAGGGTTGTGGATGATAAATGAATCTTCACCATGATAATGACGGTAGGCGTTATAACCATAAACAGCTAAAAGTGGAAATCTGGCAATAAGTTCTATACTTTGCCTTATTAAATTTTCAAGTGATGTATCATCAGCATTGTCATCATAACTATACAAAGCAAGTACACCCTTTGCCAGTACGTTTAGCATATTTTTACTAGGTGAACGCATGATAGTATCACGTACAAAGTGTTCTGGTAGTTTTCTTTTTTTGCTTAAAATGGTTTTGAAACTTTCTAGTTCATTTTCGCTAGGAAGTTTTCCAAAATTTAATAAAAATACAGTTTCTTCAAAACCAAATCTGTTTTCAGCAATAAAACCTGCTGTTAAATCATTGATGTCTATTCCTCTGTAAATTAGTTTTCCTTCTTTTGGTACTAAGTCACCTGCATTGATATAGTAGGATTGCACTTCGCCAATTTTAGTCAGTCCTGCTAAAACCCCTCTACCATCTTGGTTTCTTAGTCCTCTTTTAACAGAGTGTTTTTGGTACAGTTCATTGTCAATTTTTGATGTGTTTTTATGAAGCATAGCCCATTCTTTTACTAGGCATTTTTCAGTGTCGTTTAAGCAAAAATCACACATTATGTATATTCCTCCAGTTTGTATTGTTTTACTAAGATAGTTAAAAATATAAGTTTTATACCATATACGGTATTTGGTATACCAAATTATAAAATAAAGATGTATAAATGTCAAGCACTTTTTTATGATTATACATTAGATTGATTTTAAATAAAATAATTTTTAGTGTATACTATTTAAAACGATGATAGAAGGAGAGCAAATATGATATACCCAAAGTTTTTAAAAAAGGATGATACGATAGGTGTGATTGCTTTAAGTAGTGGCGTAGGGCATAAGCTAGAAAGTTTTGATAAGTCGTTAGCTAGACTCAAAAAAGAAGGCTATAAAATAGTAGAAGATAAGAATACTAGACTCAATAATTTGCGTGGTGGAAGTGCAAATGATAGGGCAGAGGGCTTAAAAGAATTATTCCAAAACAAAGATGTAGATATGATAATGTGTGCATCTGGTGGAGACTTTTTATATGAAGTCCTGCCATATGTTGATTTAGAAGCTATCAAGGATAATCCTAAGTGGTTTATGGGAGCTTCTGACCCTACAAGCCTTGCTTTTATGATAACAACAAAACTTGATATTGCAACGTTCTATGGCTATAATGCTGGTTCTTATGATATTGATTTAAGAAGTATAGACGAAAGTTTGGCATATATTAAGGGAGATTTACTAAAGCAAGCTAGTTTTGATTTATTTGAAAATACAGAGGGTTTTTTAAAGGATGAACTTTTACTTACCGACAAGGTTTATTGGGATACTTATGATAAGCAAATTGAAATACAGGGTAGATGTATCGGTGGTTGTTTAGATGTTTTAAAAGACGTGATAGGAACGCCCTTTGAGGATGTGAAGGGCTTTACTGAAAAATACAAAGATGATGGCATTATTTGGTACTTTGATGTATTTTCGATGACAGCAGAGGGGGTTTATTTAACCTTATTACAAATGCAAGCTGCAGGTTGGTTTCAGTATGCCAAAGGCTTTATTTTTGGTAGAGTCGTTTTTCCTAATTCTTTTATGGATTTGAAATACAGGGATGCATATCAAATGGCTCTAAAAGATTTTCCTGTAATAGCAGATGCTGATATTGGGCATACAACACCTAGAATGACTATGATTAACGGTGCTTTAGTAAAAGCTGTGTCAGAAAATGGTACAGGTTCTATTGAATTTATTTTATAAAAGTGGGTATATATATTTTGTAACATAATTTTTATGTTAAAAATAAAGCAACGATTCATAAAGGAGAAAAAATATGAGTAAAAAAGTTAGTGTATTAATTGGAAGTTTAAGAAAAGCATCAATAGCAAGAAAAATTGCCAAGAATATGTTAGAAATGTTCCCAGAAGGATATGATGTAAAAATAGTAGAAATTAGAGATTTACCTTTATATGACAACGACTATGATAACGATTCAGTAACAGATAAGCCACAGCCTGCGATTTACAAAGAGTTCAGAGATGAATTAAACGCATCTGATGGTATTTTAATTGTCAGCCCAGAAAACAATAGACTGGTGCCAGCTTGCTTAAAGAATGCAATCGATATTTTTTCTAAGCCAGCTATCAATATTAAAGGAAAGCCAGCTTGCATCGTAACACATTCAGTGGGTACTATGGGTGGATATAGCTCACAAAAATCAATTAAATTGGCATTATCTTATTTTGATATGAAGTTTTCTGGTCAGCCAGAAGTTTTCTTAGCGAAGTCAGCTCAATATTTTGACGAAGGTTCAGATAAGATTAACAACCAAAAAACAATTGATTTCTTACAAAATCATGTTGACTCTTTCATTAAACTAATGAACGAATAATATTTAAAAAAATATAATATAAAAAAGGGGCTGTTGCATTAAGAAAAATTTAATGCAACAGTTTTTTTATTGCAAAAAAATAAGAGAACAACCTTTAAAAAAATTGTTCTCTAATGT